>Ga0209758_1002971_pt1 | contig 16255 bp, 14 predicted proteins | sample AraplaMF_Col_mMF_FD_184258 | JGI IMG/M metagenome (GOLD analysis project Ga0209758, IMG submission 184258) | Arabidopsis root microbial communities from the University of North Carolina, USA - plate scrape MF_Col_mMF (SPAdes) (version 2) | ecosystem: Host-associated > Plants > Roots > Endosphere... | reverse complement strand
AAGATTGCCCGCAAGACCACACGAAAAAGCATGGCGCGTCGAAACCCGACGCCGCGAAGGAAAACCCCGGCCAAACGGAAAGCCACGTCTTCGAAACGGTGGTCGCAACGCGTCACCCGGGAAAGCGATGCGCTCGACCTCAAGCGCGGCGTGTTCACGCTCCGCGATCCGAAGAATATCGCCGCCTCATTGAAGCGATCTGCCGAGCATAGCACGCGGCGCAAGGCAGGGGCTTACCGGTCGGCGCTGTCGATGCTGACTTTCTACATCAACCGCGCCGGCAAGGCGCTGGGCAAGATCCAGCGCACCCGGCTGGAGCGCGCAAAGGACGAGTTGAAGAGGCAGTTCGGGCGGGAGTAGCCGGGACGATCCGGTTCGAACGCGCAGATCACGCCGCGCGGATATTCGCCATGAAGCGGTCGAGTTCGGCGCGCAGGCGGGTGCTTTCGCTGGAGAGCGTTCGTGCCGAATTGAGCACCTCTTCCGAAGCCGAGCCGGTTTCGGTGGCGCCGCGGTTCACCTCCGTGATGTTGCCGGCGACTTCCTGGGTGCCCTGGGCGACGCCCTGCACGCTCTTGGCGATCTCCTGGGTGGCGGAGCTTTGCTGCGCAACCGCAGTGGCGATCGTCGAGGCGATGGTCGAGATTTGCCCGATGGTGGCGCCGATTTCCTTGATCGCGGCAACCGACTCCTGCGTCGCGCCCTGCATGCCGAGGATGTGCGAGGAGATTTCATCGGTGGCCTTGGCGGTCTGGCTGGCCAGCGACTTGACCTCGGACGCGACCACCGCAAAGCCGCGCCCTGCATCGCCGGCGCGGGCGGCTTCGATGGTGGCATTGAGCGCCAGAAGGTTGGTCTGCTCGGCAATCGCCGTGATCAGCTTGACGACATCGCCGATCTGCTGGGCGGCATGGGACAGTTTGCCGATCCGCGCATCGGTCTGCTCGGCCTGTTTCACCGCGCCGTCGGCGATCTTGCTGGATTCCTGAACCTGGCGTCCGATCTGGCCGACCGATTGCGACAGTTCCTCGGTCGCCGACGCCACCGACTGCATGCTGGTGGAAGCTTCCTCGGACGCACCGGCGACCTGGCTCGACAGGCTCTGGGTGGTTTCCGCGGTCCGCGTCAGCGTGCCGGCGGCGGCCTCGAGCTGGCCGGCGGACGCCGAGACATTGGCCACGATGGCGCCCACCGCCGCCTCGAAATCGTCGGCGAAGCGAATCAGTTCGGCCTTGCGCGCCTCGGAGCTGGCGCGGTTCTGAGCTTCATGATCGGCCGCGTCGCGCTTCGCCTTGGCGACCGCCTGCAGCTTGAACTCCTCGACGGCGCCGGCCATCTCGCCGAGTTCGTCGCTACGCCCCAGCCCCGGCAGGACGATTTCAAAATCGCCGCCGGCGAGCTTGCGCATCGCCGCGCACATCGCCGTCATCGGGCGTGAAATGCCCTTGCCCAACGTCCAGGCCAGCAGGCCCCCAAGCAGGAAACCACCGATGCCGAGCATCATCACCAGGCGTTCGGTGTCGCTGACGGTGGCGTTGGATTCGCTTTCGAGGCGCTGCTGATCCGACAGCAGATCGGCCTTCATCACCTTCGAGCCCTGGGTGATCGCCGCGCCGGACTGCACCATCTGGGCTACCAGGCCGTCGATGGTCCTGGCATTCTCGATCAGCTTCGCAAAGGATTGCCGGTACTCTTCCAGCAGCGAGACGATTTCCGCAAGCTTCGGCCCGACCTTGTCGTCGTCCGCCGAAATCGCGCGCACCGCGATGTCGACGAACTTGAAGCGCGCCGTGGCGCTGTCGCCGACCGTCTTGTCGAAGTTGAGGGCGTAGGTGTTCACCTGTGCCATCACGTTGGCGTATTGCGTGGCGACCTGCTTGGCGCCCACCGCAACGGCTGGCAATTCGGCCTCGTCGGCGGTCGAGATGAGGTCGTCGAACTTGTAGCGCAGCAGCGTGCCGCCCCGCGTCAGTTGATTCACCGTCAGTTGACTGCTCGCGGTCTTGAGCGCGACGATATCGCCGAAGATTTTGGTGAAGGTGCGGAATTCACCGGCTAGACGGTTGACCTTGTCGACGCGAGCGGGCGCGGTGGTCGCCTTGATCAACTGATCGATGGCGTCTTTCAAGCCGGCTTCGGCGGCCAGCGCTGCCTTGGCATCGTCTTCCTTGCCGGTGGCGACGTAGTAGCGCGCCAGGCCCTGATAGGCGGTCAGTTCGCGGTCGACATTGCGCGCCAGATCGGATTCCGAAACGCTGGTGCGATAGGCGATGACGCCGGCGGAGATTCGCTCAAAGCCGAGATAGGCAAAGCCCATGCTCAGCGCCGAAATGCCGAGCACCACAGCAAATCCAAGGGACACTTTGCCACGAAACCGAAGCGATGGAAGCATCGCGGACTTCGGCCGCAGCCCACCGGCGTTCAACCCCATCCCGGACCCCCGTCACTCCCATGACCCGGCCTTTCACGAGTGATCGCTCCGAGGCCGGCGGCTCAACCTACGACCCAATGGCTAAAAGGAGGTAAATCGGCACGTCATGGTTGCGGCAGAGACCGCCCTCGCGATGGAAATAACTAAGCTTTTCCAAGCTCAGGCTGCTCGCGCGGCCGGAGGCGCCGGGGCCTGCCAGGCATCGGCCAGCCACAGCTTCGGCGCGGTCAGCGCCTGCAGCTGTTCCAGCGTCATGCCGGCGGAAACCGGCGAGAAGAACCAGCCGAGCCCGGCGGCGGCGCATGCGCTCGCTGATTGTGCCCTGCGGCGACAGTTCGAGTTCGAGACTCCTGGCCCGATGGTCAGTTCGCTAGCCCCCTGCTCGTGAAATGGACCAGCCGGGACTATTCGCCGAAACGCAAGCCGCGTCGCGACGAAAATCCTAGTTGCAAAGTCTTCGGCCCGCGCTTCTAATTGGAACAATTAAAATCTGGGAGGTTTGCGCGTGTCCACCATCAAATTGACGGTCAATGGCAAAGCGGTCTCAGCCGAGGTTGAGGACAGAACCCTCCTCGTCAACCTGTTGCGTGACCATCTGAATCTCACCGGCACCCATGTAGGCTGCGACACCAGCCAATGCGGCGCCTGCGTCGTGCATATCGACGGGCGGGCGGTGAAGTCCTGCACCACGCTGGTCGGCCAGGCCAACGGCGCCAACGTCACCACCATCGAGGGCATCGCCAAGGGCGACGAACTGCATCCGATGCAGGCCGCGTTCCGCGATAATCACGGCCTGCAATGCGGCTACTGCACGCCCGGGATGATCATGTCGGCGATCGACATCGTCCACCGTCATGGCGGCAACCTCGACGAGGACACCGTGCGGCAGGAGCTCGAAGGCAATATCTGCCGCTGCACCGGCTATCACAACATCGTCAAGTCGGTGCTGGATGCCGCCGGGCGCATGAAGGTGGCGCAGGCGGCGGAATAGCAGCGCCTGCGTCATTACTAACCTCACAGAATTCAAGCCGCCGAGTTTCGATGGAAACGGCGGGAAAAACTCCGGCAGGGAGAATTGACCATGGGCGTTGAAGGTATTGGCGCAAGCGTCGTGCGCAAGGAAGACCGTCGTTTCACCACCGGCAAGGGCCGCTACGTCGACGACGTCAAACTGGTGGGCATGACGCACGCCCATTTTATCCGCAGTCCCCACGCTCACGCCAAGGTCAAGGGCATCGATTCGTCCGCGGCGCTGAAGATGCCGGGCGTGGTCGACGTGCTGGTCGGCCAGCAACTGGTCGACGACAAGGTCGGCAACCTGATTTGCGGCTGGGCCATCTCGTCCAAGGACGGTTCGCCGATGAAAATGGGCGCCTGGCCGGCGATGGCGCCGGAGACGGTGCGCTTCGTCGGGCAGGCGGTCGCGGTGGTGATCGCCGAGACCAAGAATCAGGCCAAGGACGCAGCGGAAGCCGTCGTCGTCACTTACGAAGAACTCACCGCCGTTCCCAACATCCGCGCGGCGCTCGCGGCCGGCGCGCCGCAGCTGCACCCGGAAGCTCCGGGCAATGTGGTCTATGACTGGCATATCGGCGACGAGGCCGCGACCAAGGATGCGTTCGGCAAAGCCGCCAATGTGGTGTCGCTCGACCTCACCAACAACCGCCTGGTGCCCAACGCCATGGAGCCGCGCGCCGCGCTCGCGGACTATGACGAGGCCGAAGAGCACTACACGCTGTACACCACCTCGCAGAACCCGCATGTCGCGCGGCTGGTGCTGTCGGCGTTCTACAACATCGCGCCTGAGCACAAGCTGCGGGTGATCGCGCCCGACGTCGGCGGCGGCTTCGGCTCGAAGATCTTCGTCTATCCGGAAGAGATGGTGGCGTTGTGGGCCTCCAAGAAGGTCCGCCGGCCGGTGAAGTGGACCGGCGACCGCTCCGAGGCATTCCTGACCGACGCCCACGGCCGCGATCATGTCTCGAAGGCCGAAATGGCCTTCGACAAGGACAACAGGATTCTCGGGCTGCGGGTCAAGACCCACGCCAATTTCGGCGCCTATATGTCGCTGTTCTCGTCCTCGGTGCCGACCTATCTGTACGCGACGCTGTTGTCGGGCCAGTACAACATCCCGACCATCTATGCCGAGGTGATGGGCGTCTACACCAACACCACCCCGGTCGACGCCTACCGCGGCGCCGGCCGTCCGGAGGCGAGCTACCTCGTGGAGCGCCTGATGGAGACCGCGGCGCGGCAGTTGAAGGTCGACCCGGCCGAACTGCGTCGCAAGAACTTCATCACCCAATTCCCGCACCAGACCCCGGTGATCATGGCCTATGACATCGGCGACTTCGGCGCCTCGCTCGACGCCGCGATGAAGGCCATCGACTATGCCGGCTTCCCGGCCCGCAAGGCCAAAGCCAAGGCGGACGGCAAGCTGCGCGGTATCGGCGTGTCCTGCTACATCGAGGCCTGCGGCATCGCGCCGTCGAAAGCGGTCGGCAGCCTCGGCGCCGGCGTCGGCCTGTGGGAGTCCGCGGAAATCCGCGTCAATCCGGTCGGCACCATCGAGGTCCTGACCGGCTCGCACAGCCACGGCCAGGGCCATGAGACGACCTTCGCGCAATTGATTTCGGAGCGTCTCGGCGTGCCGGTCAGCCAGGTGCAGATCGTCCATGGCGACACCGACAAGGTGCAATTCGGCATGGGTACTTACGGCTCGCGCTCGATTGCGGTCGGCGGGACCGCCATCGTCAAGGCGATGGAGAAGGTCGAGGCCAAGGCCAAGAAGATCGCCGCACACCAGCTCGAGGCGTCGGAAGGCGACATCGTTATCGAGAACGGCGAGTTCAAGGTCGCGGGCACCGACAAGTCGATCGCGCTGCCGATGGTCGCGCTGGCCGCCTACACCGCGCACAACCTGCCCGACGGCATGGAGCCGGGGCTGAAGGAGACCGCGTTCTACGACCCGACCAACTTCACCTTCCCGGCGGGCTGCTACATCTGCGAACTCGAAGTCGATGCCGGCACCGGCAAGACCTCTTTCGTCAATTTCGTCGCGGCCGACGATTTCGGCCGGCTGATCAACCCGATGATCGTCGAAGGCCAGGTCCATGGCGGTCTGGCACAAGGCATCGGCCAGGCGCTGCTCGAAGCCGCGGTCTACGACAGCAATGGCCAGCCGGTGACAGCGTCGTTCATGGACTACGCCATGCCGCGCGCCGACGACCTGCCGTCGTTCAAGCTGTCGCACACCACGACGCTGTGTCCGGGCAATCCGCTGGGCGTCAAGGGCTGCGGCGAGGCCGGCGCGATCGGCTCGTCCGCCGCCGTCATCAACGCCATCACCGACGCCATCGGCAACAACAAGCTCGAAATGCCGGCGACACCCGACCGGGTGTGGCACGCCATTCACGGTTGAGGGAGACGAGACATGTATGAGACCACTTATCATCGCCCCTCGAGCGTCGAGGACGCCGCGGCGCTGTTTGCCAAGGGCTCGGAGTCGAAATACCTGGCCGGCGGTCACACCCTGATCCCGGTCATGAAGCAACGGCTTGCCGCCCCTTCCGACGTGATCGATCTCGGACGGATCAAGGAACTGGTCGGTATCGAGGCCTCCGCCGATGCGCTGACCATCAAGGCGGCGACCACCTATTTCGACATCACGCAAAGCGCCGACGTGAAGCGGACGATTCCCGCGATTGCCCACCTGACCTCGGTGCTCGGCGATCCGCAGGTACGCTATCGCGGCACCATCGGCGGCTCGATCGCCAATAACGACCCGGCGGCGGATTACCCGGCCGCCGTGCTGGCGCTTGGCGCCACGGTCAAGACCAACAAGCGCAGTATCGCGGCGGATGACTTCTTCAAGGGACTGTTCACCACGGCGCTGGAAGACGGCGAGATCATCACCGCGGTGTCGTTCCCGATTCCGGCCAAGGCCGGCTATTCCAAAATGCGGCATCCGGCGTCGCGCTTCGCGCTCACCGGCGTATTCGTCGTGCAGACCAAAGCCGGCGACGTCCGCGTCGCCGCCACCGGCGCGTCGCAGAACGGCGTGATGCGTGTGGGCGCGATCGAGGCCGCGCTCAAGGCCAACTGGTCGGCGGGCGCGCTCGATGCCGTGAAGATCTCCGCGGATGGCCTGATCACCGACATCCATGGATCCTCCGACTACCGCGCCAACCTGATCAAGGTGATGGCGCAGCGCGCCGTCGCGGACGCCGGGTAGAGGTGCAGGGACCGGCAACGACGTCCGCGTCACAGCGGCCCTCCGCAGAACGCCGCGCGACGGGGCCGCTGAGCGGCTTCCGTATCGTGGAATTCGCCGGTCTCGGCCCCGGCCCGTTCGCCTCGATGATGCTGTCGGACATGGGCGCCGATGTCGTCACCCTGACCCGCGGCGAGCAGAAACAAGGCCTGCGCGGCGCCGTGATGATGCGCGGCCGGCGGCAGATCGTCTGCGATCTCAAGGACCAGACCTGCGTCGCACAGGTGCTGGCGCTGCTCGACGGCGCCGATGCGCTGATCGAAGGCTACCGGCCCGGCGTGATGGAGCGGCTCGGCTTCGGCCCCGACGTGCTGCTGTCGCGCAACAAGCGCCTGGTCTACGGCCGCATGACCGGATGGGGACAATCCGGGCCGCTGGCCAATGCGGCCGGGCACGACATCAACTACATTTCGCTGACCGGGGCGCTGCACGCGATCGGCCCGAGCGAGAAGCCGGTGCCGCCGCTCAACCTGGTCGGCGACTACGGCGGCGGCGCGCTGTATCTGGTGGTCGGCATTCTCGCCGCATTGCTGGAAGCGCAGCGATCCGGCATCGGCCAGGTGGTGGACTGCGCGATGTGCGACGGCGCCGCGTCGCTGATGTCGCTGTTCTGCGAACTCACCGCCATCGGGCGCTGGAAGGACGGCCGCGAGGGCAACCTGCTCGACGGCGGCGCGCATTTCTACGGCACTTACCAATGCAAGTGCGGCGAGTTCGTTTCGATCGGATCGATCGAACCGCAGTTCTATGCCGAGCTGCGCCGGCTCGCCGGCCTGGACGATGACATCTACGACCGCCAGATGGATGCCAAGCACTGGCCGGCGATGAAGGCGAAGATGGCCGCGGTGTTTCGGACCAAGACCCGCGACGAATGGTGCGCCATCATGCAGGGCACCGACGTCTGCTTCGCGCCGGTCTTGTCGCTGTCCGAGGCGCCCGACCATCCGCACATGGCGGAACGCCAGGTGTTCGTGACGCATGAGGGCGTGGTGCAGCCGGCGCCGGCGCCGCGGTTTTCCCGCACACCGTCGGCGATCCGGCCGACGGTGACGGTGGATCTGGCCGACGTTGCGCAGCAGTGGGCGCAACGCCCTTGACACCTATGCAGCGCCCTTGAGCGTCAGCACGCCGCGACGGATCTGGTCCTCCTCGATCGATTCGAACAGCGCCTTGAAATTGCCTTCGCCAAAACCGTCGTCGCCCTTGCGCTGGATGAATTCGAAGAAGATCGGGCCGATGGCGTTGGCCGAGAAGATCTGCAGCAGCACTTTCGTCTGGCCGCCATCGACCACGCCCTCGCCGTCGATCAGGATGCCGTTGCGCTGCAGGCGCGCAACGTCCTCGCCGTGCTTGGGCAGCCGCGCATCGATCTTGTCGAAATAGGTGTCGGGCGGTGACGGCATGAACGGCAGGCCGTCGGCGCGCAGTTTTTCGATGGTGCGGTGGATGTCCTGCACGCCGCAGGCGATGTGCTGGATGCCCTCGCCGCGGTAGACGTGCAGGTATTCCTCGATCTGGCCGGAATCGCCCGCGTCCTCGTTGATCGGAATCCGGATCTTGCCGTCGGGGCTGGTCAGCGCCCGCGAAAACAGGCCGGAGGCGCGGCCCTCGATGTCGAAGAAGCGGATCTGGCGGAAGTTGAACAGCTTTGCGTAGAAGCCGGTCCACACGTCCATGCGGCCGCGCTGCACGTTGTGGGTGAGGTGATCGAGATAGAACAGCCCGGCGCCCTGCGGCCGCGGGTTCTTCGCACCGAGCCACGCGAACTCCGGATCATAAGCCGATCCCTTGGCGCCGTAGCGATCGACGAAATACAAGAGGCTGCCACCGATGCCCTTGATCGCCGGCACGTCGAGGGTTTTCTGCGCGGCGGACGCCTCCGCCGGCTCGGCGCCGAGCGACAGGGCGCGCACATAGGCCTGCTGCGCATCGACGACGCGGAACGCCATCGACGGCGCGCAGGGACCATGCGCGGCGACGAAGTTGAAGCCGTGGGTGCCGGGTTCTTCGTTGACGAGGTAGTTGATATCGCCCTGGCGATAGACCGTGATCCGCTTGGTCTTGTGCCGCGCCACCGGCGCAAAGCCCATCAGCTTGAACAGCGCGTGCAGCTCGGCGGGATTGGGATGGGCGTATTCGACGAATTCGAAGCCGTCGGTGCCCATCGGGTTGTCGGCGCTGATGGTGGCGGGCGGGGCGTCGTGGGGGAATGGACCCATTGTTGTGCTTTCGAGACGAAATGAGGTGACTCTGGAGGTTCGAGTGTCCGCCATAAATGGTGCAAGATGCGTGCAAACATTACCATTTTGGGTATGGTTATGCATGCCCTGTGCATAAATAGGACCATTTGCGCATGATATCGGTGGACTCGTTCGACCTGAAGATCCTGGTCGCGTTGCAGAATGACGGCCGGCTGACCAACCAGCAGCTGGCCGACCTTGCCGGGCTGTCGGCATCGCAATGCTCGCGGCGGCGGATGCGGCTGGAGCAGGAGAAGGTGATCGCCGGCTATCGCGCCGAGCTCGCCAGCGAGCCGCTCGGCTTCAACGTGATCGCCTTCATCCAGATCACGCTGGCCACCCATTCGCCCGACAATGCCGCCAAGTTCCGCACGCTGGTCGGCCGCGTCGATGACATCCAGGAGGCCTATGCGATGACCGGCGATGCCGACTATCTGCTCAAGGTGGTGCTGCGCGACCTCAAGAGCCTGTCGGACATCGTCAACAACGTGCTGATGCCGCACCAGAGCGTGGCGCATGTGCGCTCCTCGATCGTGCTCGACCGGCTGAAGGAAACGCAGAAGCTGCCGCTGTAGCCAGGTCGCGGCCCAAATCGAGGGAATTTCGTCCTTCGCAGCACAGATCCGATCGGCCAATATCCTTTCGCCTTCCAGAGAACCCGGCCATGGCGCTGCAACTTCGACCGAACTGCGAATACTGCGACAAGGATCTGCCGCCGAACGCCGCGGAGGCCCGCATCTGCAGTTTCGAATGCACCTTCTGCGCCGACTGCGTCGAGCACAAGCTCGGCAACGTCTGCCCGAACTGCGGCGGCGGCTTCGTGCCGCGGCCGATCCGGCCGGCGAAGGAGTGGCGGCCCGGGCTCTCGGTGGCAAAACGGCCGCCGTCGGACCAGCGCGTCCACCTGTCCTACGGTCTTGACGACATCGCCGCGCATTCGGCCCGCATCAGGGACATCCCGCCCGCCGAGCGCTGAGGGTTACGCCGCCGGCAGGATGGTGCCTTCCACCTGGCCAAAGCCGACGCGAAAACCTTTGCCCTGGCACCAGCCGTGAAAGCTCAAGGAATCGCCGTCCTCGAGGAAGGTGCGCTTGGCTCCGCCCGGCAATTCCAGCGGCTCGGTGCCGTTCCAGCTGATTTCGAGCAGGCTGCCGCGCTGGTGCTTTTCCGGGCCGCTGATGGTGCCTGAACCCAGGAGGTCGCCGATATTCATCGCGCAGCCCGAGGAGGCGTGATGCAGCACCTGCTGGACCGAAGACCAGTACATGTACTTGAAATTGGTGGTGCAGATGCGCTCCGGCGCCGCCATGCCCGGGGCGCGCAGGGCGACGTCGAGCTGCATGTCGTAATTGTTGGCGCCCTGCTGCGCCAGATATTCCAGCGGCGCCGGGTTCTGCACCGGTCCTTGCAAACGAAATGGTTCCAGCGCCTCGCGGGTGACGATCCACGGGCCGATCGAGGTGGCAAAGGCCTTGGCCTGGAACGGCCCGAGCGGCACATATTCCCACTGCTGGATATCGCGCGCGCTCCAGTCGTTGAGCAGCGTAAAGCCGAAGATCATCGCCTCGGCCTGCGCTTCAGTGAGCATCTCGCCCATCGCCGAGGGCTGGCCGAGCACGACCCCCATTTCCAGTTCGAAATCGAGCCGCTTGCACGGACCGAAGCTCGGCACCTCCGCCGCCGGCGGCTTCAGCTGACCGCGCGGACGGCGCACCGGCGTGCCGCTGACGACGACGGTCGAAGCCCGGCCATTGTAGCCGATCGGCATGTACAGCCAGTTCGGCTGCAGCGCGTTGTCCTTGCCGCGAAACATCACGCCGACATTGGTGGCGTGTTCCTTCGAGGAATAGAAATCGGTGTAGCCGGCGACCGTGATCGGCAGATGCAGCTTTGCGACTTTCATCGGCACCAGCGCGCGGCCGCGCAATTCCTCGTTATCGCGCAGCTCCGGATGGTCGTGGCGGAGCAATTCGCTGATCCGGGCGCGGGTCCGCGACCAGACTTTCGGGCCCAGTGACATGAACCGGTTCAAAGCGGGCTCGGCGAACACCCCGAGTTCGTGGCCGACATCGAGCCGGCCGTCCTGCTCGAGCTCCCAGAGATCGAGCACATGGTCGCCGATGGCGACGCCGACCCGGGGCGCCAGGCCGTCCCACGAGAACACGCCATAGGGCAGATTCTGGATCGGGAAGTCCGAGGTTGGATCGACCTCGATGAAGGAACGCAAGGCGGGATCGTTGGGATGCATGATGGGTCCAGTCGGATGAAAGAGAACTATTCCGCGTCGGGTTGCCGGCCGGGTTCGGCGGCGGCGAACGCCTCGATCTTTGCCGCCGCGGCATCAATGCCGCGGATGCGGGGATAGGGCGAAAGATCAACGTTGAAGCGGCGGGCGTTGAAGACCTGCGGCACGATGCAGATGTCGGCCAGCGTCGGCTCATCGCCGAACGCGAACGGCCCGGGCAGTTGCGCAAGGCGCGCCTCGATGGCCTCAAAACCGGTTTCGATCCAGTGCTGCGACCATTTTGCCCGCGCGGCGTCATCGACGCCGAGGTCGGTCAGACGGTTCAGCACCCGCAGATTGCCGACCGGGTGGATGTCGCAGCACACCACCTGCGCCATCTCGCGCACGATGGCGCGGGCCTGGACATCCTTCGGCAGCAGCGGCGGCGCCGGGTGGGTTTCGTCGAGGTATTCGATGATCGCCAGCGATTGCGCGAGGTGCAAATCGCCATCGATCCAGTAAGGCACCAGGCCGGCCGGGTTGATCCGGCGATAGGCCTCCTGCGTCTGCTCGCCCTTGCGCAGATGCACGAAGCGATGCTGGGCGCTGAGGCCTTTCAGGCCGAGCGCGATGCGGACGCGGTACGCCGCCGTCGAGCGGAAATAGCCGTACAGCACGGGATCATTTGCTTCGGTCATGTCTTCAGCGCCACGCGGTTTGGCATGCACCGTCCCCCCACCCCCAACCCCTCCCCGCCGCAAGAGCGGGTGGGAGGGGAGAAGAGATGCAGCACGATCATTTTCATAGGCAATCGCCTCACGGTTTGCCCGGATCGAAGCACTTCTCCAGGCCTTTCCAGCAATCGGCGTAATCGTCCTGCAGCGTGGCCGAGGTCGCCGCGTGCTTGGTGACACGCTGCGGATACCGCGTCTCGAACATGAAGGCCATGGTGCCGGTGAGCTTGACCGGTTTCAGCTCGCCGTTGCTGGCGTGGTCGAACGCCTCGCGGTCCGGCCCGTGCGGCAGCATCATGTTGTGCAGGCTGATGCCGCCGGGGGTGAAGCCTTGCGGCTTGGCGTCGTAGACGCCGTAGATCAGGCCCATGAACTCCGACATGATGTTCATGTGGTACCACGGCGGCCGGAAGGTGTTTTCGGCCACCGCCCAGCGTTCCGGAAAGATCACGAAATCGATGTTGGCGGTGCCGGCGGTCTCCGACGGCGAGGTCAGCACGGTGAAGATCGACGGATCGGGGTGGTCGAAGCCGATGGCGCCGACCGGCGAGAAGGCGCGCAGGTCGTATTTGTAGGGCGCGTAATTGCCGTGCCAGGCCACCACGTCGATCGGCGAATGCGGCAGCTTCGTCATGAACAGCGAACCGCCCCACTTCACATAGAGCTCGGTCGGGGTGTCCTTGTCCTCGTAGGCCGCCACCGGGGTGAGGAAGTCGCGGGCGTTGGCCAGGCAATTGGCGCCGATCGGCCCGCGCTCCGGCAGGGTGAAGGCGCCGCCGTAATTCTCGCACAGATAGCCGCGCGCCGGACCATTGGTCAGCTCGACGCGGAACTTGACGCCGCGCGGGATCACCGCGATCTCGCCGGGCTCGATGGCGATGACGCCGAATTCGGTGACGAAGCGGAGGCTGCCCTGCTGCGGCACGAACATCATCTCGCCGTCGGCATTGTAGAAATGCTGGTCGACCATCGATTGCGTGATCAGGTAGACATGCGCCGCCATGCCGGCCTGGGTGTTGGCGTCGCCAGCGGTGGTCATGGTCTGCACGCCCTGCAGGAAGGTCATGTCCTCCTTGGGGATCGGTGCCGGATCCCAGCGCAACTGCTCGACCAGGATGTCGTGCTCGTTGCACGGCGCGGTGCGCCACAGTCTTGCGTCGGCCTTGGTGAAGCGGCCGGAATGCCGCACCGAGGGGCGAATCCGATACAGCCAGGAGCGCTCGTTGCTGCCACGCGGCGCGGTGAACGGCGAGCCCGAGAGCTGCTCGGCGTAAAGCCCGTAGGCGCAGCGCTGCGGCGAGTTGCGCCCGATCGGCAGCGCGCCGGGGAGCGCCTCGGTCTCGAAGCTGTTGCCGAAGCCGGACATGTAGCCCGGGGTGACGCCGGTGGTGGCGGCCTTGATGATGGTGGGGGCGGTGTTGATGTTCATGATCAGCCTCCTTGCAGTTTGGCCCACATTTCCTGGTCGCGCTCCGCCGTCCAGATCACGGGATCGTCGATGCCCGAGGCTTCGTCGAAGGCGCGCGAGACGTTGAACGGCAGGCAGTGTTCGTAGATGGCAAAGCTGGAAAATTTCGGATCCATCACCTCGCGCGCCGCCGCCATGGTGTCCTTGAGGTCGCGGCCCCTGGCCACCGAGGTTTCAGCCGCGCCGTACAGCGAGGTGACGAAATCGCGGGTCATGGCGATGGCCTCGCGGGTGGTCGACAGACCCTTGAGCGCAGCACCCCGGCCCGGCGCGATCGCCTTGGCGTTGAAATCGCGCAATTCGTTGAGGGTGGACGGCCATTCGCGCAAATGCGCATCGCCGCAATAACAGGCCGAGTGATATTCGACGAGATCGCCGGAGAACATCACCTGCGCATCCGGCACCCAGGCGATGATGTCGCCCGAGGTATGCCCGGCGCCGATCGACATCAGGTGCACCTCGCGCTTGCCGAGATGGATGGTCATGTCGGTCTCGAACGCCAGCGTCGGCCAGGTCAGGCCCGGGATACTCTGCGCATCCTGGAACAGCCGCGGAAAGCGGCCGTATTCGGAATCCCAATCCTGCTGGCCGCGCTCCTCGATCAGCCGGTAGGTCTCCTGCGAGGAGACGATGGTCGCCCCGGTGAAAGCCGAGGCGCCGAGCACGCGGACCGCGTGATAATGCGACAGCACGACGTATTTGATCGGCTTGTCGGTGACCTTGCGGACCTGCTCGATGACCTTGGAGCCGAGCGCCGGGGTAGCCTGCGCGTCGAACACGATGCAGCCGTCGTCGCCGACGATCACCGCCGAGTTCGGATCGCCCTCGGCGGTGAAGGCGTAGAGATCGGTGCCGATCTCCGAGAAGGTGATCTTCTTCTCCGCCATGTCGGTGGTAGATGCGAAACCCTTGGCCATTGGTCTTTGTTCCTTTTGTCAGGTTCGACGCCAGCCCCGTCATTGCGAGGAGCGAAGCGACGAAGCAATCCAGTCTTCCTTTTGGGTCCCTGGATTGCTTCGCTACGCTCGCAATGACGGGGTTGATGTGGTCGATTCGAAGAGACGGCGTTTCGCCAGCGCTACCGCCTCGCGCAAAACTCCGATATCGCCGATGTGATTGGCGAGAATCAACACCAGCGCGGTGTCGAGCGCGGCGCTCTGTTCGTCGTCGAGGCCGCGGTGCGACTCGACCACCAGGCGGAAGGCGTCGTCGGGACTGGCGAAATTCGATTGTGTCGAGAGCGGCATGATCAACCTCGGCTCAATCCGCTGCCGCGGGCCAGCGCGGCCGCAAGCGCCGCGGGGGTCGGCTGGCGAAACCGCGCCGCGACATAGCCGTCGGGCCGCAGCAGATAGGCCGATCCCGGGGTGGCATCATAGCGTGCCGCCAGGGCACCGGAGGAATCGGCAAAGTCCGCGCCGTCGCCGATGCGGATCGCGTCGACGCCGTCCGGTGGCTCGATCGCCGCGCCGTTGTCAAAGGCCAGCAGCGAGAAACCGCGGCAGCGCTCCTTGACCGCCTCGGTGAGGAAAGTATCGGCGCCGTCATGGGTCTTCAAAGGCGCGTCCTTGACCGACGCTCCCGGCGGCGGTCCGCCATTCCACAAATCGTCGTCCGGCGTCGACAGCGGCGTCGCATAGACCGACGGCGTCGACAATCGCCCGCCATTGATCATCCGCTTGGCGAAGTCGGTTTCGCCGGCGAGCGCCAGCACCGCCTGGCGCAGCCGGGCCTCCTGCTGCGAGGATGGCGCCATGAAATCGGTGGAGCGGGTGGATTCGCGGATGTTCTCGTCGGCGGCGGCGCTGCGCTCGGTGTGATAGGTGGCGAGCAGCGCCTCTGGCGACTGGCCGGCGAGCACGCGGGCGAGCTTCCAGGCGAGGTTTTCGGCGTCCTCCAGCCCGGAGTTGGCGCCGCGCGCGCCGAACGGCGACACCTGATGCGCCGAATCGCCGGCGAAGATCACCCGGTCATGGATGAATTGCGCCATGCGCCGGCACTGGAATTTGTAGATCGAGATCCATTCGAAGGCGAAATCGTCGTGGCCGAGCATCCGCGCGATCCGCGGCCGGACGTTTTCGGGCAGCCGCTCGACCGCGGCATCGGCCTCGCGGCTGAGCTGCAGGTCGATGCGCCAGACGTCATCCGGCTGCTTGTGCAGCAGCGCCGAGCGGCCGGCATGGAACGGCGGATCGAACCAGAACCAGCGCTCAGTGGGGAACGCCGCGGTCATCTTGACGTCGGCGATCAGGAACTGGTCTTCGAACACCTTGCCGGCAAAATCGGCGCCAACCATGCCGCGCAGCGCCGAGCGCGCGCCGTCGCAGGCCACGACATAGGTCGCCGCAACGCGATAAGGCCCTTCCGGCGTTTCGATCTCAAGCACGACATGGTCGTTGCGCTGTTCGAGCGCGGTGACCTTGTTGCGCCAGCGCAGATCGATATCCGGCAGTTGCTGTACCCGGTCGACCAGGTAAGCCTCGGCGTAATATTGCTGCAGGTTGATGAAGGCCGGCATCTTGTGCCCGGCCTCGGGCAGCAGATTGAATTGATAGAGCTGCTGCTCGCCGTGAAAAATCCGCCCCGTGCTCCAGACCACGCCCTTGTCGACCATCGGCGACGCCACGCCGAGCCGGTCCCAGTATTCCAGCGACCGCTTTGAAAAGCAGATCGCCCGCGACCCCTCGCCGATCCGATCGGCGTCGTCGAGCAGCAGCACGCGCTGGCCACGCTGCGCCAGGTCGATCGCCAGCGACAGCCCGACCGGACCGGCGCCGACCACCACCACCGGGTGGCGGGCGGCGTCCGCGCCGCTGCGATCCTGATCGGGATGGCGGCGATAGCCGAACTGGGTGTTGTGCTGCGTCATGGGACGGAGCCATAGG
>Ga0209758_1002966_pt1 | contig 16273 bp, 15 predicted proteins | sample AraplaMF_Col_mMF_FD_184258 | JGI IMG/M metagenome (GOLD analysis project Ga0209758, IMG submission 184258) | Arabidopsis root microbial communities from the University of North Carolina, USA - plate scrape MF_Col_mMF (SPAdes) (version 2) | ecosystem: Host-associated > Plants > Roots > Endosphere... | reverse complement strand
GGCTGGGTCGGTTTCGATCCCGCCAACAAGATCTGCCCGGATGACCGCTATGTCCGCACAGCCTCCGGTCTTTGTTACAAGGATGCAGCTCCGGTATCGGGCATGCGCATCGGCACACCTGGTGAGAAGCTCTCAGTCACGGTGAAGGTCGAGGACGGCAGTCAGATGCAGAGCCAAAGCCAGAGCTGAAGCGGACAGGTTTGCCGGTCGATGAGGAGCACGGGCTCGCAGCTCCTAAGCACAGCGTCCCTTTACCGCGACAAGGTGTATCTCGGCTTTTCGAAGGCGAACTCGGATGACGTGACTGTGTCATGCGCCGAAGGTAGAACATCCGAGACGCCGTAGGCCGATGGTATGTAGACGCGGTTTCCACGTGGCTTAGGCAATAGCGCCTGGGAAGCGACCAGATACAGGATGATTGCGAGCATAGTTGTGCCGATCGCAAAGAGCGGGAAAATCGGCATCTCGGATACTTCGGACTTCGTTCTCATCGAATTCTCCATTGGTTGTCCGACGAGAGATTAGCTGCGGTGAGGTCGCGCTGAGAATCATACGCAAAGGTGGAGCCGCCTATACTCTGGGATACAGCTTGCCGCTGCGGCGAAGGCACGACTGGTGAACAGGCGACCTCGCAAGGTGTTGCGCCTCCCGCGGCGAGCGGAAATCATCTATCGCCGATGCCTCTTCACGCATTGCTGGACCGGGTGAGTGTCCATTTTCGTACGAAAATGATACGCTTACTCAAAGGAGGTCGCGATGCGTCTGGAAAATACGAACGTTGCACGGACGACGGCTGGAACGATCACGGTGGAATTCCGTGGCGAAGGGAACGACTTGATTACTGTTCGAATGTCGGCGGAGCCTGGCAGCGCAGACGAGGCGGCCATCGTCCGGGCTAAGGAAATGATGGCAGAACTTGTGGCGGCACCTTCCGACCGTATTTCGCCCTCAGCTGTTTAGAGCTTCCCTGGTCAACGTCAGGAATCCACGATGGCTGTTCGAAGCGCAGGGCTCCTTATTTACCGCTTTGTAGATGTTGCGGTGGAAGTGCTGCTCGTCCATCCTGGCGGACCGTTCTGGAAGGGAAAGGACGAGGCCGCGTGGTCGATACCAAAGGGTCTTGTCGAAGAGGGCGAAGATGAACTTGCTGCCGCCTGCCGGGAGGCTTTCGAGGAACTTGGAGCCAATGTCTCCGGCCCCTTCGAGCGGCTTGGCGAATACAAGCAGCCCGGGGGAAAACTCATCATCGTCTGGCTGACGGAAGCCGATACAGCCTTCGAGCCTAGGGTCGACCTCAGTTCAACGTTTAGATTGGAATGGCCGCCGCGTTCGGGGAAGACGGAGGTTTTCCCCGAAGTGGACCGCGCAGCTTGGTTTTGCGCCGCGGAGGCGGAGTTCAAGATGCACAAGGGCCAAAGACCGATCCTGCATGATTTTTTGAAGAAAAAAGGTAGTAAGAACGCGCACACGTCATGAGCCTCTTACCGCTGGCAGTTCCCCGCACGCTTATCGATGCCGCTTTGAGCCATGGAAGGATCGTGGCGGATGCTTTGTCGTCTTGCGGTAGCTGCGCCGTCCCCCTGCGAAACCCGCAAATCTCTGAGTTTCGCGACAAATACTGACAGCAGAATATCCGGCATATCAGTGAAAAGACGGGGTTTCGCCCCGCCTTTTCCGTGTTTCAGTCCAGGATATCCGCGGTTAGTGGCTGTCCTTGCCGACAGCACTTCCGCGACATCCCTTGAGGAAGTCGAGGTCGGCGCCGGTATCGGCCCCTTCGACATGCTGCTGATGCAGGAAGGCATAGCCCGATGTCGGCAGATCATGGTTCGGCTGCCATTCGGCCAGACGACGCGCCAGTTCCTCTTCGGAAATGTCGAGATGCAGGCGACGGTTCGGCACATCGAGCTCGATCATGTCGCCGTTCCTGACGACAGCAAGCGGGCCGCCGACAGCGGCTTCCGGCGAGGTATGCAGCACGACGGTACCGTAGGCGGTGCCAGACATGCGAGCGTCGGAAATGCGCACCATGTCGGTGATGCCCTTCTTCAGCACCTTGGGCGGCAGGCCCATGTTGCCGACTTCGGCCATGCCCGGATAGCCCTTCGGGCCACAGTTCTTCATGACCATGACGCAGTTTTCATCGATGTCGAGGCTGTCGTCGTTGATCTTCGCCTTGTAGTCATCGATGTCTTCGAACACGACCGCCCTGCCCTTGTGCACCATCAGATGCGGCGAAGCTGCGGACGGCTTCAGCACCGCACCCTTCGGCGCGAGATTGCCACGCACCACGACGATGCCGCCCGAGGAGGTCAGCGCCTTTTCGGCCGGCAGGATGACGTCCTCGTTCCAGTTGACGACGTCCTTGACTTCGTCCCAGACGGTTTCGCCCGACACCGTCAGCGCATCCTTGTGCAGCAGGCCGGCTTCGCCGAGGCGCTTCAGCACGACAGGCAGACCGCCGGCATAGAAGAACTCTTCCATCAGGTACTTGCCCGACGGCATCAGGTTGACGATGGTCGGAACGTCGCGGCCGCAACGGTCCCAGTCGTCAAGCGTCAGGTCGATGCCGACGCGGCCGGCAATGGCGAGCAGATGGATGACGGCATTGGTCGATCCGCCGATCGCCGCATTGGTGCGGATGGCATTTTCGAAGGCCTGCTTCGTCAGGATCTCGGAAGGCTTCAGGTCGTCCTTGACCATCTGCACGATCCGGCGGCCGGTCAGCTGCGCCATGACCTTGCGGCGGGAATCGACGCCCGGGATCGCGGCATTGCCCGACAGTGCCATGCCGAGCGCTTCAGCCATGGACGCCATGGTGGAGGCCGTACCCATCGTGTTGCAGGTGCCCGAAGACCGGCTCATCGACGCCTCGGCTTCGAGGAATTCGGCCTGCGTCATCTCGCCGGCCTTCACCATTTCGGAGAATTTCCACAGATGCGTGCCGGAGCCGACGCGCTCACCGCGGAAATACCCGTTCAGCATCGGACCGCCAGTGACGACGATCGACGGCAGGTCGGTGGAGGCGGCACCCATCAGCAGCGACGGCGTGGTCTTGTCGCAGCCGACGAGAAGCACACAGCCGTCCATCGGCTGGCCGCGGATCGCTTCTTCCACTGCGAGAGCCGCAAGATTGCGGTACATCATCGCGGTCGGGCGGAAGGTGTTTTCGGAGGCCGAGAAAACCGGCACTTCGAGCGGGAACCCGCCGGCTTCCCAAACACCGGCCTTCACCTTTTCGGCGAGCTCGCGCAGATGGCCGTTGCACGGCGTCATGTCCGACCAGGTGTTGAGGATACCGATGACAGGGCGGCCGTCGAACAGGTCGTGCGGGTAACCCTGGTTCTTGAGCCAGCCGCGGTGATAGATCACGTCGCGGCTCGTGCCGCCGTACCATTCCTGCGACCTCAGCCTACGCGGCCATTCTGCTTTCTTCTTCATAGTCTCTGTCCTTCAGGATATCCCCTGATCGCCTCGTACGATCAGGGTTATCGCGCTTGGTCTCAAGCCAGCGTATAGGCGGTCTTGACGGTTGTGTAGAATTCGGCGGCGTACTTGCCCTGCTCGCGCGGGCCGTAGGACGAGCCCTTGCGGCCGCCGAAGGGAACGTGGAAATCGACGCCGGCGGTCGGCAGGTTCACCATCACCATGCCGGCCTCGGAATTGCGCTTGAAATGCGTCGCATGCTTGAGGCTGGTCGTCGCAATGCCGGCCGACAGACCGAACGGCGTGTCGTTGGCAGTTGCCAGCGCCTCGTCGTAATCCTTGACGCGGATGACGGAAACCACCGGTCCGAAGATCTCTTCGCGGCTGATGCGCATCTGATTGGTCGCTTCGGTAAAGAGCGTCGGCTGCAGGTAGAAGCCGGGCGTGTCGCGAGACACCAGTTCGCCGCCGAAGGCAAGCTTGGCGCCCTCGTCCTTGCCGATCTTGATATAGTCGGTATCGGTCTGAAGCTGGCGAGCATCGACGACCGGGCCGATATGGGTGCCGGGCTTCATCGCATGGTCGACGACGATGGTCTTCAGCTTCTCGGTGAGCGCGGCCACGAACCTGTCGTGGATGCCCTCGGTGACGATCAACCGCGACGACGCCGTGCAGCGCTGGCCGGTGGAAAAGAAGCCGGAATTGGCGGCGGCCTCGACAGCGACGGTCAGTTCGGCATCGTCGAGCACGACCATCGGGTTCTTGCCGCCCATTTCCAGCTGGAACTTGCGGTTATGCTCGATGGAGGACGTGGCGACGCGCCTGCCGGTGCCGGTCGAACCGGTAAACGTGATGCCTGATATATCGGGGCTGTCGAGCATCGCCTGGCCGACGACCGAGCCCTTGCCCATGACGAGATTCAGAACGCCCTTCGGCAGGCCGGCACGGTGCAGGATGTCGGCAATCGCCCAGGAACAGCCGGGAACCAGATCGGCCGGCTTGAAGACGACAGTGTTGCCGTAGCAGAGCGCCGGAGCGATCTTCCAGGCCGGAATGGCGATCGGGAAGTTCCAGGGCGTGATGATGCCGATGACGCCGAGCGGCTCGCGGGTGATCTCGACACCGATGTTCGGACGCACCGACGGGATAACTTCGCCGGCAAGGCGCAATGCTTCGCCAGCGAAGAATTCGAAGATCTGCGCGGCGCGGATCGTTTCGCCGATCGCTTCGGGAAGCGTCTTGCCTTCCTCACGGGCGAGCAGAGCACCAAGCTCGTCCTTGCGGGCCATGATCTCGTCGCCAGCCTTCTTCAGGATGACGTGACGTTCCCAGATGCCCGAACGCGACCAGGCCGGGAAGGCCGCCTTGGCAGCTGCGATCGCCGCCTTGGCATCTTCGGCACTCGCCTGGGCGTAGAGACCGACGACTTCGTTCGTATCGGACGGGTTGATGTTCTCGGCGGCATTCGTGCCGGTCCATTCGCCGGCAATGAGATTCTGATGGACGGTCATGGGCCTTGGAGCCTCCTCTATGACAAATGACCGGCCGCTTCGTGACGGCCGGTCTTGGAAATCAGAGCTGCTTGACGACGATCTCTTCTTCGGCCGCAACCTTCAGCGGATTGCGCAGCGGCAGACCGAATTCGGCCACCTCGATTTCAAATATATCGCCCTCTTCCGCCTTGAGACCATCGGCAAAGGAAAGCGTCGCCGTACCGAACATATGGACATGCACATCACCCGGCACACGGAAGAGGCCATATTTGAAATGGTGATATTCCAGATTGGCGAAAGTGTGAGACATGTTCGCCTCGCCCGACAGGAATGGCTTCTCGAAGATCACATGGTTGCCGCGCTTGATGCGCGACGTGCCGCGGATATCCTCGGGCGCCACACCAATCCGGATCTCCGGACCGAAGCTTGCCGGGCGCAGCTTGGAATGCGCGAGGAAGAGGTAGTTGATCCGCTCGGTGACGTGATCAGAAAACTCGTTCGACAGCGCAAAACCGATGCGGAACGGCGTGCCGTCCTTGGCGATCACGTAAATACCGGCCATCTCGGGCTCTTCGCCGCCGTCGAGCGCGAAGGACGGCGAAACGAGCGGAGCGCCGGGAGCAGCAGCGCCATAGCCATTGCCCTTGTAGAACCATTCGGGCTGCACGCCCTTCTGGCCAGCGGCCGGCTTGCCGCCTTCAAGACCCATCTTGAACATCTTCATCGAGTCGGTCAGCGTTTCCTCTGCCACCTCTGATGTCTTCTTGTGCATGGAATCGCGTGTCGCGGCAGAACCGAGATGCGTCAGGCCCGTGCCGGTCAGATGCAGGTGTGCCGCATCCGGATGCGTGATCGGCGGCAGGAAGCGGCCTTCGGCATAAGCCTTTTCCAGATCGACGGCATCGCCATATCCGTGAGCCTCGATAACGGAAACGAGGGACTTGCCGCTGTCTGCGGCCTCCAGCGCCAGAGCATAGACGCTCTCAGCGCCCTTGACGGCCTTGGCGGCGGCACCCGGTTCGCGCACGGCGACGATGATCTCTCCGTCTGCGCCCTTGATCTGCGAAATAAGCACGTTCCTAATCCTTCTCGTTTGGCGATGACAAAGCTTCGCCGCTCCGGCTCCATCCGGAGCCGGAATTCAATTTTCATATGACTGCGATGCGGGGGGCTGAGCCTGAGCTCAGCCCTTGTTCTTATTATAGACGTCGAAGAAGACCGCGGCGAGAAGCACCGCACCCTTGACCATCTGCTGGGAGTCGGTGCCGAGGCCGTGGATCGACATGCCGTTGTTCATGATGCCCATGATCAAAGCGCCGATGACAGCGCCGGTCACCTTGCCAACGCCGCCCTGCGCCGATGCGCCGCCGATAAAGCAGGCCGCGATCACGTCGAGCTCGAGGCCGAAGCCGCCCTTGGCCGTTGCCGAGTTGAGGCGCAGTGCGACGATCAGACCAGCCAGACCGGCAAGCAGACCCATATTTGCGAAGGTGAGGAAGGTCAGCCGCTCGGTGTTGATACCGGACAGCTTCGTTGCCTTCTCGTTGCCACCCATCGCGTAGATACGGCGGCCGATCGTCGTGCGACGAGTGATGAAAGCGTAAGCTGTGATCAGCACCAGCATGATGACGAGCACGTTCGGGAAGCCCTTGTAGATCGACAGCTGATAGCCGAGCGCCAGGACGGCAAGCGCGACGATGCCGTTCTGCGCGACGAAGAAGCCCAGAGGCTCGACGTCGTTGCCATGCTTTTCGTTCGACTTGCGCGCGCGCCAAGCCAGATAGACGAGGGTCACGGCGCCGATGACGGTCAGGATGATCGAGGTCGAGTTGATGCCGCCCATATCGAAAAGGTTGGGCAGGAAGCCGATGCTGATCAGCTGAAAGGCCGGAGGGAACGGACCGATGCTGGTGCCCGTTCCGGCTCCCGTCATCACAGTCAGCGTCAGGCCGCGGAAGACCAGCATGCCGGCGAGCGTGACGATGAAGGACGGTATCTTGTGATAGGCGACGAAATAACCCTGCAGGCCGCCGACCAGCGCACCCACGGCCAGACAAATAACGGTCGCGAGCACGTAGTTCATATGCCACTGCACCGTCATGATGGCGGCTATGGCGCCGATGAAACCGACGACGGAGCCGACCGAAAGATCGATATGGCCGGCAACGATCACCAGCAGCATGCCGAGCGCCATCACGACGATGAACGAGTTCTGTAGAATGATGTTCGTCAGGTTGAGCGGCCTGAAGAGAACGCCGTGGGTCGAGATCTGGAAGAAGATCATGATCGCGATGAGCGCGATGAACATGCCGTATTCACGGATGTTGCCGCGAACAAATTCGCCGATGGAGACGACACGCCCTTGCTCGGTGATGGGTTGATTGATCGGCGTCATTGTTTCTTCTCTCCTGAGCGCATGATGGCGCGCATGATGGTTTCCTGGCTCGCTTCTCCCTTCGGCAGTTCCGCAACGATACGCCCTTCATTCATGACGTAGATGCGGTCGCACGTACCAAGAAGCTCAGGCATTTCCGACGAAATCATCAGAACGCCTTTACCGTCAGCCGCGAGCTGGTTGATGATAGTATAGATTTCATATTTGGCGCCAACATCGATGCCGCGCGTCGGTTCGTCCAGGATCAACACGTCGGGATCCGAGAACAACCATTTCGAAAGAACGACCTTCTGCTGGTTGCCGCCAGACAGGTTGACCGCTTCCTGGAAGATGCTGGAGGAACGAATGCGCAGCTTCGACCGATAGTCGGAGGCGACACGCGATTCCCTGACACTGTCGATAACGGTGGCGTTCGACACCGCCTCCAGATTGGCAAGCGTCGTGTTGTGCACGATCGTCTCGCCCAGCACGAGGCCGAGGTGCTTGCGGTCTTCGGTCACATAGGCGAGACCGGCGTCGATCGCCTTGCGCACCGTTGTCGTATCGACCTTCTTGCCGTCGACGAAGACGTCGCCGGTGATCTTGTGCCCATAGGACTTGCCGAAGACGCTCATGGCGAATTCGGTGCGGCCGGCACCCATCAGGCCGGCGATGCCGACGACCTCGCCCTTGCGGACGTTGACGTTGATGTCGTGCAGGACCTGGCGGTCACGATGCTGCTGGTGGAAGGCATTCCAGTTCTTGACTTCGAAGATCGTCTCGCCGATCGGCACGGAGCGCGGCGGATAACGGTCCGCGAGGTCGCGGCCCACCATGTTCTTGATGATGATGTCTTCGCTGATCTCGTCCGTATGACAGTCGAGCGTCTTGACGGTCATGCCGTCGCGCAGGACCGTGATCTGGTCGGCAACCTTGCGGATCTCGTTCAGCTTGTGGGAAATGATGATCGAGGTAATGCCCTGCTTGCGGAATTCCATCAGCAGGTTGAGCAGCGCGTCTGAATCGCTTTCGTTCAGCGATGCCGTCGGCTCGTCGAGGATGAGCAGCTTGACGCTCTTCGACAGGGCCTTGGCGATCTCGACGAGCTGCTGCTTGCCGACGCCGATGTCGGTCACGAGCGTATTCGGGGATTCACGCAGACCAACCTTGGCGAGAAGCTGCTTGGTGCGATTGAATGTCTCGTCCCAGCTGATGACGCCGTTCTTGGCGTTTTCATTGCCGAGGAAGATGTTTTCCCCGATGGAAAGCTGTGGCACCAGGGCGAGTTCCTGGTGAATGATGACGATACCGATTTCTTCGGAATCCTTCAGGATCCTGAAATTGCGCACGTCGCCCTCATAGACGATGTCGCCTTCATAGCTTCCTGCCGGATAGACGCCGGAGAGCACTTTCATCAGGGTCGACTTGCCGGCCCCGTTTTCGCCCACCAATGCGTGGATCTCACCCTGACGAACCCTGAGGTTCACATTCTCGAGCGCCTTGACGCCCGGGAACGTCTTGGTGATGTTCCGCATTTCGAGGATTGTATTTTCCATGACTAAAACCCAACGCCGCGATCAGGAATAACCCGGCGATCATAGAATCGAAGACCGGAACCCGCAATCACGCGGGTTCCGGCCATTCATATTACTTCAGCTGGTCTTCCTTGTAGTAACCGCTGTCAACGAGAACCGTCTTGTAGTTCTCCTTGGTCACGGCAACCGGCTTCAGCAGGTAGGACGGAACGACCTTGACGCCGTTGTCGTAGGTCTTGGTGTCGTTCACTTCCGGCTCCTTGCCGGACATGACGGCGTCAACCATGTTGACGGTCACCTTCGCCAGGTCGCGGGTATCCTTGAAGATCGAGGAATACTGTTCGCCAGCGATGATCGACTTGATCGACGGGATTTCGGAGTCCTGGCCGGTGACGACTGGCAACGGCTGGTCAGCCGAGCCGTAGCCAACGCCCTTCAGCGACGAGATGATGCCGATCGACAGACCGTCGTAAGGAGACAGGACAGCGTCAACCTTGGCGTCGGTGTAGTTAGCCGAGAGCAGGTTGTCCATGCGGGCCTGGGCCGTTGCCGGGTCCCAACGCAGCGTGCCGACCTTGTCCATGCCGGTCTGGCCGGACTTCACGACGAGCTTGCCGGAGTCGATGTAAGGCTGCAGGACGGACATTGCGCCATCATAGAAGAAGAAGGCGTTGTTATCGTCAGGCGAACCGCCGAAGAGTTCGATATTGAACGGACCCTTGCCGTCCTTGAGGCCGAGCTTGTCGACGATCGTGCCAGCCTGCAGAACGCCAACCTGGAAGTTGTCGAACGTGGCGTAGTAGTCGACATTGGCAGAGTCGCGGATCAGACGGTCATAAGCGATGACCTTGATGCCGGCGTCGTGAGCCTTCTGGAGAACGTCCGAAAGGGTCGTGCCGTCGATCGAAGCGACGACGAGAACCTTGGCGCCCTTCGTGACCATGTTTTCGATCTGCGAAAGCTGGTTCGGGATATCGTCGTCAGCATACTGCAGGTCGGTCTGGTAACCAGCGGCCTGCAGCTGCTTGACGATGTTGTTGCCGTCGTCGATCCAGCGAGCCGAAGCCTTCGTCGGCATTGCGATGCCAACCAGACCCTTGTCGGCCGCCATAGCCGGCATAACGAACGATGCGACGCCGAAGGCAGCCGCAGCCATCAATGAGATAATGGATTTCATTTCTCTCTCCCTTGTTAAAAATTCACGGACGAAAAATCGCCCGCCCCGAAACTGTGGCAGGTTCCGTATTGGATAGTTACTTCAGATGGTGAGAAACGAAGTAGGTCTCCTCCACGATCTCACACGTGTTGAGTGCCAACCAGCACACGGCCGCAAACTGGTATGGATTCCTATAACTGTCAAATAGAATAACTGGTAATGTGCATAACAAATTTGGTATATCGTTAAAAAGTATTACTTTTGATGGAGCGCAGTGGGGAGGCTGCAACCATGACGATTATCTCGGAGCCATTTTCGTTGGAACATGTCGATATCAACAGCGACAATTTTGGCGATGACGGCCTTTCACGCGCAGGACTTAAGCTGAATCACCTGCGTATGATTGTCGCAATCGAAGATAGCGGGCAGATTTCGGCCGCCGCCGAGGTGCTGAACATCTCCCAGCCCGCAGCGTCGCGAATGCTGTCCGATCTGGAATCGATCGCGAAGACTCCGCTCTATGAGCGGGTAGCCCGCGGCGTGGTGCTCACCACCTTCGGAGAGGCCCTCGCCAGACGCGCGCGCAAGATCCTCCTGGAGCTTCGGGAGGCGAGCCGCGAGATCGGCGAGTTGAAGAGCGGCAAAGGCGGCTCGGTCTTCATCGGCGCCGTCACCGCACCCGCCATGAGCCTCGTCGTCCCCGCCATCAACACGGTGCGCAAGACCTTTCCGGGCATCGAGGTCAGCATCCAGGTCGAGACCAGCAACGTGCTGGCGCGCGAGCTTCTTGCCGCCCGCCACGACTTCATCATCAGCCGCATCCCCGACGACCTCAACCCGCGTCTCTTCGAGGTGCGCGAGATCGGCATCGAGAGGGCCTGTCTGATCGTGCGCAGCGACCATCCCCTATTGAAGAAGAGTAAACCGAGCAGCCTCACGGAGATCAGGGATTACGACTGGGTGTTCCAGCCGCCCGGCACGCTGCTGCGCCGCACAATCGAGGACATCTTCCTGTCGCGCGCCGTTCAGCTTCCGGAAAACGTCGTCAACACGTCCTCGCTGCTTTTGACCTGCGCAATGATCTGCGCGACGGATGCGATCGCGCCCGTTGCCATCGATGTCGCCCAGTTTCTCGCCTCTCAGAGCTCGAACGCATCGGATGTGCGCATCCTGCCGATCGACTTCGAGATCAACGTCAAGCCCTACAGCATGATCACCGTGCGTGAGCGCGCGCTGCCGCCGAGCGCCCGTCTGCTCTACGATCTCATTCTGGAAGAGAGCATCCGGCAGGCTCAGGGCAGCGTGGGATAAAATCCCACGCGGAAATCCAGCCCGGCGCCAAGTTGGCGCCGTCTAATGCGCCGCTCGAAAGGGAAGGCGCATGCTGTTCGGACAATCGATATTCCAATCCGTTCTCGAACGGTTGAAAGAGGAAGACGCCGGCGAAGCGGAAGAGCCGATCGCCCGTCGCGTTTCCGGCTTCACCACCGGCCTCGCTTTCGATGTGATGGAAGGTGTATCGGCGGCCTCGCAGCGGGTCGGCGAAGCCTATTTCGACAATCTCGGTCCGCAGCTCGCGATCGAGGCGCCTCCCCCGCCGGAATCCGAACCCGCCATGCCCGCGCATCTGGCCCGCATTGCACCGGAAGAGATTGCCGCTGAACTTGCGATCTCGGCTGCCGATACGCAACAGACGCTGAACGAGAAACGGCGCGCCTTCGCCAGGGCCAACCATCCCGACGGCGTGGCACAACCTTTCCGTCACAATGCCAACAGACGCATGACGGTCGCCAACCTGCTGATCGACGAGGCGCTGCGCCGACTGCCGCACATATGAAGCGCCCCTCTGCCGCCAACTGGCGTTTTCGGGTTGTTCAAGCCGCCTTTCCGGCGGATCAGGCCGAGCGGCCTGATAGTGTCAGGTTGAAATTTTCGCCTTTTGATAGCAGATAGTTGACCAACTTTTGGCGTCGGCGACAGCGCAATTTTACCGGACAATAGACAGTGTCCTACGCCCTTTTCGGTAGGCCATAGCGCTGTTTAGCGAAATTGAATGCAATACAACCTCCTGTAACATAGGCCGGTGCAAATGTTTTCAGAGGATACCCAGCATGTCATCCACAGAAGACCCGAAGCTGCCCCGCAATACCGCGCGCAGACATTTTCTAGGTGTTGCCGCTGCCGTCGGTGCCAGGCTTGCCGGCGCGGCAGCCGTGGCCACGACAATTTCCGCATCGCCAGCGAGTGCGTTGGGGCGGCTTTGGGGACGGGGCGGCTCCGGTGGGCATGGAGGTCCCGGTGGTCACGGGGGCTCCGGTGGAGGCGGCAGCTCCGGTGGGGGCGGTGGTTCCGTCGGCGCAAATTGTTTCCTGCGCGGAACGGCGATCCTCACGGATTGCGGTGAAAAGCCTGTCGAGGATCTGCGCGTCGGCGACCGCGTTGCCCTTCCTGATGGCAATGCCCGTGCGATCAAATGGGTCGGGCGCCAGGCCTTCAGAAAGGGCGGTGCGCGCTGGCATGAAAGCGTCGTGCCGATCCGTGTATCCCGCCATGCGCTGGGCAGCCGCACGCCGCATTCCGATCTCTACCTGTCGCCAGGGCATGCGCTGTTTCTGAACGGTGTTCTGATTCGCGTGAAGGACCTCGTGAACGGTACGACCATTGCACCGGTCATTCCGGCCGACGACGCCTCGGTCGAATACTATGCCGTCCTGCTCGACACGCATGAAGTCATCCTTGCCGAAGGGGCGGCGGCCGAGAGCTTCCGCGTCGTGAAGAACAACCACGAAGACTTCCCCAATTTTGCAGAGTACAGGCGCCTCCATGACGAGGAACCCGCCGACATGACATCCTATGCGCCGATGTTGAGCGGCGGCTGGCAGCATTTGAAAGCGCTTCTCCTGATCGGCGTTTCGCCGCTGGTGCCGATGCGCGATCCGTTCGGGGATGCCTGCGAAAAGATCGACGCGCAAGCCAAAGAACTGTTGCTCTGACGGGACGGAAATGCGCCGGGGATCGGCTGACGGCACGCCAAGGCGTGTATCGGTTTTGCGATAGATAGCGTGAAACAACAATCTGAAGCGTGGCGCGCATCTGAAGGATCGCGCCGCGCTTTTATTATACGCCCTTCTTCTCGTCTTCCATCGCCGGCTTGTCCCCGTCCCCGTCCTCGTCCTCGTCATCGGGCGTGACGACTGCCGCAGGTTCCGGCGGCTTGGGATCAAAGGCCCAGATCAGCATATAGAAGGAATAGGCGCCGGCACCGCCGGCAAGCATGCCCCAGAAAGCATCGCCTGTCGTAAATTCGACGATTGCCCATCCGAAGCAGACAACGACGATGAGGACACGGACCCAAAGGTGCCGGTAGGCCGAATGGTTTGGATCGATAAGCTGCATCTCTGTCCCGTTGTCGTGATCGCTCCGTCTCACTCTTGTGATGATCGGTCTCATCCCTGCGATGACGCCCGTCTCGCCCTTGTGATGACGTCACTTGTCTTTAGGATGGATTTCACAAATGTGAAAGGGCTGCGGGCTTGACGTGGCAAGCAGAAAATGGAATGAAAATTCCAAACTTATATCAATTCGGTTTATTTGTTCCGAATCTAGGGAGGCAATAATGACAGTAAGATTTGGTCTTCTCGGCGCCGGCCGCATCGGCAAGGTCCATGCGAAAGCCGTCAGCGGCGACGCCAATGCAAAGCTCGTGGCCGTCGCCGACGCCTTCCCGCAGGCCGCCGAAGCGATCGCTTCCGCCTATGGCTGCGACGTGCGCAGCATCGAGGCGATCGAGGCCGCCAAGGATATCGACGCCGTCGTCATCTGCACGCCGACCGACACCCATGCAGACCTGATCGAGCGCTTCGCCCGCGCCGGCAAGGCGATCTTCTGCGAAAAGCCTGTTGACTTGGATGTCGCCCGCGTCAAGGCCTGCATCAAGGTCGTGGAAGAAACCGGCGCCAAGCTGATGGTCGGCTTCAACCGCCGCTTCGACCCGCATTTCATGGCGGTCCGCAAGGTCATCGACGACGGCAAGATCGGCGATGTCGAGATGGTGACGATCACCTCGCGCGATCCCGGCGCCCCGCCGGTCGATTACATCAAGCGTTCGGGCGGCATCTTCCGCGACATGACGATCCACGATTTCGACATGGCCCGCTTCCTGCTCGGCGAAGAGCCGGTCTCCGTCGTTGCAACCGCCGCAGTCCTCGTCGATAAGGCGATCGGCGAAGCCGGCGATTACGACAGCGTCTCCGTCATCCTGCAGACCGCCTCCGGCAGGCAGGCCATCATCTCCAACTCGCGCCGCGCCACCTATGGCTACGATCAGCGTATCGAGGCGCATGGCTCCAAGGGCGTCGTCTCGGCCGAAAACCAGCGCCCGGTCTCGATCGAAGTCGCCAACGGCGAAGGCTACACCCGCCCGCCGCTGCACGACTTCTTCATGACCCGCTACACCGAGGCCTATGCCAACGAGATCGCCAGCTTCATTTCGGCGATCGAAAAGGGCTCGAAGATTTCGCCCTCGGGCGCCGATGGCCTGGCTGCTCTCGCGCTCGCCGACGCCGCCGTGCAATCGGTCAAGGAAGGCAAGCTCGTCAAGATCGGCTGACCGCCCTCTCCCGACGGTCGCCATCATGAGATGGCCGGGTCCTTGCCCGGCCATTTCTCGTTTGATGACAGGCGAGGGCGTATGCGCCCGAGACCCCTCCCCAACCCCTCCCCACAAGGGGGAGGGACTTAAACTGCCTCACCCGCTTTCTACATTCTCGACGTCTCGGGAGGGATGAGACGATGCGGCCGGGTTAGCCCCTCCCCCTTGTGGGGAGGGGTTGGGGAGGGGTTTTCTTTGGGGCCTCAATCCCCACCCTGAACACCCGCCACGACGATATCCTCATCGATGACGGCCAGCGCGCGGTTCAGATGTCCTTCGAAGACGAGAATCTGTTCGTCCGCGACCACCCGGAGCTCCGGCATACCCTCCATGCGCACCACATGGGACTGGCCGAGCCCCTCCTCGATCCCCTGCCGCAAGAGATCGTAATAGCGTGTGCCGGGTCCGGTGATCGCAATCGGCATGCGCTCCGTCAGGCTCAGCATGCGTGACAATCCGTTGCCGAGCGCAAGCCCCGCCTGCCGGAACGCAAAACCTGAGATGCGGTGCCCCTGCCGCGCCCTTGCTGCGATCTTGTCGAGCTCGGCCACCGGCACGAACTTTGCCGGGATCGTGTCGAGCGGCACTTCGAAGGCGGTGCGCAGGATGGCATAGAAACCAGCATAGGCCTCGATGCAGCCGCGCGTACCGCAGCGGCAAAGCCCGCCATTGGCCATGTGCAGCATGTGCCCGAAATTGGGCGCCGAGACGTCACGCCCGCCATGGCTCGTTCGCCTGATGATCCCGAGCCCGATGCTGTGCCCCAGCGAAAGGGCAGCCAGCGAGCGGAAATCCGCGCCTTTGACGTTCTCCTCACGGGCGCCGAGGGCGGCAGCCACCAGCAGCGTCTCGTTGTCGAGGATGACCTTCGCCTTCCAGTCCGGCTTGAGCGCTGATTCGAAATCGATCTGGTCGCTGCCGAAGATCGGCGACCAGACGAGGACCGGCTCGGAGGAATTGACCAGCCCCTTGCTGCTGATCGAGATGAGCAGCACCTTCTCCCGCTCGATGCGCGAGCGCGACAGGATGCGCTCAAGCCCCTCCCGCATGCCGGTGACGAAGCGGGCGGCCCCTGCCGGATCATGCGACCTCTCCTCGCTGAAACGGTCGATCAGCTTGCCCGAGTAATCGACGAGCGAATACTGCACGGCGTCCGAGGAGATGACGACGATGATGAGATAGCCGCAGTCCCGCCGCTGGCGCAGAAGCACGCGCGGGCGCCCTCGCCCGCTCGCCGCCTGCTGCTCGGATTTTTCGATCACCTGCGCCTTTTCGAGATCGGCCGTGATCGCAGAAACCGTCGCGGACGAAAGCCGCGTGAAATCGGAAATCTCAGTATGAGCAAGTGGCCCGTGGCGGCGGAGAGTGGCGAGCACGAGCACGCTGTTTCTCTGCCGTACGAGCTCCGTGCTCGACTTGGTCAGCATCTATCGCCGCCTCTTCCCCGTTCGTTCCGCCCTTCACTTGCCACAGCATCTCCGGGGCTTTTCGTCAAAGGAAATTAAGCCGGTAGTGCGGTGTTGACAGTTGAAAAAATCTCTGACACTAAATTTCTCGACTGTCGAGAAAAAAATCCGAACCTTTCTGGACAGGCTTTCGCGGTGGCCGGAGGAGCAATGGCTGGGCCGGCTGCAATTC
>Ga0209758_1002965_pt1 | contig 16274 bp, 18 predicted proteins | sample AraplaMF_Col_mMF_FD_184258 | JGI IMG/M metagenome (GOLD analysis project Ga0209758, IMG submission 184258) | Arabidopsis root microbial communities from the University of North Carolina, USA - plate scrape MF_Col_mMF (SPAdes) (version 2) | ecosystem: Host-associated > Plants > Roots > Endosphere... | reverse complement strand
GGGTAACGAATAAAAATCAGTTACAGTTTCCGTTCTGTTGTTGTGTGAAGCCTGGTAATGATTAACGCGGGAAAATAAATTTACTAAATAAAACAATAAAACTGTCCTATGTGAATAACTTGTTCCGTGTTACAACGTGTACTTAAGGGAAAGATTGATAGTACGTCCGTCTATCGGTCCCCATAAGGGCAGGAACTCCGGTGCTGCCATGCTGCCGGTGTATAGTGGCGCATGTTTTCCCTGGCGTGCATCAAATATATTTTCACAGTTCAGCACTACGGTAAAATGTGATCCCAGCTGGCGCGATACCATGCCTGCCCAGAACCAGTAATTGGGCGCCTTTTCATTGTTATACAGGTATTGATTGCCCACCCAGGCGCTCTCTATACCGAACCGCCATTTCTCAGGGATCTCATAAGCCAGGGTGCTGGCAAATTTATCCCGCGGAGCAAAAGGAACAAAGGTAGCAGCCGCGTCTGAGTATTTGGAGGTGGTATGATTATACCCCAGGTACAGTTCCAGGTCTTCGTAACTTAAACGTATGTACGTATCCGTTCCCTGGCTTTTCACTGTATACGGCTGGTTCTCCAGCGATATCTTACCATCGCTGATCACAACCGGCAATATCGGTTGTTCAATATGTGTTAAGTAAAATGCCTGGTCAAATGTAAGATCCACCGGACCAAGCGAGATGTGATAGGCTGCATCGAAGTTGATACCCTTGCTTCTTTCTGCTTTCATACCGGTGCTAAGCGGCAGCAGTTCTTTGTACGCAATGCTTTGTGTCTGGCTGCTAAAGATAGCCGGTGTTTTATAACCGGTTCCAGCGCTTAGCCGGATGGAAAGCTGGTCTACCGGCTTATATACCAGCGCCAGGCGTGGCAGAAAATACCAGCCGTATATATTGTGATGGTCCGCTCTTATGCCTGCTTCCGCCATCAGTCCTTTAGCAACATCAATACCATCCTGTGCAAAGAATCCAACCGTATTATAAGTGTAATTGCCGATCACACTGCTGTCGCCATCAGCCCTGCGGTACAGCTCTCCCGTATTGTTAATGCCTACTACCCAGTTATTCCGCCCGATCTTTTTGTTATAGGATGCTTCTGCATATAAGTTGCGCTGATTACCGTTCAGGGCAAAAGTGCCTTCTGTATTTTCCAGGTGATAGAAGCTGCCAACTCCTTTTACGGTTAAGGTTCCTCCAGCCAATTGTCTCCGGCTGAACTGGAGATCTACACTGTGCCGGTGACTGTTATTACTCTCTGTATATTGATGTATACTGTCCCTGACATTTGCTAGTACCTGCATATCGCCGCCTTCCCTTTTTTCGACAGTCCCTGTATAACCAGCCACCAGTGTGGTATTTGGGTTCATATACCAGAAGAAGCGCGGATGTACGGTATATTGCCGTACGCGGGGCACATCGCTGAAACCATCTTTATTTACATCACTGGCATTTTGTGTAGTTACACCGGCAAACAAGGTAAGCCCGGTCTTTTTCCACTTCCCGGAATAGAAAGTGTTCACATTGTTTTCTTTCAGCGTGCTGCGGTTCACCAATACGGTCAGTTCCGGTTTGCTGCCCGGTGTTTTGGCAATGAAGTTGATCATGCCTGCAATGGCGCCTCCGCCGTATAGTGTAGATACAGATCCTTTGATGATCTCTATCTGTTTCAGGTCTAAGGGAGGGATGGCCAGTACGCCGAAATTGCCGCTCAGGCCTTCATACACGGGCATGCCGTCGCGTAGCAGCTGGGTATATTTTCCATCCAGTCCCTGCATACGGATGGCATTGTTGCCATTAACGGCGGATGTGTTCTGTATATGTATCACGGAGAGATCGCCCAGTATGCCCGCTACGTTGCCAGGCTTTATACCGCTTTCTTCATTCATGTCTTCCTGTCCCAGTACTTCCACTTTCATGGGCAGGTCTTCAATACGGCTGTTGGTACGGGTGGAGCTGATCACTACTTCATCTATATTTTCTCCTTTAGCCTGCATGAACACGGGGATGGTATCTGCGCCTTTCCAGGGAAAACTAACTGACAGTGAAGCCGGTTGATAACCAATAAAGGAGAACTGTAGTTGCGTGGCACCGCTGCTTTGATTCTTCAGCAGGTAAATACCCGTATTGCCGGTGGCGCTGCCTTTCCTGGTGTTGCTGTTCAGTACGGAAACACCCGGTAGGGGCTGTTGCGTAACACTATCTTTAACGATAATAACAATTTGTTGGGCCTTGGTCGAAAAAAACATGCTCAATAAGGCCAGGGTTATCAGCAAATACTTCATGCTGCAAAAGAAGGAGACGATACTGAAGAAAATCTGTAGATGGTGAATGTATGGATCCCGTTTTCGAACTGATAGGTAATTGGCAGGTTGCAGGTATCACAGATACGCTTTACAATGGCGAGGCCCAGGCCGTTAGAGTTGTCATTCAACACCGATGCTTTTTTAAAGCGCTGGAACAGTTGTTTTTCCGGTATAGCGGGCCATTCGCTGGTATTGCTGATAGACAATTGCTGATCATCCAGGTGCAGGAAGATCTTTCCACCGGGATAATTGTAACGGATGGCGTTGCCCAGCAAGTTGCTGATCAACATTTCTGCCAGCGCAGATGGCATACTCCAGGTAGCGTTAAGCTGCTTTTCAACGCTAAGCTTTTTATCCCGGATCAGTTCATCCAGCAGACCCAGGTACCGCTCTGTTACCTGTTGCAGTCCTTCTGGCTGTGATACATCATATTGGTGGTTCTCGATCTTGGCCAGCAGCAGGAGGGAGTGATTCAGGCGGGTAAGCCTTTGCAGGGCTTCACTGCTTTGTGCGATTGCCTGCAGCTGGGCATCACTCAGACTTTCATCCTGCAGCAGTAATTCCAGTTTGCTCTGTGCAATAGCCAATGGGGTTTGCATCTCATGCGCAGCGTCTTCCGTCAGTTCTTTTATATTCTGATAGTCCGCATATATCCGCGCCACCATCGTATTCAGCGAAGCATTCAGGCGGTTAAACTCATGGGTCGAGCTGGGACTGAAGCTAACGCTCTCCATTTTTTTGAGCTGTACGCCCTGGATCTTTTCAAGCGACTGATAAAACGGTTTCCACAGGCGTCTGTTGAGTATCCAGTTCATTAATATGATAAAGGCCAGCAGGCCGGTGAAAACGATCAGCATCACGGAGAAAATGTTCTTTATCAGGTCATCCCGTTCTATCAGTGATTTACGGATGATCATCAGGTAAGAACGGTCATGCAGCCGGATCACCTGGGTCAGTTGCCGGTAGGGCACTTTTTTCCCTTCTACCTCCTGGTACAGCATGATGCTTTCCAGCTGTGGCTTTTCCTGTGGTGCCAGATCACTGGGTTGCAGGCTGTATTCCGGGATAGGGAAGATGCTGCTGTTGGCGCCGGTGCTATCCAGGTAGCGCAACCACTGGATGCGGTCGTTCATCAGCTCCTCATCTATTTCATGCCTGATCTCCTTATTGAACTGGAAGAACAGGTAGAATGCACTCGCCGCCAGCAGCGGTAGCATGATCAGCAAAAAATAGATGGTGGTTTTAGTGAGCAGCTTCATGGTATCCGCTTTATTGATCAGACCAGCGGTAACCGGTACCGTAGATCGTCTTGATATAATCCCCGCTGCCGGCTTCCAGCAGTTTTTTACGCAGGTTCTTGATATGTGTATAGATAAAGTCGTAAGATCCAGCCTGGTCGTACACATCTCCCCATAAATGCCCAGCGAGGGCCGTTTTGGTGATCACCCGGCGTTGGTTGGCGATAAAATACAGCAGCAGCTGGTATTCTTTTCCGGTGAGCGTCACCGCGGTATTCTCCACAAAAACGCTTTTAGAGGCCGGCAGGATCTTTATTTCGTTAAAATGGATGCTGGTATTGCCATCGAAATGTTTACGCCGTAAAATGGCATTAATACGGGCATTCAGCTCGGAAAGATGAAAGGGTTTGGTCAGGTAGTCATCTGCACCCAGGTCCAGCCCATGCAATTTATCTTCCAGGGAGTCCTTAGCCGAGATAATGATGATCCCTGCCCCGGATTCCAGGGATTTAAGCTCCTGGATGATTTCCAGTCCGCTGCCGCCCGGCAGTCCGATATCCGCCACGATACAATCATAATCATAGTCATTTACTTTATCCAGGGCTTGCAGGAAGTCGGGAGCAGTCTCGCAGATATATCCCTGCTGCTCCAGGTATTCCTTAATGTTGGCCTGGAGGGCGGGTTCGTCTTCTATGACCAGAACTTTCATTACAGATGGTGTTGCTGGGATAAAAGTAAAACATTATTGCAGGAGAGGGGAGATACGGGTTATGGAAATAAATAATATAAAGGAAAAATTGGTAATAAAGGGAAAAGTGTATTACATTTGCGTTCCGTTTTTGGAGTACGGGATGTAGCGCAGCCCGGTAGCGCGCTTCGTTCGGGACGAAGAGGCCGCTGGTTCGAATCCAGTCATCCCGACTTGAGAATGAAACCCTTCAAATAATTGGATTTGAAGGGTTTTTTAATTTAAATAGGTTTTAAACTATTGAAAATATAAGCTACATATCTTTGACTTTGATTAAGTTAGCATAGGTTCGAATCCATTTAGATTCACAGGATAGAGGCTTCACTTATGAGGCCTTTTTTTATGCCCTTATATTCCCTTCCTGTGTGTAAACAAAAACCAGCTTTCCTTTATTACATCATTAATTAAGTTTGTTCAGTAAGTTAACACGTTTGAGCATGTACATACCAGAAGTTGCCAGTAACATCGAGATCACCGCCAGTCATCAATCAAATATATGCCTGCTCTATTGTATCCCGGTTCATTGGGACGCTCCATAGCAACCCCCTGGAGTTCTGTACGAAAACCGCTGTTAAGCAGGTGTTGGTACGCTTCTTGTCGGCCTGTGTTGACACCGGCAACTATTTTTTGCAGGCCCTTTTCAGCAGCCATTTTTTCACAGGCCTTCAGCAAGCTTTTAAAATCCTGTCCGGCGTTTGCGCCTGAACGCACCGCTCCAAATTTGATGTAGCAGGTGTCGCTTCCCGCTTCTGTTCCAGGTCCGCAATGGCACACCGCCAGTCCCACCAGTTTTCCATCCTCCCAAAGGAGTACAGTGTCCCCGAGCCCTTGCATGGCCACGGATTGAATTTCCCCGGTTACATCCAGTCCTTCGTATATCGCATCCGTCAATTGCCTGCAGGCAAGAAGTGTGGATCCCTGTTCGCCTTCCGACAAGTCTGAAAACTTTGACCATTGCAGTTGATCATTTGCCTGTTCCACCGGTTTGAACATGATGGTTGTAAGGAATCGTGGCCAAAAGCCAAACTTCTGATAAAGACTTACATGCTTGGCACTTTGTGCAAAAGTGAAAAGACCCGCATGCTTTATACCCCATTTAGCAAAGCATTCCATAATAGGCTCCATGAGGAGTTTTGCAGCACCCTGGTAGCTATCGTGGAGATTAAATCGAAGCTCCGCTGCGCTGCACCTCGTTTAATCCTTATATGTTAGCGGCATACCCCTTTTATCTGCCCCATCGAGGAGAGCCTTGTTTGTCGGAACGTGAAACATTCCCTGAGCCACCCGTCAGGTTAGCGTCAACGGTTGGATGTAGCCTAATATCTACGTTTTCCCAAAACGATGTCTGATACAAGCATACTGCTAGGTGTGCTCCGGTTATTTACCGAATTGAGCAACATAAGCATGAATCGGGGCCAAATCGTCCAGAAACAGGTTCGAAAAGTGTCCAGTCATCCCCGACATAGACAATAGCCTGTTTCTGATCCTATTGCGTCAAATTGAGTGAACAAGGCGGTGAACAGGTACCGATGGTATAACCTACTCTAAAGCGCATAAACGTAAACTTTATGCGCTTTTTTCATATTTCCACTTCAAGTTATTGCAAACAATTTCAATGCTCGTGTGAATTGGGGCCCAATACAATTAAGCCGCCTATCAGTTACGGTAAATCGCTATCCGGTAAGCAACCTTTACAACAAGTCCACGTCGGCAATAGTCTTAATGAAGGAGGAATATAAATCAGGTAACATTCCAGCCAAAAGCCAGCTCCTCGATCTTATTTCTGGCAAATTGAATATTTCCAATAACAATTTAGTAGAGCTCTATAGGTAACCGTAATGGTACCCTTTCACTTTGAATTCGTTTGGTTAGAATTGATTTAAATATTTGTAAGGTGCGGGAAGCTTGGCTGAGTAATAAAAGTAGGAAAGCCCGTAAATCATCGATTTACAGGCTTTTACCCTAAAAATGTATCAGTCTTTTGGAACCGTTATGTTCCGATATTTTCAGTATCGTCTATAATTTTGATCGAGCCATCTTCAATTTTCTCTTTTGTGAGTGTTCCTGGATTGCGATCGGGACAACTCCCTTTCCGCTAGCATCTTCGAAATCATCTTGGGCTTTATACTATTTAGAGCTTCTGATAGACTTATGTAGTACTGTGACCGGGGCACTGAAAAGAAGGCCTCAAAGTCGGCATGCGACATCTTTTGATTACTCCGCGGCTGGCTAAATTCTTCCTTATTATGCGTAACAAAAATGAACCGATTTCTTGCCAAGGTATCGGATTGGAGCGGATTTCTAAAGCTTCCTGTTTCGTATTGCTTCTCTCATATCATCTAATTCCCTGAGCCAACTCTGCTTCTTCTGCAATTGAGCAGTGAGTTTAGCTATTTTTTTATCCTGTGTTTTTGTATCATTATCTGCATCGGTAGCATTTTGCGCATTCTTGTAAGCCTTATTTGCTTTCTTTTTTGCGCTTTTGGCATCGCTTAAATCACCATTAGTGGCCCTCGATGCCTGTTTGCTACTTGCATTAGCGCTGCTTTCCGCATCAGCAGTGGCTTCCCCCGCTTTAGCATGATAATCGGGCAGGTTATTTTGAGCTATAGTAAGCTTAGAAGTAAGTTCAGCAATATCATTGCTGACCTCTACATATTCTTTATTTAGCTTAACAGTATCCGCAGCCGTTTTGTACTTTTGCGAATAAGCAGTTGATGCAAAAAACAGGGCTAAGCCGGCTAGTAGAAAAACTTTTGTTTGTTTCATTATGTAAGATTTTTTTGTGATGAAATAATATTCAAGACTATCGGTATTGTGCACAACTAATAGAAATAGCCAGGCGCAACCTTTCGATTATAAGATTATTTTTTAAACGCTACTGAAAAGTTAAGGAAGGCATCAGTAAGAATTGAAACCAATATGTGAGAGAAGTAGGAATGGATACTGTTGCTATCGAATACATGCAAGGTACGTTATTAAAATGGATAATGCTGAATTAGTTTTATCATTAACTGTACAAGTAGTGGTTGCAGAAAATTAAGGCGCGAGGAATTTATAAATCTAACTTTACTTAAGAACAGATATTTGCCCATTTCATTAAGAGATTAACAGAGACGTATATTTGAGTCGTTTTGAGCTTTCGGATAATCCCGACTTATTAAGACTTCTTTTGAAGTAATTGCCCACTAATAGCAATATCAGTGGGCTTTTTCTTTTTTGTTCCTATCAATTTATATCATTTAACATCATTACGCACGTGAGTAATCCCGTGAGTAAATTTTCAATTTAAATTTACTCACAGAAACGCTATAACGTACTTATTATCAATTAGATACATTCATTTTAAATGGTGCTGTTTGATGCTGTTTAGCGGACGGATAATCACTTTCCAAAGTGAATTGGCTTCGAGGAGAATGAGAAACAGTATTAATCACATTTCAAAATGAATTGACATGAGTGCAACAAACTCTTTCAGTATCGCTTTTGTCCAAAGGCTTGATAAGAAGGACAAAGCCAAAGGAACCTTGTTTGCCCGTATCACCGTTAGCGGGGAAACCAAAGAAATATCAATAAAAGAAAAAATCCCAGTCAGCCAGTGGAATGCGCAAGCAGAGATGGCGAAGGGGCAAAGCGCAGAGGTTAAATCGCTCAACAAGTATATCGAAGGAGTGAGGTTTCGCCTGACAGAAATTTCCGGTCCCTGGTGGACAACGAGCAGCTCATTTCGGCACAGAGAATAAAAGATACTTACCTGGGCAAACTCACTGTACAAAAAAACGGAAGGAAGTTAAGTGAGATTTTAAAGCTTCACGAAGAGATATATGGTCGCGTGCTTAGGCCAGGCACTTTGAAAAACTATCGGGCGACAGAAAAGTATCTAAAGGACTTTATCAAGTCAAAATTTAAAACAGATGATATACCACTTGTCCAGGTCGACTATGAGTTTGCGACTGAGTTCGAAGCCTTTATCCCAGGCCATCCTATCAAAGATTACGATAAATGCAACCTGAACGGTGCAGCCAAACATATCGAGCGGCTAAAGAAACTGATAAAATGGGCCAGGACGCTGACATGGATTAAAAACAATCCTATTGCTGATTACTATCCATCAACAAAAAAGTACAAAAGGTTAAATCTCCAGATGGCAACGGGGCAAAAGGCCTTGGCCCAATAACTTTAGCGGGACGAAAAATTATCCTTGAAAAGTTATTGAATACAGAATTGCAATCGGGAGTTAGTCTGATTGAAAAGGAGGAGATTCGCAGAATAAATCAACTATGGAAAATGGACAGCAAAGATAAAAACTATTTAAGCAAAGAGACCCCCCTTCGAGACTATTACATTTCCTATGTTAATGGCTCGGCCTGAAAACTGGGGAAGGCGCTGCTGCCGCGCCATCCCCACTTCCTTATCCCGGCAGGGGTTACAAACAATACTCCCTTCTTACTTTTTGGGGAAAATAATAGCGCCGATTGTGGCGCTATTATTTTTATCCCATCTCAAGGGCATTTCTGTTTTTAAGAACTATTCAGTAGGTGATCCTCTTCAGAAATGGGCCGTGATGGGTATAAAAGTTGTCGATTTGGACCAAATCGTCCAGAAATAGGTTCGAAAAGTGTCCAGTCATCCCGACTTGAGAATGAAACCCTTCAAATAATTGGATTTGAAGGGTTTTTTAATTTAAATAGGTTTTAAACTATTGAAAATATAAGCTACATATCTTTGACTTTGATTAAGTTAGCATAGGTTCGAATCCATTTAGATTCACAGGATAGAGGCTTCACTTATGAGGCCTTTTTTTATGCCCTTATATTCCCTTCCTGTGTGTAAACAAAAACCAGCTTTCCTTTATTACATCATTAATTAAGTTTGTTCAGTAAGTTAACACGTTTGAGCATGTACATACCAGAAGTTGCCAGTAACATCGAGATCACCGCCAGTCATCAATCAAATATATGCCTGCTCTATTGTATCCCGGTTCATTGGGACGCTCCATAGCAACCCCCTGGAGTTCTGTACGAAAACCGCTGTTAAGCAGGTGTTGGTACGCTTCTTGTCGGCCTGTGTTGACACCGGCAACTATTTTTTGCAGGCCCTTTTCAGCAGCCATTTTTTCACAGGCCTTCAGCAAGCTTTTAAAATCCTGTCCGGCGTTTGCGCCTGAACGCACCGCTCCAAATTTGATGTAGCAGGTGTCGCTTCCCGCTTCTGTTCCAGGTCCGCAATGGCACACCGCCAGTCCCACCAGTTTTCCATCCTCCCAAAGGAGTACAGTGTCCCCGAGCCCTTGCATGGCCACGGATTGAATTTCCCCGGTTACATCCAGTCCTTCGTATATCGCATCCGTCAATTGCCTGCAGGCAAGAAGTGTGGATCCCTGTTCGCCTTCCGACAAGTCTGAAAACTTTGACCATTGCAGTTGATCATTTGCCTGTTCCACCGGTTTGAACATGATGGTTGTAAGGAATCGTGGCCAAAAGCCAAACTTCTGATAAAGACTTACATGCTTGGCACTTTGTGCAAAAGTGAAAAGACCCGCATGCTTTATACCCCATTTAGCAAAGCATTCCATAATAGGCTCCATGAGGAGTTTTGCAGCACCCTGGTCCCAGTATTCGGGATGAACAGTGAGGGGGCCAAAAAAACCAACGCTACCCCAGTTGCTGGCAAAGTTGGAACCTACCAGCTTACCATTGACTTCTGCAGCAAAAGCAGCATCAGGATTGGATTTCCAGCGAGTGTGTACATAGCCGGCATCACCCATAAAAGAGGTGGGTTCCGGTAAGCAAAGGAAAGTGCCGAACGCCAGGCGCATAATGTGGTCAGCAGCTGGTAATTCACTTTCTTGAAGTGGGCGGACATGAGTGTCAAGGTTTGGTTTTGTTATGGTAGATGGTTGCGGTGTCATCGCTTAAATTTTTGTAAGGATTAAAAAAATTGCTAGTTAAGTTATAAACTAAATTTCTTTGCATCCTTGAGTGGTCTTGGTGTCTGTATGGGGTTTGCCTAGCGCAACCACTGAAACCGCGACGGCAATCCCGCGCTTAGGACCACTACCATTAGATCCTGTTTTCGCTATAGTAGATTTTCTTTTGCATTCTAATTAACGTAAGAAGTATGATTAAAAAGCTGTTACTATTCCTAATTCTTCGCCAGTTATTCAAATTTACCATTTGCTTTTTCATCTTTTTTAATTAATCCCATTTTTCTTTTCTGATCTAAAATTAAATACTGTGTAGGCGCAGCGTACGGCTGTTTTTTTCAATCATGTTCCAGATAATGACAGCAAGTTTTTTGCCGTAGCACTTATGGCAGAAATTTCGGCCCAGGTTAGAATATTCAATTTCAAGCCCCAAAGTTCGCATCCTGCCATCTCATTCGTGTTTCATTTAATTAGAGATCCGAAAAATGAGTTTCTTTTAATTGAAGTCAGAACTCCTTTTACTCATTTATATGCCCTTGCTTGTACTAATGAATGCAGCGAAGACAAGATTAACAAGTCGTAGTAAAAAATATACTTGGATCTTATTTCAATAAGTTCTGCGATATTCTTCAATCCGATCAACTCTTTTTCATTTGCATTTGACCCGCAGGGTTCTTACAAATGCACCTAATTTTCGACAGGCTTGGCCTGACCTGCCTGTTCGATTAGTTTATGGATAGGCTGGCCGTCGTAATCATATATATATAACCGCACCTCTACAATCTTTCCGCCCCTAAAAGTGAATTGCTCACAAAGAAGTATGTTTCCGTCACTGTGGGCGATCGCTGCCTTGCTGATCGCAAACACCTTATCTTCGTCAGCATAAACATTCAAAAGATAGAAGTGTTTGAAATCATAAAACGCTCTCACCTTGGGATAGAACTGCTCAAATGCCTTCATTCCCCGATAAGTACCGCCGAAGGGCAGAGAAGAGGGTTCGTAAACCACCATAGAATCGCTTGCCCTATCCGGATAATCCGTCAGCTGCTTCTTTTGGCCGATCATCTCCATCACAAATGCCTTGTTCCCGGCCGTATCTTCTTTTTGCATACTATCTGATTTGCAGCCGCTCACTATTCCTACCAGGATAGTGAAGAACAGCCAGATTTCTATTCGCATACAGAAAAGCCTCAAAGTATATGCCAACGGTTCCGGTAACAGTCTGGCCATGCTGGAGCAACTGGCGGACAGTGACAATTGCGGTGCCAAGTGCGTCTCTACATTGAGGGTAAATCACATTATTGAAATTTATAAAATTATTCTCATCGGTTGATTTTTTTTGTTATTATTATGAGTTGTAATTCAGTCCTATAATTTATAAAAAGATATCGTGTCGGTAGACAATCTTATAACTTATTTTCACAATTACATTCCGTTGAATAGTAGGGAGAAGGAAGACCTACGGAGTCGCGTGATCGAAAAAAAAATCAAGCGACGGCAATTTATTCTCCAGGAGCATGATGTTTGCAGGCATTATACTTTTGTAGTATCGGGTTGTACTAAAATGTATAGCGTTGATAATAACGGAGCGGAACATAATATTCAATTCGCTTCAGAAAACGAATGGATAATGGACATTGGCAGTTTTCATTCCGAAAGAGAAAGCCGCCTTAATATAGAAGCTATTGAACCATCCGTAATCTTACAAATTGATAAGCCAACACTCATTCATCTGTATCAAAATCACCCAAAGTTCTGTAGGATTTTTAGGGTTATCATTGAAAATAAATTTATAGAACTTCAAAACAGGCTGTTACAAAACATAAGCTCCAATGCCGAAGAACGATACCTCGCATTTTTAGAACAATACCCTCATCTCTCCAACAGATTGCCTAATACCCAGGTAGCATCTTATCTTGGTATTACACCGGAGTTTTTGAGCGTTGTAAGAAAGAGTATCGCCCAAAAGTAGTTTACCCTTAAACTATCTTAAGCCTATTTCTTAAATTACCTTATTGGCTAGTGGCTTCTTTTATGGCCAAATTTGCATTATCATTTAATACAAAAGATAATGTCAACGTTAATAAGTAAGCTCAATTGGCGGTACGCCACCAAACGAATGACCGGGGAGAAAGTTCCCGATCAGAAAATTGAATCAATTTTGGAAGCTATCCGTCTTTCTGCGTCCTCAGCAGGTTTACAGCCATATACCATTTTCATAATTAGCAATGCAGCATTGAAAAAGGAAATTTATGAAAAGGCTTGTCATCAACTGCAGGTTATTGAATCTTCACATTTATTTGTTTTTGCCAGTAAAACTACTATTACCGATAGCTACATCAGGGAAATTGTAGCCAATACTGCGGGTATAAGAAATATTCCTGTAGAAGCATTGGATGGATACTTTAATATGGTTAAAGGGCATAATGATACATTGACCCATGATCAACGTGCCAATGGCGCCGCCCGGCAGGCTTATATTGCTTTGGGAACGGCCTTAATTGCAGCGGCTTTCGAAGAAATAGACGCTTCACCCATGGAAGGTTTTAATCCTCTTATGGTAGATGAAATTCTAGGTTTAAAAGAAAAGGAACTGCAAAGCGTAGTATTACTGGCTTTGGGTTATCGCAACAAAGAAGCAGATCTTCTGACAAATGCAAAAAAAGCAAGAAAAACAAGAGCTCAATTGTATGTTGAAATAAAGTAGTTTCATATGCAAAAGTTAATGGTATCTCTGTTATTAATCTTCACACTAGGCTATAAAACAATACAGGCACAAAATTTAAAAACTAAAGAAGGTAATAAGATGGAAGTAGAACAAAATAAAAAAGTGGTTATCAAATTCAATAAAGAATTTTTCGAATTAGGTAATACAGCAATTACAAAGGAGTTGTTAGCGGATACATTTGTAAACCACACAGCTCCGCCTAACGCTCCTACAGATGCAAGTGTAATGATCCAATTCATTACTGGTTTTCATAGGGCATTTTCAAATATTTCCGTGCAAATTCAAGAAGTAATAGGCGAAGCAAATAAAGTATCACTAAGAAAAACAATTACTGCAACACATACCGGAGAGTTTATGGGAAAGGCTCCCACAGGAAAGAAAGTGGAAATGAATGTAATTGAAATAGATATTTTAAAGGACGGAAGGATAACCGATCACTGGAGCCGGAATGATTTTATGCAGGTAGTTCAAACTCTTTAGAGGCTGTTCGAAAAGTGTCCAGTCATCCCGGTTCTCGGGAATGCCAGTTTGCTTCTACATTCCTGTACTGATCTGGCAAGAGATTAATCGCATTTTCAATATCATTATAAATTCCATCTTGGACGGTTTCCCAATTTTTATCACAACTAAATCTGTAAACATTTTTTGAATTTTCATATTTACAGATAGCAAGTCCGTATATCTCTTCCCTTTCCAAGCCGTCCTCATTGCTTATATATCCAAAAGGTTGAGATCCAGACCAAGCCCATCTAATAACTTTCGCACCGTCTATGCATGCTGGTGGTTCCACAATTAGCATGTCATGAAGATATGAATAAATACTTGCTAAAGAATACGGTGATGAAGTAAATATTCAATATGCACAGTGCCCCAACGGGTGATTACGTTAATAACGCTTTTTAACTTTTTGCCTTGTGCTGTCAATTCATATTCCACCGAAATGAGTTTTGGATGCATTATTGTCCGGGACACAATTTGGCTCTGTTGAAGCTCCTGTAATTCCTTGGACAGTATTTTGGGAGAAATACCTGGCACGCCTCTTTGCAATTCCGTGAAACGCGTTTTCCCGTTTTTTAACAGAAAACTGACGATCTGCATCTTCCATTTGCCCGATAAGAGCTTCATCGTATTTCTGACTGTGATCAAAGAAGGTTCACCTGAACTTGTCGGCAGGGACTTTGACTTTTTAGCTTCCATTGTTGTATCAATTGCTTATTACAGGCGCTTTATTTTTACAAAAACCTGAATTAGCGTACCTTCGCTTACAATTTATTAGTTGTTACCTAAAGGTTATCGGCTAATTATTTAATAACGGGTGATGAAAGAGGAAAACGAGAAACCAACAGTTAGTAAAGAATTTACGGACGAGTGTACAAAGGTTCTGTCGGCCGTAAGTGACGCCTTATATGCCATCGGGGGCAAATGGAAACTGATGATTATCATCGCTATGGCGAGAGGAAACAACAGATTTACCGAGCTGCAAAAGCAGGTCAAGGGTATTTCTGCAAGGGTACTCTCCAGCGAACTCAAGGAACTCGAGCTGAACGGTTTCATTGTAAAAAAAGTTTCCGTCGGATACCCTGTAGTGATTGAATATGAACTGTTGCCGTACAGCCATACCCTGGAAAAAGTTGTTTCCTCTTTAACCGAATGGGGGATGCAGCACAGGCAAAAAGTCAAAGACGACCTGTCTAACAACATCAAGCACTAACCTTGAAGTGGCCTTGCATCGATAATTATAAAATAGCCGGTCCTTTCTTTTATTAACCATTTTCCGTTTTGGCGCACATATTTGTCAAGATATTTAACACTATAATCTGTAATAATATCTTTCCCTTCAGATGCTCTTATCATTTTGATTTGAGAATAGGATACACCTGATGCAGTATCCCCATCTATATTTACTGTATGTTGCCCGTTCAATGTGAAATAGGTTTTTACCTGAGAAGCATGCCCGTTAAACTCTTTTCCCAGGTTTTCTGTACCGGATACATTTGCTGCTAAAAAGTCGCCCACATAAGCCTTATATACAGTATCCGGCGTAAATAAGGCCATTTGCTCAGAGATTTTTTTTTCATCACCTAGATGTGCATAATCTTCTATGAGATTCCTCAATTCTTCTTTGGCCTTCAAAATTTCGAGTGTCATATTTTTTTATTTAATGATTTGGAAATTCATTTTTTCAAAGGTAGCCCTTCAATTGGTGCGTTTTACTAGTACTAATCAAAAGGTTAGCGGGTACGTTTTGGTTAGTGATTGGCGTCGATAAATAAGTTTGATAAAGTGTCCAGTCATCCCGGCTTCGAAGTAAAAAGCCTTCAAATCATTGGATTTGAAGGCTTTTTACTTCGAAGTATTGGATTTGTATTCAACAAATCATCAACAATCTCTTTTCTCCAGGCTTTTCCTTCGGCGCACGGTGAATACAAGGCGGAACCTGGCTTTCAGGATGATCAACTGCCAGCCTCCATAGGTTACCAAGACCTAAGCTTATCGGACGTGCATCAGGTGTAGCCTGGTAATGCAGATCAAAGAAATGGTCACTTAAGAATGATTCAAAACCTTCATCTGGTCCATCATATAATTTTCTGAGCTCATCACGTATTGCCGGAATAAGTACTTTTTTTTGACCTTGTGAATTTGGCAATATTTCACTGGATTCGCCATAGTAGGTGCATAAAAAAGTATCGGTTGGTATGGGAGAGCGATCTGCGTGATAAGAATAAACATCGGTTGGGAAAAACGGGTAGGTATTATCCCGGTCATAGTAATTGATCACATTAAGAACTGGCGATGCTCCATGAGCTTTCAATAATTGCAGGTCATTTAATAGAATATTACGGGCAAGCTGCCCTTGTTCGCTCAACTGCAATTCACGAAGTTCCGTTTGTTCAATTTCCGTTATATTTCCGTTGAGCGCTACCTTTTTAACAATCTCAGAAAAATCACCTGTTAGTTTACGGGTCCAGCAAATCGCATTAATTGCTCCATTAAATGGGATAGAAACAAGGTCCTGAAAATTCGTGACATAGTGAATGTATTGCTCTGTATGAGATAAATCTGCCATAATCAGTTCGTAGTTTTTTTTTCGCCATTTACATATTCCAGAATGTCGCCCGGTTGGCAGTCTAAAGCTTTACAAATGGCATCTAAAGTGCTAAAGCGAACTGCTTTTGCCTTCCCTGTCTTTAAGATGGAAAGATTAGATAATGTCAAATCAACTCTTTCAGAAAGTTCATTTAGAGAAATTTTTCGCTTTGCCATCATCACATCTAAGTTTACAATAATTGGCATAGCTTAAATTGTTAAGTCATTTTCAGA
>Ga0209758_1002959_pt1 | contig 16295 bp, 14 predicted proteins | sample AraplaMF_Col_mMF_FD_184258 | JGI IMG/M metagenome (GOLD analysis project Ga0209758, IMG submission 184258) | Arabidopsis root microbial communities from the University of North Carolina, USA - plate scrape MF_Col_mMF (SPAdes) (version 2) | ecosystem: Host-associated > Plants > Roots > Endosphere... | reverse complement strand
CCGACGGGTACGACGACGGGCCGCCGCATTTGTGCTGTCGGCGGCCCGTCGCGGGTCGTACGTGTCAGGAGGTGCCTCAGGGGCGGAACCGCACGGGGCCGTGGCCCCGCCCCCGGGAGGTCTCCCCTGTGTCGGTCAGTGGCTCGTCCCCGCGGTCGCGGGCGGCAGTTCCGCCTCGACCCCCGGGTCGCCCGCGTCCGCCGTGTAGTCCCCCGGCACGGTCTCGTCGGTGCCCTCGGGGGCCTTGACCGCCTTCAGGACGAAGGTCAGCACCACCGTGACGACGACGTTGAGCACGAACGCCGTCATGCCGATGTAGCCGATCTCGCCGATGCCGGGGATCTCCTTGGCCGAGCCGCCGAAGTGCTTCTGGGTGGGCGAGGCGACGCCGTAGGCCGCGACCGTGCCGTAGATCATGCCGACGGCCCAGCCCGCGATCAGCGCCCAGCGGTGGAACCAGCGGGTGAACAGACCGCCGACCAGGGCCGGGAAGGTCTGCAGGATCCAGATTCCGCCGAGCAGCTGGAAGTTGATCGCCACCGTCTTGTCCATGGTGAGGACGAAGACCAGGGCGCCGACCTTCACCAGCAGCGACACGATCTTGGAGACCCGGGTCTCCTCGGCGGGCGTGGCGTCGGGCTTGATGAAGTCCTTGTAGATGTTGCGCGTGAACAGGTTCGCGGCCGCAATGGACATGATGGCCGCCGGGACCAGCGCGCCGATGGCGATGGCCGCGAAGGCCACGCCGGCGAACCAGTCGGGGAACATGTTCTCGAACAGCTGCGGAATCGCCAGCTGCCCGTTCTGGACCTTCACGCCGGCCGCGATCGCCATGAAGCCGAGCAGCGCCAGCAGGCCCAGCATCAGCGAGTACAGCGGCAGGATCGCCGTGTTGCGCCGGATCACCTCGCGTTTGCGCGAGGAAAGCGTCGCCGTGATCGAGTGCGGGTACATGAACAGGGCGAGCGCCGAGCCCAGGGCGAGCGTCGCGTAGGTCCACTGCCCCGCCTCGGGCGGTGCGAGGGCGCCGCGCGGCTTGCCGGTCGCCGGGTTGACCTGGTTGAACGCCTGGCCCGCCTTCGCGAAGATGTCGTCGAAGCCGCCCAGCTTGATCGGGATGTAGATGATCGCCACCGCGATGACGATGTAGATCAGCGTGTCCTTCACGAATGCGATCAGCGCGGGCGCTCGCAGACCCGACGAGTACGTGTACGCCGCCAGGACGCCGAAGGCGATGAGCAGTGGCAGGTCCTTCACGAACCAGTTCGTGTTCTCGCCGCCGCCGACACCCATCACGTCCAGCACGGCCTGTATGCCGACCAGCTGGAGCGCGATGTAGGGCATCGTCGCCAGGATGCCGGTGACCGCCACGGCCAGCGACAGGCCCTTGGACCCGAAGCGGCCGCGTACGAAGTCCGAGGTCGTCACATATCCGTGCCGGTGTGACACCGACCACAGCCGGGGCAGGAACGTGAAGATCAGCGGGTAGACGATGATCGTGTAGGGCACCGCGAAGAAGCCCGCCGCCCCCGCCGCGTAGATCGCCGCCGGCACCGCCACGAAGGTGTACGCGGTGTACAGGTCGCCGCCGAGCAGGAACCAGGTGATCCAGGTGCCGAACGAGCGGCCGCCGAGGCCCCACTCGTCGAGGCTGTGCTCGTTCTCGGCCTTGCGCCACCGCGCCGCAAGGAAGCCCATGACGGTGACCGCCAGGAAGAAGAAGATGCAGACGCCGAGCGCGACGCCGTTCACGCCGTCCTTCATTCCGCCGCACCTCCCTTGTGGTCGGCACGGGCGCGCTGGTCACGCTGCCACAGCTTGTAGGCGATCATCGTGAGCGCCGTGGAGATCAGCACCCAGAGCATCTGGTACCAGTAGAAGAACGGGATACCGATGAAGGTGGGGTCGATCTTCGCGTAGGAGCCGACCCAGAGCATGGCCACGAAGGGTGCGACGAGGCAGAGGGCGATGACGACGCGCATGGGCGTCACCACCGGTGCTCTGCTCGTATTTGGCTGATTCGACATCGAGCGGTTCCGTCCCCTCACTGATCACCGATGTAACGCGCAGGCAATGTAGGTGACGTGTAAGGAAAGCGGAAGCCCCCGTCCGTATATCGGTTTCCAACAGCAATGGAAACTCCGCGGCGAGGGCGTGCCGATCTTCGCGAAAAGGGAGCAGCAGGTCAGGGTCGGGGCGCGCGTGCACGGGCGTCCGGGCACGCCGGAGCGCGCCCCGGGACGGACCCGGGAGTGGCCCGCTGCGGCGACCGATCGCGGTCCGGTGCGGCTCAGAGCGGCCGAGGAGCGGACCCGGCACTCTCCGTAACGGGCTGAGGATGGCTCATTCCTGCGGTCGCTTGAGCCTGGCCACGAACTTGTACCGGTCGCCCCGGTACACGGACCGCACCCACTCCACCGGCTTGCCCTCCCGGTCCAGGGAGTGCCGGGAGAGCATCAGCATCGGCAGGCCCACGTCCGTGCCGAGCAGGCCGGCCTCGCGCGGGGTGGCCAGCGACGTCTCGATGGTCTCCTCGGCCTCGGCGAGATGGACGTCGTACACCTCCGCGAGCGCCGTGTAGAGGGAGGTGTACTTCACCAGCGACCGCCGCAGCGCCGGGAAGCGCTTGGCGGACAGATGCGTCGTCTCGATCGCCATCGGCTCACCGCTCGCCAGCCGCAGCCGCTCGATGCGCAGCACCCGGCCGCCGGCGGAGATGTCGAGCAGTCCGGCGAGCGTGTCGTCGGCGGTGATGTACCCGATGTCCAGCAGCTGGGAGGTCGGTTCCAGGCCCTGGGCGCGCATGTCCTCGGTGTACGAGGTGAGTTGGAGCGCCTGGGAGACCTTGGGCTTGGCGACGAACGTGCCCTTGCCCTGGATGCGCTCGAGCCGCCCCTCGACGACCAGTTCCTGCAGGGCCTGACGCACCGTCGTCCGTGAGGTGTCGAACTCCGCGGCCAGCGTGCGCTCCGGCGGCACCGGAGTGCCCGGCGGCAGTGTCTCCGTCATGTCGAGCAAATGCTTCTTCAGACGGTAGTACTTGGGCACGCGCGCGGTGCGGACGGTCGGACCGCCCTCGCTCTCCGCACTGCTGACGTCGGTGCTCATGCTCTGCCTTCCCGGCTCCGGATGCCGAAGCGACCGACACGCCGTCGGCCTCGGCTCACATCGTGGCACGGTGCCATGGGGGGACGTCCCGCATGCTCCGTGATCCCCGTCAAGCGGCCGGGGATCCCCTCTGTATACCTTCGGCGCCCCCGCTGGTCTAGTCCACCAGGCCTGAAGTGGTCCAGTCGGGCACACCGGAAGTGGTCCACCCGATTTCGCAGGGTTGCTACTTATTTTCGCTGGGACCCTACTTAAAGGTTCTTGCATATGTAGGTCGCATAACGGAGGCCCTGAGCGCGGTAAACACCCTTGACACTCCTATTGGTCTGGGCCAAGCTTCCCGCACTGGTCTACACCATTGGTCCAGTTCCCGGCCCCACGGGCGGTACTCGTCGTCAGTCGCCGCGGGGACAAGGGGGGTTGGTGGCATCCCTGAGGAGGATGGCGTGAAGCGCAAGCTGATAGCGGCGATCGGAATCGCGGGCATGATGGTCTCCATCGCGGCGTGCGGGGACAGTGACAACAAGTCCGGGGGGTCGGACAAGGGAACGGACGCCAAGCAACTCACCGTCTGGCTGACGGTCGACGCGCAGAACAACTGGCCCGCGCTGGTGAAGGCCGCCGACGACGCCGTGGCGAAGAAGCACCCCGGCCTCAAGATCAAGCACGAGTACTACGGCTGGCCGGACAAGAACACGAAGCTCGACGCGGTCCTCGCCACCGACAAGGCGCCCGACGTGGTCGAGATGGGCAACACCGAGATGCTCGGCTACATGGTCAAGGGCGCCTTCGCCCCCGTCGACCCGTCCACGTTCGACAACTCCGGGCAGTGGCTGGACGGCCTCAAGGCCTCGGTGACGTACGAGGACAAGACGTACGGCGTCCCCTACTACGCCGGCGGCCGTGTCGCCAACTGGCGTAAGGACGTCGCCGCTTCCGTCGGTATCAAGACACCGCCGAAGACGTACCAGGAGCTGACCGCCGACCTGGACAAGATCCAGAAGAAGGAGGGTGCCAAGTTCAACGCCTGGTACCAGCCGACGCGTGACTGGTACGCGGCGATGTCCTTCGTCTACGACGCGGGCGGCTCGATCGCCAAGGAGGAGGGCGGCCAGTGGAAGGCCAACCTCTCCTCGCCGGAGTCCCTCAAGGGGCTGAACGACTTCAAGTCGATCCTCGACAAGTACATGCACGGGGACAAGACCAAGGACGAGTCGGACCGTTACATCGTCTACGGCCAGGGCAAGTCCGCCATGATCTTCGGCGCCGCGTGGGAGGGCGCGACCGCGGCCGACCCGAAGAACGACAAGACCGGCAAGCTCAAGGACAACCTCGAGAACTTCGTGATGCCCGGCCCGTCCGGCAAGAACATCCCGGTGTTCCTCGGTGGTTCGGACCTCGCGATCCCGGTGAAGTCCAAGGCGCAGGGGCTGGCCGCCGAGTGGATCAACGCGTTCACCGGCTCCGAGGGCCAGAAGGGCCTGATGGCCAAGGGCAACCTGCCCAACAACAAGACCGACCTCGCCACGCTGAAGAACGACCCGGCGACGGCGGTTCCGGCCACGGCGGCCGAGTCCAACTGGTTCGTCCCGATGGCACCGGGCTGGGGCCAGGTCGAGAAGGCGCAGATCCTGCAGACCATGCTGCAGAACATCGGCACCGGCAAGAAGTCGGTCGAAGCCGCCGCGAAGGACGCGGACGCCGCGATCGACAAGGTCATCAACACCAAGTGACCTGAGCGCAGGGCCCCGTGACCCCGGGGGGATCCGGGGCGGGGCCCTGCCTCCCGTACGGCCGCGCGGGCGTTGATCCCGTGCGCCGTACGGGGTTCCGCCTTCGTACGACCGTGCGGGGCTTCGCCCTTGTACGACCTGAGGGACTCCTGAGGAGCGCGCGATGAGTGCCGCAGACACGACCACCCCCGCCAAGGTGCCGCCTCCGCGGCCGGCGCCACAACGGGCCCTCCCGGACGGGCCACGCAGAGGCCGCACGGCGAACGGGGCCCCGGTCCCATGGCTGCTGCTCGCGCCCTGCCTGCTGATCCTCGTCCTGGTCATGGGCTATCCGCTGGTCCGCCTGGTCACCCTGTCCTTCCAGAAGTTCGGGCAGTCGCAGCTCTGGGGGTTCCAGCCGGCCGAGTCGGTCGGGTTCGACAACTTCACGACGGTGCTGGGGGACGGCGAGTTCTGGGCCGTCGTGCTGCGCACGATCGTCTTCGCCGCCGGCTGCGTGATCTTCACCATGGTCGTCGGCATGCTGATCGCACTGCTGCTCCAGCGGGTCTCCGGCTGGCTGAAAACTCTGATCAACATCGTGCTGGTGGCCAGCTGGGGCATGCCGGTCATCGTGGCCACCACCGTCTTCAAGTGGCTCTTCGACTCCGACTACGGCATCCTCAACGCGCTGCTCAGCAAGCTGCCCGGAGTGGAGCTGATCGGGCACAACTGGTTCGCGAGCGGACCCCAGGGCCTCGCGGTGATCATGCTTCTCGTGGTGTGGGGCGCGGTGCCGTTCGTCGTCATCACGCTCTCCGCCGGGCTGACCCAGGTGCCCCAGGAGCTGGAGGAAGCGGCCCGCCTGGACGGTGCGAACGGGTGGGGCGTCTTCCGGCACGTCACCCTGCCGATCCTCAAGCCGATCATCGTGATGCTCACGACCCTCTCGGTGATCTGGGACATGGGCGTCTTCCCGCAGGTCTTCGTGATGCGCAACGGCCATCCGGAGCAGGAGTTCCAGTTGCTCCAGACCTATTCCTACGACCGCGCGTTCGTCGTCAACGACTACGCGCAGGGTTCGGCGATCGCCCTGCTGACCGTGCTGCTGCTGCTCGGTGTGGTCGCCGTGTACATGCGTCAGATGCTGAAGATCGGAGAGGTCGAATGAGCGCCATCGCCACCGGGGGGCGCCGCCGCGGAACGTCCCGGCTCGGCTGGAACCTTCTCGGCCTGCTCGTCTTCGTCACGGTGGGCTTCCCCGTCTACTGGATGGTCGACACGGCCTTCAAGCCGGCCAAGGACGCCATCGATCCCGACCCGAGCCTGCTGCCGACGGGCCTCACCCCGGACAACTTCCACCGCGCGCTGGACATCGCCGACTTCTGGGGACCGGTCGGGCGCAGCCTGATCGTGTCGCTGTCGGTCGTCGCCATCGGCATCGTCGTCGGCCTGCTGGCCGCGCTCGCCATCTCCCGCTTCGCCTTCCGCGGCCGGAAGATCGTGATCGTGGGCATTCTGGCCGTCCAGATGGTCCCCGCGGTCTCCATGATCATCCCGGTCTTCCTGCTCCTCAACGACCTCGGTCAGTACGACAGGTTGACCGGTCTGATCATCACCTATCTCACGTTCATCCTCCCGTTCACGGTGTGGACGCTGCGCGGGTTCGTGGTCAACATCCCGCGCGAACTGGAGGAGGCCGCGATGGTCGACGGCTGCTCGCGCACCGGCGCGTTCCTGAGGGTGGTCTTCCCCCTGCTCGCCCCGGGTCTGGTCGCCACCTCGGTCTACGGCTTCATCCAGGCCTGGAACGAGTATCTGTACGCCCTGATGCTGATGAGCCAGGAGAACCAGACAGCGACCGTCTGGCTCGGCAACTTCACCACCAAGCACGGCACCGAGTACGCCCCGATGATGGCGGGCTCCACGATGATGGCGGTGCCGATCGTCATTCTCTTCCTCCTCGTCCAGCGCAAGATGGCCGCGGGCCTCACCGCGGGCGCCGTGAAGGGATAACCCCGACCCGATGACGACATTCGCCAGCGGCACCGACACCCTCACGCGCGACGCGCTGACGGTCCTCCAGCCCGGCTTCACCGGCACCACCGCCCCCGACTGGCTGCTGCGGCGCCTCGGTGAGGGCCTGGCGTCGGTGGGGCTGTTCGGCCGCAACATCGCCTCGCGGGAGCAGCTCGCCGCTCTGACCGCCCAGTTGCGCACCGAACGCGACGACGTGCTCGTCGCCGTCGACGAGGAGGGTGGCGACGTCACCCGCCTGGAGGTGAGAGCGGGATCCTCCTTCCCCGGCAACCACGCCCTGGGCGCGGTGGACGACGTGGACCTGACCCGCCGGGTGGCACACGAACTCGGGCGCCGGCTCGCCGAGTGCGGGGTGAACCTCGACTGGGCCCCGTCGGCCGACGTGAACTCCAACCCGGCGAACCCGGTCATCGGGGTGCGCTCCTTCGGCGCGGACACGGAGCTGGTGGCCAGGCACACCGCCGCCTACGTCACCGGCCTGCAGGCGGCCGGTGTGGCGGCCTGCACCAAGCACTTCCCCGGCCACGGCGACACCGCGGTCGACTCCCATCACGCGCTGCCGCGTATCGACGCGGGTCCCTCGGTGCTCCAGGAGCGCGAACTCGCGCCGTTCCGCGCGGCCATCGCCGCCGGCACGCGGGCCGTGATGAGCGCGCACATCCTGGTCCCGGCGCTGGACCCGGACCGCCCGGCCACGCTGTCCCGACGTGTCCTGACCGAACTGCTGCGCGGCGAACTCGGCTACGAGGGCCTGATCGTCACCGACGGTATGGAGATGCAGGCCATCGCCGCGACCTACGGCATCGAGCGCGGCAGCGTCCTCGCCATCGCTGCCGGGGCGGACGCCATCTGCGTCGGCGGTGGCCTCGCGGACGACGAGACGGTACGCCGTCTGCGGGACGCGCTGGTCACGGCCGTGCGCGAGGGCGAGCTGGCCGAGGAACGGCTCGCCGAGGCGGCCGAACGGGTCCGGGACCTGGCGCGGTGGACCGCGTCGGCGTCGGCCGCGGACGCCTCGGCGGGGGCGGCCGGCGACGACGGCATCGGCCTGGTCGCGGCCCGGCGCGCACTCAGGGTCACCGGCGCGGAGGCCTTCGCCCCGCTCGATGAGCCGCCCTTCGTCGCCGCTCTCACCCCGGTCGCGAACATCGCGGTGGGCACGGAGACACCGTGGGGGGTGGCGGCGGAACTGTCCCGGCTGCTCCCGGGCACGGAGACGGGCAGCTTCGCGGGGGAGGAAGCCGGGCGGGCCGCGCTGGAGGCCGCAGGGGCGCGGCGGATCGTGGCCGTGGTCCGGGACGAGCACCGGCACCCCTGGATGGCCGGTGCCCTCGACACGCTGCTCGCGCAGCGCCCCGGGACGATCGTGGTCGAGATGGGCGTTCCCCAGGCCGCGCCACGCGGCGCCCTGCACATCGCCACCTACGGCGCAGCGCGGGTGTGCGGCCGGGCGGCGGCGGAGGTCATCGCGGGGATCTAGAGGCTGTCGTTCGGATCAGGCCGGCTGGGGGGAGACCGCGCCTTTCGACCGACGCCGACACGATCCGAACGACAGGCCGTAGCCGGAACGACGCAGGCGCCGGCCGTCCCCGAGGGGTGGCCGGCGCCTGCGTGCAATCCCTGTGCGGCCCTAGATGCCCTGCCACTGGGGCTTGTTGGCGTAGGTGTGCCGGAAGTAGCCGGCGAGCTTCAGTTTGGAGGCGGCCGCCTCGTCCACGACGACCGTGGCGTGGCGGTGGAGCTGGAGCGCGGAGGCCGGGCAGATCGCCGCGACCGGGCCCTCGACCGTGGCGGCGACCGCGTCGGCCTTGCCCTCTCCGGTGGCGAGGAGCACGAGGTGCCGGGCCTCCAGGATGGTGCCGATGCCCTGGGTGATGACGTGGTGCGGCACCTGGTCGATGTCGCCGTCGAAGAAGCGTGCGTTGTCGATCCGGGTCTGTTCGGTCAGCGTCTTGATCCGCGTGCGCGACGCGAGCGAGGAGCACGGTTCGTTGAACCCGATGTGACCGTCGGTCCCGATGCCGAGCAGCTGCACGTCCACGCCGCCGGCCGTGGCCAGCGCGCGGTCGTACGCCTCGCAGGCCGCCTGCACGTCCTCGGCGGTGCCGTCCGGTCCCATGAACGCGTCCATGCCGATCCCGAGCGGCTCCAGCACCTCGCGTCGCAGTACCGAGCGGTACGACTCGGGGTGCTCGGCCGGCAGGCCCACATATTCGTCGAGCTGGGCGATCCGGGCCCGTGATGTGTCCACGCCGCCGGTGGCCACCTTGGCGGCCAGCGCCTCGTAGACGGGCAGCGGGGTGGAGCCGGTCGCCACCCCGAGCAGGGCGTCGGGCTTGCGCCGGAGAAGCTGCGCCATGGCCTCGGCGATGAGCTCGCCACCCGCTTTGGCGTCCGGGACGATGACAACTTCCACGCTGGGCCTGCCGATCTTCAGAGGGCTCGCCGGGAACCGAAGGAGCAAATGTGGTATAGACCAATCTAGCAGACGCCCGCTCCGGGGAGCGGCCCGCGCCGGCGGGGTTCCCGTGCCCGTCATGTCCGGTTCGCCCCCCGGATGCGCGGGACGCGGGGCGGGGGAGTGGAATGGAGTCGGCCGGCGCCCCCGCCGTACCGGTGAACCACCCGAGGAGGCCCTATGACCGCTCCCGCCGTGAACCCGCGCAGCGACGATCCGCCCGGTCGGATCATGGCCCGGGAGATGGCCGAGCAGCCCGCCGTGCTGCGCCGGATCCTGGACGCGGGCGCACCGCGCATCCAGGAGGTGGCACGCGAGATCGCCGCGCGCGGGCCCCGGTTCGTGCTGCTCACCGCCCGCGGCACCTCCGACAACGCCGCGCTCTACGCCAAGTACCTGCTGGAGATCCGCCTCGGCGTGCCCTGCGGTCTCACCTCGATGTCGACGACCACCGCGTACGGCGCCCGCCCCGATCTCACCGATGTCCTCGTCGTCACCGTCAGCCAGTCCGGTGGCTCCCCGGACCTGGTCGCCTCGACGAAGGCCGCCCGTGAGGCCGGCGCCCTCACGCTCGCGGTGACCAACAACCCCGACTCACCGCTGGCCGCCGTGTCCGAGTACCACATCGACATCATGGCCGGACCGGAGAAGGCCCTCCCGGCGACCAAGACCTACACCGCCTCCCTGCTCGCCCTGTACCTCTTCGTCGAGGGACTGCGCGGCGGTGACGGGGCCGCCGCGAAGGCCCTGCCCGACCTCGCAGAGCAACTGCTCGCACGGCAGAACGAGATCCGCGCCCTCGCCTCCCGCTACCGCTTCGCCGAGCGCATGGTCATCACCTCGCGCGGCTACGGCTATCCGACCGCCAAGGAAGCCGCTCTGAAGCTGATGGAGACCAGCTACATCCCCGCCCTGTCCTACTCCGGCGCCGACCTGCTGCACGGTCCGCTCGCCATGGTCGACAACGTCTCGCCGGTCATCGCCGTGGTGACGGACGGCAAGGGCGGCGCCGCACTCAGGCCGGTGCTCGACCGGCTGCGCGGCCGCGGTGCCGACCTCGTCGTCATCGGGCCCGCCGGTGCGGTCGAGCGGGCCTCGGCGGGCTTCGTCCTGCCGACCGGTGGAGTGGCCGAGGAGGTCCAGCCGATCCTGGAGATCATTCCGCTCCAGCTCCTGGCGTACGAGGTCACCATCGCGCGCGGCCAGGACCCGGACGCCCCGCGCGCCCTGGCCAAGGTGACGCAGACGCACTGAGGCGACGCGAGGGGCGGGCGGACGCCGTCGGGGCCCCGGCCTCGAGGAGTCGCCGGGCCGCGGTCTCCGGGGGCCGCGGCCCGGCCGTGGCGGGCGGCACGATGCCGTGCCCAGGTCCCCGTAGCGAGGGTTCTTTTTTCTAGCACCCGCTATAAAATCCACGTTCATGGGGAAGAGCCGGGAGAAGGAACTGCGGTCCGGGCCCGCTCCCGCCGCCGGTCAGGGGCGCTCCGTCGGGCGGCCGCGCGGCCGCCCCCGCTCCTTCGACCGGGAAACCGCGCTCGAGAAGGCCGTGCTCGCGTTCTGGGAGCGCGGTTACGAGGCCACCTCCGTAGCCGACCTCACGCAGGTCATGGGGATCGGCGCACCGAGTCTGTACGCCGCGTTCGGCGACAAGCGTTCGCTGTTCGAGGAGGCGGTCGGCGTCTACTGCGACCGGTACGGCTCCTTCGGCGAACGCGCCCTCGCCGAGGAGCCGACGGTCCGCGGGGCTTTCCGGCGCATCCTCGGCGAGGCGGCCGATCTCTACACGGCAGCCGGGCACCCGCACGGCTGCCTCGTCATCCACGCCGCCACCAACTGCACGACCCCCGAGGTCGAGGAACTGCTCCGGGTGCGGCGGAACGAGGAGGTCGCGGCCTTCGAGAGCCGGGTGAGGGCCGGTGTCGCCGCCGGTGAGCTGGACTCCGGCACCGACGCCCGCGCGCTCGCCCGGTACGCCCGCGCGATCATCCAGGGCATGTCCCAGCAGGCGCGCGACGGCGCGAGCCGGGGGGAACTGGAAGCACTCGCCGACATGGCCATGGCGAACTGGCCCCGGGTACGGGCCGAAGACGGCTACTCTGCCGGTGAGTCGTCGGGGGATGTCCGATAAAGAGACAACAACAAACATCCGCCAACTCATGGACACACGCCCTCCGACACAGCACCATGGTCCTGGACGTGGTCTAGTCCACCAGGTCCAGACACGGTGAGTCCCTCGTCGCGCGGGCGAGCGGACGAGACACACAGACCTCCGTCTTCCCCGCACAGGAAGGCGGACCGAGGATCCGGGCTCTCTGCCCTGACTGCTCCGGCTCCTCGACCTTCGGCCGACCGGGACCGCACACCCCACGGCCGTTGCTGCTCCGGGCTGCGGTGCCGGGAGGGTTGAGGGTCCCTCCCAGGCGCCGCGGCCCGCGGGTGTTTCCGGGGCGTCCTCGGACCTCTGCCCGCCGACCGTCCGTTCGGCCGGTTTCGATCGCCGCCCGGCGCCCCAGGTACCCTCGCTCACGTGCCCTCCATGAACGAGCTGGTCCGCCAGCACACCGCCCTCAGCGCCTCCGATCTGGAGTGGCTGCACCTGCTGGTGTCGGAGTGGCAGCTGCTTTCCGATCTCTCCTTCGCCGATCTGGTCCTGTGGGTGCCCACCCGCGACGGCACGCGGTACGTCTCGGTCGCCCAGATGCGCCCCAACACGGGCCCCACCTCGTACCAGGACGACATGGTCGGCCATCTCGTCCCGCGCGGCCGCCGCCCCATGCTGGACGCAGCCCTGGACGAGGGCCGGATCGTGCGCGAGGGGGATCCCGAGTGGCGCGAGGAGGTCCCGGTCCGGGTCGAGTCCATCCCCGTGCGGCGCGAGGGCCGGGTCCTCGGCGTCATCGCGCGCAACACCAATCTGCTGACCGTGCGGACCCCGAGCCGCCTGGAGCTCACCTACCTCCAGAGCGCCTCAGACCTCGCCCAGATGATCGCGGCGGGCTCCTTCCCCTTCCCGGACCAGCAGGTCGACATGGACGCCTCACCCCGTGTCGGCGACGGGCTGATCAGGCTGGACGCCGACGGAATCGTCCAGTACGCATCCCCGAACGCGCTGTCGGCCTACCACCGCATGGGCCTCGCGTCGGATCTCGTCGGCCATCACCTCGGGAAGACCACCGCGGAACTCGCCCCGACCCGGGGTCCCGTGGACGAGGCGCTCGTCAAGGTGGCCAGCGGCTGGGCGCCGCGTGAGTTCGAGATCGAGGCGCGCGACGGGGTGATCCAGTTCCGCGCTATCCCGCTCAAGCCCAAGGGCACGCGTATAGGTTCGCTGGTCCTGCTCCGGGACGTCACCGAACTGCGGCGCCGCGAACGCGAGTTGATGACCAAGGACGCGACCATCCGGGAGATCCACCACCGGGTGAAGAACAACCTCCAGACGGTTGCCGCCCTGCTCCGTCTCCAGGCCCGCCGCATCGAGTCCGCGCGTGGGCGCGAGGCGCTCGAGGAGGCCGTCAGGCGGGTGGGCTCCATCGCGATCGTGCATGAGACGCTGTCCCAGAACCTGGACGAGCGGGTGGAGTTCGACGAGATCGCCGACCGGGTGCTCGCGATGGTTGCCGAGATCTCGCCCGGCTCGGTGGCCGGCCGGCGCAGCGGACGCTTCGGGATCCTGGACGCGGAGGTCGCGACCCCGCTCTCCATGGTGCTGACCGAGGTCCTGCAGAACGCCCTCGAACACGGCTTCCGCCCGGGCGACACCGGCACCGTCGAGGTCTCGGCGGTCCGTGGTGGCACGACGAAGGAGGCCCGCCTGCTGGTCACCGTCCAGGACGACGGGGTCGGCCTGCCCGAGGGCTTCGACCCGCACACGGCGGGCAACCTCGGCCTGCAGATCGTACGGACGCTGGTGGAAGGCGAGTTGGGCGGCACCTTCGACATGGTCCCGGCCCCGGAGCGCGGTACCCGGGTGATCCTGGACATCCCGGTCCGCTCGCAGAAGTGAGGGCGGCGCGGCTGAACCGCACCGGACAGCAATGAGCCCCGGACCACAAGTGGCCCGGGGCTAAAGCTCAGTTGTCAGCTATTTGCTGCGCATCGTGGGTACTGCGCGCTGCGGCTCGGGGGCGGGAGATGCGTACTCGCTGTACGCGCCGCCAAGCCCAGGCTCGTACGGGGCGGGTGCGTCAGGCGGAGGCCTGACGAGCCCGGTTGCGGGCGGCGCGGCGCTTCATGGCGCGGCGCTCGTCCTCGCTGAGACCACCCCAGACGCCGGAGTCCTGACCGGACTCGAGCGCCCACTGCAGGCACTGCTCCATAACCGGGCAGCGACGGCAGACGGCCTTGGCTTCCTCGATCTGCAGCAGCGCAGGACCGGTGTTGCCGATGGGGAAGAAGAGCTCGGGGTCTTCCTCGCGGCAAACGGCGTTGTGACGCCAGTCCATGGCTGCTACCTCTCCGTGGTATTACGTGCAGATTGCTTGTGAATGTGAACGCTTTCACGAATCCCTCAACAAGTGAAGGGCCGACCGTCAGACTCACTGACGTGGTCCTGTGGATTGAGGAGGGGTTCGGGCTCTCTGTGGGGCCGATGAAGCGGGCCGTCCCGAGCGCCACGTAGAGACTCGCAAACCTCAGCGGCGGATACAACCCCTTCCGGAAAGTTTTTTTTGATTCCTTGGTGTCGACTCGGTCACAGCCGTACTTCCAAGGGGTGGACCCTGGCCTAAACGTTCGAGTGAAAGGACTTTAGCCTCTTCTGCTCACACAATCACACGCAGTGCACGGCGTACGCCTGTGAACGTCACGCTCGTACGCAGTCCTAGGTGGTCGCCGTCCATCTGAAGGGGCAGGGGGACCTTCGAATGCAAGGTGAAGTCACTCAGGTCGTGCAGTGAGACCACATGCTTGCCGCGGGGCCCCTGTTCGGGGGACGAAGTGAGCAACTGGGTCGCATATCGGGCAACCGACACCGTGGACACACGGCTGAGGCCGAGCACGTCGAGCCCGGTATCGAACGAGGCCTTAGGCGACGCGTACACCGGACGATTGCCGAGAAACGTCCAGGGCGCCGTGTTGCAGATTATGGACAGGACGAGATCGGTGACCGGCTCCTCCCCGTCCCGCTCCAGAGTGATCGTTCCGTGCCTGCGGTTCGGTTCGTCCAGAAACTGACGCACCATCTGGCGTAGATACAGCGCATGGGTCGAGCGCTTGCCCCGCTCCCGCTGCTGCTCGACCCGGCCGACCACGCCCGCGTCGAAGCCGAGGCCGGCGTTGAAGGTGAACCAGCGGGAGGGCACCGCCTCGTCCGGAGTGCCCGGCGTGCCGGCGGCGAGGCCGAGGCCGACCGTGCGCTCACGCTTCTCGCGCAGGGCGTCGAGGATGGCGCCGGTGGCCTCCACCGCGTCGTTGGGCAGGCCCAGGGCGCGGGCGAAGACATTGGTCGAGCCGCCGGGGACCACGGCGAGGAGCGGAAGCCGGTCGGGGTCGGGCCCGTGGTGCAGCAGTCCGTTCACGACCTCGTTGACCGTGCCGTCGCCGCCGAGCGCGACCACCAGCTCGATGTCCTCGCTCTCCGCGGCCAGGCGGCCGAGGTCGCGTCCGTGTCCGCGGTACTCCGTGGTGACCGCCTCGAGCTTCATCTCACTCGCGAGCGCGTGGATCAGAACGTCACGAGTGCGCGCACTTGTGGTGGTAGCTGCCGGATTGACCACGAGAAGTGCACGCATGGATTGCAGGGTACCTACTGGGCGGTACTCGGCCCAGACCGAGGTAGGGATCCGGTAAGAGGGAGGGCCGTGGCCTTGGGCACAGTCGCGGCGAAGGGGCCGGCGGCGGGCGTCCGCCCGGCCGATACCCTTCAGGGGTGAGCGCTGAGCAGAACCCCACCCGTGAGACCCCCGATTCCGAGCCCCGTGCCGGGCGGCTGATCGCCGCGGCGGTGCTGGCGGGACTGGAGGGGCTCGCCCTGGTCGTCGCCGGGGCCTGGATTCTCGTGCTGGGCCTGACGGGCTCGCCGGACGACCGTGAGCAGGCCGTCACCGGCGGCGTCACCCTGATCGTGCTCGCGCTGCTGCCCCTGCTGGCCGCGCGCGGTCTGCTGCTGCGGCGCAGCTGGAGCCGGGGACCCGCCGTCATCACGCAGATCATGGCGCTGCCCGTGGCCTACAACCTGCTCCAGGCCGACAGCATGGCGATCCCGGGCGGCATCGCGCTCGCGGTCGTCGCGGTCGCGGCACTGGTACTCCTCGTGAACCCGGCGACGACGCGGGCGCTGGGCATCCGAGGACCCGGGAACGCGGAGAACCCGAAGTAGCCGGTCGGGCCCCGGCCGGTTCGGGTACGCGGGGCGACCGGATTCCGGTCGCCCCGCGTCACTCCTCGACCAGCAGCTTCTCCCGCAGCTGCGCCAGCGTCCGGGCCAGCAGACGCGAGACATGCATCTGCGAGATGCCGACCTCCTGCGCGATCTGCGACTGCGTCATGTTCCCGAAGAAGCGGAGCAGCAGGATGCGCTTCTCCCGCGGCGGAAGATCCTCGAGCAGCGGCTTCAGCGACTCCCGGTACTCGACACCCTCCAGTGCCTCGTCCTCCGCGCCGAGGGTGTCCGCGACCGCGGGGGACTCGTCGTCCGTGTCCGGGACGTCCAGGGACAGCGTCGAGTACGCGTTGGCGGACTCGAGGCCCTCCAGGACCTCCTCCTCCGAGATGGCCAGCTTCTGGGCCAGTTCGTGCACGGTGGGGGAGCGGCCGTGCTGCTGGGAGAGCTCGGCCGTGGCCGTCGTCAGGGCCAGGCGCAGTTCCTGCAGGCGCCTCGGGACCCGCACCGCCCATCCCTTGTCACGGAAGTGGCGCTTGATCTCGCCGACGACCGTCGGGGTCGCGTAGGTGGAGAACTCGACTCCGCGTTCCGGGTCGAAGCGGTCGACCGACTTGATCAGCCCGATCGTGGCGACCTGGGTGAGGTCGTCCAGGGG
>Ga0209758_1002957_pt1 | contig 16303 bp, 20 predicted proteins | sample AraplaMF_Col_mMF_FD_184258 | JGI IMG/M metagenome (GOLD analysis project Ga0209758, IMG submission 184258) | Arabidopsis root microbial communities from the University of North Carolina, USA - plate scrape MF_Col_mMF (SPAdes) (version 2) | ecosystem: Host-associated > Plants > Roots > Endosphere... | reverse complement strand
AGGTCGGCCGCGAGCGCCCGCGCCGAGGCTTCCCCGTCCGCCCCGCGGTCCGCCGCGATCAGCGCGAAGCGGACACAGGCCGGCGGACGCCAACGCCGAAGGTTGCGGGTCGAGAGCAGCGCCCAGGCCGGCAAACCGAACCGCTCCGCCGCCGACAGGCAGCTGAACACGCCCTCCCCCACCAGCAGCCGCGGGCCGGCCGGGGCCAGCCGCACGGCGGCGCCGGCCGGGCAGAGGCCGACGGTCTTGCGCGGAAGCCTGAGGCGCGCCCGCAGGCCGTTGGGCGCAAGGTAAGTCACCTCCACTCCGACCACCTCGCCCGATGCCGGCGCGCGGATGGCGGCCAGCAGCGCCGGCCGCCTCGGACCGGCGCCGGCGTAGACCGCCGCCGGAACCTCGGGATGATGACGCAGGCCCTCTGGCGGCGGCGCGACGCCCCGCAGCGCCAGGTGCCGGGCCGACAGCGAGCGCGCCAAAGGGGCGCTTTCGGACCAGAGCCTTTGCGCGACCGCCGCCCGTTCGCGCCGTCCGGGCAGTGGCGGGAGAGGCGCGCCCTCACGTCCGCTGCCGGTCAACCGCCCGTCCGCGTCCACGAGGCCGCGGTCGGCGAGATCGGCGAGCACGGCGCGCCAGTCGTCGCCGGCGAAGCAGTTGATCACCACCCGGCCGCGCGACAGCAGCAGCGACACCGACCGGTCGTCGGCGCCGTGGCCGGGCCCCGGCACATTGGCGCGGCGCCCGCCGGCCCAGAGGTCGCCGCCGAGCGCGCGGACGATCGGCGCGAGGGTCGGGGCGCCGCTCACAGCAGGCCCAACCCGCGGAAGCTGACCACCTGCTGGTCGGCGACCAGGAAGTGATCGTGGACCGCGATCCGCAGCAGCCGGCCGGCCTCCACGACCTGGCGGGTGGATTCGATGTCGGCGGTCGAGGGGACAGGGTGGCCGCCAGGATGGTTGTGGGCCAGGACCACCGCGGCCGCGTCGAGCTCGAGCGCCCGGCGCATCACCTCGCGCGGATAGACGGGCACGTGGTCGACCGTCCCTTCTCCCAGGATCTCGTCCCGGATCAGCCGGTTGCGCTTGTCCAGGAAGAGGCCCAGCAGCTGTTCGCGCGAGCGTCCCGCGAGCACGCCGCGCAGGTAGGCGGCGACAGCTTCCCAGCCGCTCAGCACCGGCCGCACACGCAATGGCGCGACCAGGAGGCGGCGGGCGATGTCCTTCGCCAGCGCCAGGCGCGCCGTGGGCTCGGCCGGCGCGAGACGCGACAGCGCTCCGACTGACGCCGCCAGCACCTCCGGCAGCGAGCCGAACTCCGCGAACAGCGCGGCCGCCTGCTCGGCCGTCAACCCAGCCGCGACCTGCAGCGCCTCCTGGTCATCGAGCGCGGCGGGGCCGGAGGCGACGAGCCGCGCGATCGCTTCGGCGAAATCGGGGACGAGACGGGGCATGGCGATCCCCAAAGGCGGAGGCGACCCCCGATGCGGGGCCACCCGGGCCCGGCCCTCCCTCCCCCTCCGCGTCGAATGCCACGCCGACGGTGCGGACAGCTGTCCGGGGCGAAACAGGCCGGACGCGTCGCCATGCTGCGGGGGTTCGCGGGATGACAGCTGTCACCGGCGACCCACGTCGCGGGCGCGCGCAACCTGCGACTGACAATTGTCAGGGGCTACGGGCCAGGCGGCGCCGGCTATCCCTGGGCCAGAGGAGGCGCCATGCGCAGAGGAAAGAAGCGGCTCGGCGGCGTTCGGCGCGCCGGCGGCCGAGCGTCGGGCCGCGGCCTCCTTGCCGACGCCGGAGCGACGCGCGTTCTGACGCGGGAGGACACCGAACCGGTCTCCCGCTTGCCGCGGACGCCGGCCACCCTCCGTCTCACCCGACAATGCTGCGAGATCTATTGGATGTCCGCTTTGCCACCCTTGCGAGGACCTGCCGTCCACCGCCTAGCCGGTGACGACATGCAAACCATGCACAAGAATCGCAACCGGCGCCGCCGCCCGGGCATCGGAAGGTGGATTCGCGTGCGGCGCCCCGAGCGCGGTCGGGGAAACCTGACGTTTTTGACCACGAACCCGGGCTTGGACCGCGCGACACTGAGATGCGCGCGGGCCGGCGATCCTACAGCAGGCCTCCGTGCAAAGCTTGGGGAACGATCACCATGCTTTGCACGGCCATCCCCGGCAAACTGCGCGCAGCTGAGACGCGGTCGCGACAGGGCAAAATTTGCGGATCGTCCCGCAGGTCTTGCGGACGTCGTGACGGCAGGCTGAACGCATGAAGGACCGGACGAAGGCGCCGATGAAGGCCGACTACATCAAGCTGTCGAGCAAGGGCGTCGAGGCGACCGGCCGCTACGTCCCGCACGCCCTTTGGAGCTACCTGGCCCTTCGCATCCTGGGCTGGGGCTTCGGGTTGATCCTTTTCCTGGCGGCGGGGGCGTCCGCCGGGCCGCTGATCCTGCGGGTCGCCGGACGTCTCCCGTTCTGAACGACGCCGCGCCATCGCCGGCCACCCTGGGCGCCCATAAGCAATCGCCGCCCTGGAGAGCCATCCCGCTTGACGTCCCGCGATGGTCTCGGCGCCATGCGACCCTATGAAAGCTCCCCGCCGACCCGCCGCCCAGGCCGCCGCCTGGATCGACAAGCTCAGCCGCCCGGCCATCAGCAACGACGACCTGTTCGCCTTTTTCGCCTGGCGGCGCGACCCCGTGAACCTTGCCGCCTACGAGGCCGAAAGCCGGACGCGCAAACGACGCGAGAGTCGGTTCGTGAGCGAACCGGACCCGTTCGGGTTCACGGTGCTCGATCGGGCGAGCGGGGAGGCCGCCGAGTTCGCCGGCCGAGCGCAGACGGGGATTCCGGAGGCCGACGCCGAGGACATCGCCGAGATCCTGAACCGGCGCGACCTGCGCGCCCGGGCGCGGGCCCATTAGGGGCCGAGGACGCGATCGCCCACGGCGGGGGCGTTGCGGGGGCGCGGCCCCCGCTGAAGGGGTCGGCCGAGACCGGGGCTCGGCCGCAGGGGAAAGCCTTCCCCGCACATCGAATTCGACGCATGTCGACGCCGGCTCCGGGGGCAGCTTCGTCCGCTGCCGAAGAACCCACAGAGGTCACGCCTGAGGCCGTTCGTAGATCAGCCTGCCCGCTGCGGCCACGAACCGGGGAACGTGCGCATCGGGGTCATCCGTCACGGCAAACTGCAGATCGATTGGAACGGGAAGCTGGCGCTGCAGATCGTCCCGCCAGCGGTCGGCGCGGAAGAAGTGGAAGGTGTAGGCGGTCTCGCTCTCCGCCGGGTCCTCCAGGATCTCGTACGCGACGTCCAGGTCCGGGATGGGCGTTGGCGCGTCCTTCGCGCGGCGGACGCCCGACACGCGCGATCCGAAGATCCAGACCCGGTTGATGCGGAGCTCCGAGCGGGCCCAGGCGCGGAGGACGTCCAGCCACTGCGGATCCGTCTCGAAGTGGAGCCCGCCATCGGCCACCCGGCCCATCGCGTCAGTCACGGCGGGCGCTCGGGAACGACCCCGCGTCCACGAGGCCGGCGAGCTTCGCGAGCATGGGCGTGCCGGCGTATTTCATCCCTTCCCAGGCGGAGTCCGTGTAGAGCAGGCCCGTCCGCATCAGCGCCCCGAAGGTGCCCACCACCCAGTCCGGCGGCTCGTCATGTCCGGGCCCCGCAAGTTCCTGCCAGGCCAGGTCGTAGACCTGAGCAATCCCCCAGAACTTCGTCGGCGGCTCGTTGAGGTCGGGCGGAACGACGAACGTGGCTTGGGCCCGCAGGAGCGCCGCAAGCGCCCGCATCTCTTCATACGAGAGGTCGCGCGCGACCCGCATGAGCTGGCGGACCTCGGTCTCCGTCAGGGCCGCCTCGGCGACACCGTTTGCGATCAGGTCCGCCATGATGCCGAGGTTGACCTCGGCCGCCCCGTCTTCAGCGGCGCGCAGGAAGTCGAAGGTCAGGCTGGCAACCTTGTCTTCCCGGAACGCCCAAGGGCGGCCACGAGCCATGCGGCGGCGGAGAATCCGTCCGGCCTCCTCCAGCCGCTGGCGCCGGATCTGCATCGCCGCCTTCGACAGGAGGCTCACCGGCGACGGGATATCGTCCGTAAGCAGCTCCAGGATCTTGTCGATTTCAGCCATGTCGCACCCCGCGCCCGCACCCTTTCGTCGAAGCCCGGCGATGTCCAGGCCCGAAGGCGCGCTTGCCCCACGGCGCATCGCGCCTACCTCATCGCCCCATGCCCGCCTTCAACCCATCCTCGAACCTGCAGCGCCTGCTGGACGCTCCCATGCGTCCCGGCCGCCTCACCTGGATCGGGCTGCGCATCGAACGCCGCGGTCGGATCGAGGCTGTCGAGGCGGCGCAAATCACCCCCGAGGACGGCCTTATCGGCGACCGCTACGGCGGACGAAGCGGCGGCAAGCGCCAGGTCACGCTCATCGCCCGGGAGGACCTCGACGCGGTGTCGGCGTTCCTCGGCCGTGACGAGCCCTCTCTCCCCCCGGACCTGGTCCGCCGCAACCTGCTCACCGAGGGCCTGAACCTGCAGGCCCTCAAGGGCCGCCACCTTCTCATCGGCCGCGATCCGGCCGCCGCCGCCCGGCTCGAGGTTACCGGCGAATGCCATCCGTGCTCGCGGATGGAGGAGGTGCTCGGGACCGGCGGCTACAACGCATTGCGGGGCCGCGGCGGCCTCACCGCGCGCGTGCTGCGCGCCGGAACGATCCGGCTCGGCGACCCGGTTGAAGTATGGATCGGCGAACCTCGCGACCGAACCGCGCCTCAGGCCCCTACCGAGGGCTCGTAGGCCCTGACGTCGCCGTGTGGCTCGAGCGCGGACGCCCTCAAGGCCCGTGAGGCGGCGCTTCCTGGTATATGCCCCGACAGATTGCCCGCACTGGGAGATGCCGCCGTGGCGAGACGCAACGCCTCTGACCAACCGGAGCGGACCGGATACGAGATCACCAAGCAGGATGTCGCTTCGAGCCAGCTTTCGACCGCCGTCTGGCTCTGGGCGAACGATTGGGACCCCGTGTCGGTCCACGTCCTCGCCAGCGCGGCCGCGGAGGTCGTCGGGGTCCTCCGGCGCACGAACACCGAGCTTCCTGTGCAGTCCGAAATCCTGACCAGCCTGGCGAGCGAATTCGATGAGAGGTTTGAGAGCTACCTCAGGACGTCGTTCAACTTCATGAAGCACGGCGCAAGGGATGCGGCTTCCACCCTCCGCTTCAATCCCAATGAGTCGGAATGGGTGATCTATCACGCCTGCGTGGATTACCTGGCCGCCTTCGGTGTCGCGCCGCCCGAAGCGTTGCTCTTTCTCGTCTATATGACGGATGAGTGGCCATGGCTCGTACGGCAAGGCGCCACCGATCCCGTACGCGCCCTGCGTGAGGAAGCGCGGCGCAACGCCCAAGCCGACAAGGTGGGCCGTCCGGACGTCGCGCGCGCGTTGATGAACCTGCACCGCTTCGGGAGCCACCTTCGCGAAGTCGGGGAGCATGACCATCCGCTGATCCGAGACGCCAAGTCACCGCCGAGTTGAACGCCCGCTAGCGCCGCTCAGCAGCGCTCCGAGAACCGGTCGTAGGCGTCGATCCGCCGGGTCGCGAGGTCGATCTCGCCCCGGTAGATCTCGGCCTGCAGGAAGGCGATCTCGGCCTCCCGCGCGCTCTCCGCCACGTCCACGTACCAGGCCCGCGGCCCGCCCGCCCCATCGGCGTTCCAGCGGTAGCCCCGCGCCTTCAGCGCGTCCTTCAGCTCGAAGGGCGAGTTCTCGGCCCAAATCCGCACCGAGGGCGTGCGCGCCTGCTCCAGCAGCTGCGCCAGCCCGGTCCGGCCGCTGCCGGGATGCGCCCGCGCGAGGATCTCCACCGTCGCCAGGCAGTCGTGCACCGCCCGGTGCCCATCGTGGAAGAAGCCACACCCGGCGGCGAGATAGGCGAGCTTGGTGCCCTCGTAGCCTTCCGCCCTCCAGTCCACCTGGCTCATCGAGCAGGCCCAGGCCTTGGTGGTGAACACCTCGCAGAACCGCTCGAGGAATTTCCGGTCGAAGGCGGCGTTGTGCGCGACCACCAGCGCCGCCGGCGCGGCGAAGGCGGACACCGCGGCCGGATCGATCGTCTTCCCGGCCACGATGGCGTCGTCGATCCCGGTCAGGGCGGTGATCTCCGGCGGGATCGGCCGCGACGGTTCCCGCAGGCCCTGGAAGCTCTCGCCCACCGCCAGCACGCGGCCCGCCGTCGTGTAGCTGAAGGGCGTCATGGCGAGCTCGATGATCTCGTCGCGCGCCGGATCGAGGCCCGTGGTCTCCACATCCACCACCAGGCCCTGGCGGACGATCTCGCCCGCCTCGGCCGACTGCGCCACGTAGGGACCGAGCCGGCGCAGCACCCGGTACTGGCCGCTGGCGGCCAGGAGCTCGGCGAGGGCCTCGAGGTCGACGCCGTCGTGTGGGGTCGGGTCTTGGTTCAAGCCGCGTCCGGCTCCGGCAGCAGGAGTGATTCCCGCGCGCCAGTATCCTCTGCGTCGGGGAAGCCGGACAGGGTCACGCCGACCAGCCGGATCCCCTTCGGCGCCGGCAGCACCGTCTCGACCAGGGCGAGGCCCGCCGCGCGCAGCTGGTCGCGCGTCTGGACCAGCTGCGCCAGGGTGCGGCTGCGGGTGGTGTTCTGGAAGTCCGCCCACTTCACCTTCACGGTGACGGTCCGGCCGCGCCGGCCGGTCTTCTCGCACCAGGCCCAGACATCGTCGGCCATCTCGACCACCCCGGCCTTGATCCGCTCGGGATCGGTGAGGTCCTCGTCGAAGGTGGTCTCCGAGCCGGAGGACTTGCGCACCCGGTTCGGGTTGACGGGACGATCGTCGACGCCGCGGGCGATCCCGAAGTACCACGCCCCGGACTTCCCGAACCGCGCCTGCAGGGCGCCGAGCGACCAGGCCTTCAGGTCGGCGCCGGTCTCGATCCCGAGCCGCTGCATCTTGGCCGCGGTCGCCGGGCCCACCCCGTGGAACTTCGCCACCGGCAGCGCCTCGACGAAGCCCTCCCCTTCGTGCGGCTGGATCGCGAACTGGCCGTTCGGCTTCCGCCGCCCCGAGGCCAGCTTGGCCAGGAACTTGTTGTACGACACCCCCGCCGAGGCGGTCAGGCCGGTCTCCTCCAGGATGCGCCCCCGGATCGCCCTGGCGGTCAGCCAGGCGGTCTCCAGCCCCGCCCTGTTGGCGGTCACGTCGAGGTAGGCCTCGTCCAGCGCCAGCGGCTCGATCAAGTCCGTGAACTCGGCGAAGATCGCGTGGATCTGCGCCGACACGGCCCGATAGACCTCGAACCGCGGCGGCACGAACACCAGCTCCGGGCATTGCCGCAGCGCGGTCACCGACGGCAGCGCCGAGCGCACCCCGAACGCGCGCGCCTCGTAGCTCGCCGCCGCGACCACCCCGCGCCGCGCTCCGTGCCCGACCGCCACCGGCCGGCCGCGCAGCGACGGGTCGTCCCGCTGTTCCACCGACGCATAGAACGCGTCCATGTCCACGTGGATGATCTTCCGCACCGGCGCGCTCACCGCGCCAGCCTAGCAGGCCCGGAACGAAAGGGGAATTTCGCGCGCCGCGCAGACGGCCCCGCACGCATGAAGACGCCCCCGGGCGAACCCGGGGGCGTTTCGCAGCGCGCGGTCCCGAAGGACCGACGCTGCCGCGGTGTCCCTTCAAGTCGGGGGGGCGTCGGGACGCCTGGTCCACCAACGCCACGTCCACCGCTTCGTTCCGGACCGGCCGTCGCAACCCGACCGCGCCTGAGCGCGCTGAGCAGGCATGCCCATCGAGATCGAGCGCAAGTTCCTGGTCACCGGCGACGACTGGCGCCGGCTGGCGCGTCCGGGCCGGCGCTTCTGCCAGGGGCGGATCGCCGACGGCCCGAACGGCAAGGTGCGGATCCGGCGCGCGGGCGACGAAGCCTTCATCACCTTCAAGGGGCCGCGCCACGGCATCGCCCGCGCGGAATTCGAGTACCCGATCCCGGTAGCCGACGCCGAGGAGCTGCTGAAGCGGTTCTGCGAGAAGCCGCTCGTGGAGAAGACCCGCCACGAAGTCCCGTGCGACGGGGTGGTCTGGGAAGTCGACGTCTATGCGGGGCCGGAGGCGCTGACCCTCGCCGAGGTGGAGCTGGAGCGGGAGACCGAGCGCCCGCCGCGGCCGGGCTGGATCGGCCGCGAGGTCACCACCGACCCTGACTACAGCAACACCGCCATCGCGCGGTGCCTCTCTCGCTGAGGCGACCCGCCCGGACTCATCGCCCGCGCATCCCCTGCCCGCCGCGCGCCCGCAGGACCTGCTCGGCGAGCTCGTCCAGATCGACTTCACGCCCGGAGGCGTCCCGCACGACGACCCGACGCCCCGCGGCGGCGAGCGCGCAGGCCGTCTGCACCGCAAGCTCGGCGTTCAGCGGCCGAGAGGCGACCTCGTGGCCGGCATGCTGATGGCGGACGGTGTAGCGCACGCGCGCTATACGTCTGCAATTCCCGTGAAGTTTCAGGCGTCTGGCGCGAAATCAGCCGAGGACGGCGCACGGGACTGGCGGGACGACAGAAGGCCGCCCCGGTCGCGCTCAGTGCGTCCCGGCCAACCGCGCGATCGCGTCGGACAGCGGCCGCTCGCCCTCGCAATAGTCCGACCAAGCCTTCAGCCGCCTGACCAGCGCCGGCGCCGTGCGCAGGGTGTAGCGCGCCGGATCCAGGCCCTTCTTCACCTGGCTCCAGGTCAGCGGCATGGAGACCGGCGCCCCGGGCCGTCCCCGCGGCGACAGCGGCGCCACGGCGGTCGCCATCCGGTCGTTGCGCAGGTAGTCGAGGAAGATCCGCCCGTGGCGCTCCTTCTTCGCCATGTTGATCAGGTAGCGCCGCGGGGCGTCGGCGGCCATCCGCTGGCAGACCTCGCGGGCGAAGGCCTTGGCGACCGGCCAGTCCAGGCCGGCGGCGGCGAGCGGCGTCACCACATGCAGCCCCTTGCCGCCGGTGGTCTTGCAGAAGGCCGACAGGCCCAGCGCCTCGAGCCGATCCTTCACCTCGCGCGCGCCTTCGATCACCCACTCGAAGGGCACGTCCGGGGCAGGGTCGAGGTCGAAGACCAGGCGGCCGGGCTGCTCGGGCGCGAAGGGCTCGCTGTTCCAGGGATGCAGCTCCACCGCGCCCACCTGGGCGGCCGCCACCAGCGCCTCCACCCGGTCGAACTGCGTGTACGGCTTGCGATCCCCCCACACCGTCACCTCGGTGATCAGCGACGACTGGCCCTTCCCCGTATGGCGCTGGAAGAATTTCTGCTCGCCCTGGATCCCGTCCGGCATGCGGATCATCGAGCACGGCCGGCCGCGCACGTGCGGCAGCATCCAGTCCCCGACGGCCTCATAGTAGCGGGCCAGGTCGAGCTTGGTCACTGGCGCGCCGGCCCCGTCGTCCGGCCAGAGCGGCTTGTCCGCGTGCGAGACGCTCACCCCCATCACCACCGCCGAGCCCCGCGGCATGACCGTGGCTGTCTGGACCACGCGCGCCGGCGTCGTCGTTGCTGCCGCCGGCGCCACGTCGGCCTGAACCTCGGAGGCCGGCTTGTCCTCCCGCAGGCCCTTGAACGACGCTTGTCGGACCAGCCCGTCGGCGGTGAACCCCTCGAACTCGATCTCGGCGACCAGTTCCGGGCGCACCCAGTGCACCTCGCCGGTCTTCCGCGGCGAGCCCTTCCCTATGAACGGGCTGCGGTCGGTCTCCAGCGCCTGCAGCCGGGGCAGGAGGCGGGCCACCTTGTCCCGTCCGAAGCCGGTGCCGATCCGCCCCACGTGCACGAGTTCGCCGTTCCTGGGGACGCCGGCGATCAGGGACCGGAACGCGCTGCCGGTCGTGGTGTAGCCGCCGATCACCACCTCGTGCCCCGCCCGGCACTTGGCCTTGGTCCACGTCTCCCCGCGCCCCGACTGGTAGGGCGCGTCCAGCCGCTTGGAGATGATCCCTTCCAGGTCCATGCGGCAGGCCGACTGCAGCACCGCGTCCCCTGCGGTCACGAAGTGGTCGACGAAGCGGACGTTCGCGGGCGCCTTGGCCAGTGTCGCCTGCAGGCGGGCCTTGCGCTGCTCGAGCGGCAGCGGACGCAGGTCCTCGCGGCCCGCGAACAGCTGGTCGAAGGCGAAGAAGACGAGGCCCGCGGTCCTTCGGTCGGAGATCGCCGCCTGCAGCGCCGCGAAGTCGGGCGCGCCGCTGGCGTCCAGCGCCACCACCTCGCCGTCGACGATGCCGTCCGCGAGCCTGGCGCCGGCGGCCACGATCTCCGGGAACTTGTCGGACCAGTCGAGGCCGCGGCGCGACAGCAGCGTCGCCGCGCCGCCGCCGCTGCGCAGCTGCATCCGGTAGCCGTCGAACTTGATCTCATGCGCCCAGCCCGGCCCCGCCGGCGGCCGCTCCACCGACTTGGCGAGCTGCGGCTCAACGAAGCGCGGCAGCTCAGCGACAGCCTTCGCCTTGCGCGCCGCCGCCTTGGGCGGCGCAAGGCCCGCCCCGCCCACCGGCTCCGCCGGGGTGGCGCGATTGCTTTGCCAGACCGCGCCCGCCGCCGCACCCTCGGCGGTCATGAACGGCTTCGCCGCGCGGCCCTTCCCGACCGCGATCTCGCCCATGGTGCGATTGGAGGCGACGGACCGATCCTCGTCACCCGGCCCCGTGGGATTGCCGGGTTGGGCGGCCTCGTCGCGGTGCTTGATCAGCATCCAGCTGGCCTTGCCGCGATCGTCGCGCTTGGTCCGCACGATCACCCACGAGCCATGCATGCGCTCGCCTTCCATGACGAACTTCAGCTCGCCCTTGCGCAGCGCGGCTCCCACGTTCTCGAAGCCCTTCTCCGGCGCCCAATAGCCGCGGTCCCAGAGCATCACGGTCCCGCCGCCGTACTGGCCCTTGGGAATCGTCCCTTCGAAGTCGCCGTAGTCCAGGGGATGGTCCTCGACCTCCATGGCGAGGCGTCGGTCGGCCGGGTCGAGCGACGGCCCCTTCGGCACCGCCCACGACCGGAAGGTCCCTTCCCACTCCAGGCGCAGGTCGAAGTGCAGGTGGCTGGCGGCATGCTTCTGGATCACGAAGCGCAGGGCCTCGGACGGCGCGACCCTGTCGTTGCCGGCCGGCTCGGCGGTCTGCGTGAAGTCCCGCATCTGCCGGTAGCGGGCGAGTTTCGGGCTGGCCATGGACGCTCCGACGTCGAAATCCGCCTCTCCAACGAACAGCGCACGGCGCCGTTTCCGGGCGCCGCATTTGCGCCGCCGAATCCTTTTCGAACGGACGGCGTTAGGAGGTCAGGAGGCCTCATGCCGAACGCCCAGCCCGCCGCCCGCCGTTTCAGCGTCCACGCCCGCCACGTGGACCGCCATCATGCCCGAACGCTCGAGGAGACCAGCTTCGAAGCGGCCGCCGTCGCCTATCTCGAGGACTTCCACCCGCCCGTGGGCGACGAGCCGGAGATCCGGGTGATTGTGCACGACCTCGACAGCGGCCATGAGCATTGCTTCACCGTCGACCTCGACACCGGCGAGACTGAGCCCTGCGACTGACCCGAACGAATCACCGGCGGAGTCGTTGAGTCGCCCGAAGCGGCGCCGGCTGGGCGCTCGTGCGTAGGGATCCGTCATGGCGTACCGGCCGACCTGGCAAGGCCACCTGAAGCTCTCGCTCGTCACCTGCCCGGTGGCGCTCTACACGGCCACGAATTCCGGCGGCGACGTCCACTTCAATCTGATCAACCCGGAGACCAACAACCGCATCCGGATGGTCACCACCGATCCGGAGACCGGGCCGATCGAGCGCTCGAAGCTGGTGAAGGGCTACGAGGTCTCCAAGGGCGAATACATCCTGCTGACCGACGAGGAGATCAAGTCGGTGAAGCTGGAGAGCACCAAGACCATCGACATCGAGCGCTTCGTCCCGGAAGCCGACATCGACCGGCTCTACTGGGACAATCCCTACTTCCTCGCGCCCGACGGCAAGATGGCTCAGGAGGCCTTCGGCGTGATCCGCACGGCCATGGAACGGTCGGGACAGATCGCGATCGGCCGCGTGGTGATGTCCACCCGCGAGCGCATCCTGGCGCTGGAGCCGCGCGGCAAGGGCATCCTCGCCTACACGATCCGCACCGACGCCGAGGTGCGCCGGCCGGACGAGATCTTCGACGCCATCGACGACACCGCGCCGGACCCGGCGATGATCTCCATCGCCGAGAAGATCATCGAGCAGCAGCAGGGGCCTTTCGACGCCTCGACCTTCGTCGACCGCTACGAGGAGGCGCTCAAGAAGCTGATCGCCGATAAGCAGAAGGGCCACAAGGTGAAGGCGATCGCCGAGCCGCAGGACACCAACGTGGTCGACCTGATGGCGGCGCTGCGCGCCAGCCTGGCCGGCGGCGGCAAGGCGCCGGCGGCGAAGGCGGCGCCCGCCAAGCCGTCGCGAGCAAAGCCCGAGCCCACGGCCCGCAAGACCCGCAAGGCGAGCTGAGCCCCGTCGCGCCGGTCCCGCCCACGGCTTGGCTCGCATTGCAGGCGCGCGCTCCCCACCTGGGGCGATGCCGATGAGCCAACCGACCGAAAGCCTCCCCGCGCGGATCCGCGTGATCGACCTCGAGACCGCCGGAAACGGCCCGCACGAGGTCTGCGAGATCGGCTGGCAGGACGTCGTGCGTAACGGCCCCGCCGGCGCCTGGCGGGTGAACGAGGAACGCGGGGCGCACTTGGTCAACCCGGGCCGACCCATCTCGGCCGAGACCATGGCGGTCCATCACATCCTGGACGCCCAGGTCGCCGGCGCGCCGCTCTGGAAGAGCGTGGCGCCCGGCGTGCTGCGGCCGCCCGGCGGCGTGGTGGCGCTGGCCGCCCACCGGGCCGCGTTCGAGCAGCGCTACTGCCGCCCATCGCTGACCGGCGGCGCCGCCTGGATCTGCACCTGGAAATGCGCGCTTCGCGTCTGGCCCGAGCTGATGCGGTTCTCGAACCAGATGCTGCGCTACCAGCGCCATCCCGAGGGCCTGGTCCACGAGCTCGGCCTGCCCGCCCACCGGGCCCTGCCCGACGCCTATGTCACCGCTCACCACCTGCGCGACCTGCTGAACACCGCCTCGCTCGAGGACCTGCTCGCCTGGAGCCGGGAGCCCGGCCTCCTGCCGCGCGTCCCAGCGGGCGATCATCGCGGCAAGGCGTGGGGCGATCTGCCCGAGGCCGCCGTCCGGCTGCTGGCGGCAGACCGCGACCGCGACGTCCGCTTCAGCGCGGAGACGGAGCTCGGGCGGCGCGGCGAGGCGCCCCCGGCGCCGGCGCAAACCCCCCTTCAGCAGGCGCTCTTCTAGGGGCTGGACTCACTCGGTCTCGGACACCGCCGTACCGGAGAAGGCGCAGGTCCAGGGCGGCGCCGAGCGCCGCCAGATCTCATGGGTCGGAGCGAGGGCGCTCCGCTGACTTATGGCCCCCCACCGGACGCCGAACACCTGCGCCGCGTCGCCCTCGCCGCTGGTGAACAGCGGCGATCCGCAGTCGGCGCAAAAGTGCTGGTGGCGCGGCCGGCCGCTCTCGGCCGTCTTGGTGTAGATCGCCGGCGTCCCCTCGACCTCCAGGTCGTCGCGCGCCGTCTCGACCGTCGCGCGGAAGGCGGTCCCGGTGAGCGACTGGCAGTCCGTGCAGTGGCATACCGTCACCCGCGCAGGATCGACCACCGCGCGGAACCGGACCCGGCCGCAGTGGCAGCCGCCGTCGACCTGCAGCCGGCTCACGCCGCCAGCTTCTCCGCCGCCCGCTGCGGATCGCCATCGCATTCGTCGAGGGCCCAGCAGATCTTCTCGTGGGTCAGGCCGTAGCGGTCGACCAGCTCCTGGGCCTGCAGGAAGGCGAGGTTATTCTGCAGGTCGTGGCCCTTGGCGTCGCGGTAGTCGCCGACGTCCACCTGGTGGACTAGGTTGGCGAGCGCGGTCTCCAGGGCTTCGCGGGCGTTGTCGTTGGCAGGCATCTCGGAACTCCGGGCGGGTGATTCGATTCAAGGAGTCCCGTCACCCGGAGCTGGTTCCGTGCCGCGCGCCCGCGACGCCCTCGCCCCGTCCCGCCGCCAGTACGTGGCCCAGCCGCTGCCCGGCTTCCTGGAGCTCGTGCATCCGAAGGTCGTCACCGAGCCGCCGTCCGGGCCGCATTGGCTGCACGAGATCAAGTTCGACGGCTACCGGTTCCAGGCCCGCATCGCCGACGGCGGCGTCACGCTGTTCACCCGGCGCGGCCACGACTGGACCGGGAAGCTGCCGGAGATCGCGACGGATCTCAGCGGGCTGCCGGACGGGATTCTGGACGGCGAGGTCTGCCACCTGGACGCCCAGGGGAACCCGAGCTTCTCCGGCCTGCGCTCGGCGATCGGCCGCAGCGACACCGACGCGCTGGTGTTCTTCGCCTTCGACCTGCTCTGGCGGGGCCAGGACGACCTGCGGCGCTTCCGGCTGGAGGACCGCAAGGAGATCCTTGCGCGCTATCTCGCCCCGGCTGTCTCGGAGCGCATCCGGCTGGTGGACAGCTTCCCAGACGGCGGTCCCGCCCTGTTGCAGGCCGCCTGCCGTTCCGGCCTGGAAGGGATCGTCTCCAAGCGCCGCGACGGGAGCTACGCGGCCGGCCGTAGCGACGCCTGGGTCAAGAGCCTCTGCATCCAGGGCCAGGAGTTCGTGATCGGCGGCTACGAACAGGCGGCGGGCCGCCACTTCAAGGGCGTGCTGGTCGGCGTGCACGAAGCCAAGGGCCTCACCTATGTCGGCACGCTCGAGCGGGGCTTCTCCGCGGCGCCGGACCTGCTCAAGCGCCTGAAAGCGCTGGAGGCCCCGTCCAACCCCTTCGCCGCCGGCGGACCGCCGCGCGCCCATGTCCACTGGGTTAAGCCCGAGCTGGTGGCGCGCGCCGAGTTCCGGGAATGGACGGCGAGCGGCAAGATCCGCCACGCCAGCTTCCGCGGCCTGCGCGACGACAAGCCGGCCGCCGAGGTGCGGCGCGAGCGCCCGGCCGCCCCGCCCCTCTAGGCAACGCGGGAACGGCCGCGAATCCCGCGGGTTAGATCAGCCCACAGCAGCGTCAGGAGAGACGAGCATGGCGAACCGCGAGCTGATCGACACCGGCAACGACAAGCGCTACGTGCGCCGCGACGACCAGGGCCACTTCACCCAGGACCAGACCGACGTCGGCAAGTCGTCGGCGGCCGACCAGCGCCAGCATTCGAAGACGCCGGCGAAGAAGGGCCAGGGCGATCGCGGCGACCGCCAGAGCTGAGCCGCCGCCCCGCCGGACTGCCGACGGCCGCTACATCGTCGTGCGCGGACGGCTCTGGCGCGCCGCCGATCCCAGGCTTACCGAGGCGACGCGGACGAGCCTGGTCCGCGACCTGATGGCGGCGCGCCGCGCAGTCGGCCTGGCCCTGCGCGCCGAGGACGCCCCAGCGCTGGCGCAGGCGCGTGACCGCGTCCAGGCCGCCAAGGTGGCGCTGGGCGAGCGCGGTCCGGTCTGGTGGACCGACGGCGCCCCCGACCTCAACCGCCGCCTGGCGCGCAACACTGCCTACGCGGCCGAGCTGGGCGAGCCGGACTTGCAGGGGCCAGAGCCCTGCGCCCGCGCCGGCGCGGCGCGTCACGGCTGAGCCACAAGGCCAAGCCGCGGCGACCTCGCGGTCGCCCGCGGTCAGGCCTAGGCGATCAGCCCTTCGTCCCAGGTCGGGCAACACGCCGGCCCCAAAGCCCGGCGGCAGGCGGAACGACGTCCGCCACATCGCTGTCGTCGGGTCCGAGGCCCGGCACGTCCGTGTCCATGCTCGCGCCACGCCCGCCGACGCGGCGCCGGTCGGCCGCGGCAGGCTCGCAAGACGGGTTTCGACGCGCCACACCCTACCCACGATCGCCGGACTTGACGGTGCGCGGCGGGTTTGGCGCCCTGCGGCCATGAGAGTCTCACGCCCACCGGCCGCCCAGGCGGTCGCCTGGATCGACAAGCTGAGCCGCCCGTCGGTCAGCAACACCGACGTCGCAGCGTTCTTCGCCTGGCGGCGCGAGCCCCACAACCTCGCCGCCTACGAGGCCGAGGCCCGGGCGCGGAAGCGCCTCCAGAGCCGGTTCGTGGCCGAGGCCGACCCGTTCGGGTTCACGGTGCTGGACAAGGCGACGGGTGAGGCTGCCGAGTTCGCCGGCCGCCGCCAGACCGGCATCCCGAAGGCCGACGCCGAGGACATCGCCGAGATCCTGAACCGGCGGGACCTGACCCGCCGCGCCCGCGCGAACTA
>Ga0209758_1002955_pt1 | contig 16317 bp, 9 predicted proteins | sample AraplaMF_Col_mMF_FD_184258 | JGI IMG/M metagenome (GOLD analysis project Ga0209758, IMG submission 184258) | Arabidopsis root microbial communities from the University of North Carolina, USA - plate scrape MF_Col_mMF (SPAdes) (version 2) | ecosystem: Host-associated > Plants > Roots > Endosphere ... | reverse complement strand
TCGCTGCGGAGACGCAAGCGACGACCGAGGAAAGCCCCAAGGGATGCATCGCCGATCTTGATGCCGGCTTCCGCGAGGAGGACGGTAAATACTTCTTTACGATGAATTTTCAAAACAATTGCGCCCGGCCGATCCAGTGCTCGATCCAGGCCTATATCACCAGCCACCGCGGCCCGATCTCAGCCCAGACGGTGCTGCACTTGCCGGCCAAGGGGCAGACACCGATCCAGAAAAGCTACGCGATCAGGGTCAATGCCAATGGCGGATCCGCGCAGTACGGTCGCGATTGCAGCTTCGAGTAACAGCCGCTCGCCGAACCAGACCGCTACCGCGCACCGAACTTGGTATCGCCGAACAGCGCCTTTTGCGTTGACGGTTGCGAGCGCCAGTATTGCGGTGGCGCCGACACGGTGCCGCCGAGTTCAGCGGCGGCGTGCCAGGGCCAGCGCGGGTCGTAGAGCATGGCGCGTGCCAGCGCCACCATGTCGGCCTTGCCCGATGCAATGATCTCTTCCGCCTGCCGCGCTTCGGTGATCAGGCCGACGGCAATGATCGGCGCTCCGGTGGCCGCTCTGACCGCCGCCGCGAACGGCACCTGATAGCCGGGCCCGAGCGGGATCTTCTGCCGCGGCGAGACACCGCCGGTAGACACGTCGATCCAGTCGACGCCGCGCTTCTTCAGTTCCTGGCAGAACACGATGGTTTGTTCGAGATCCCAGCCACCGTCGACCCAGTCCGTCGCCGAGACCCGAACGCCGACCGGCTTGTCATCCGGCACCGCGGCGCGCACCGCGTCGAACACGGCGAGTGGAAACCGCATCCGGTTTTCCAGCGCGCCGCCATGGCGATCGGTGCGCCGATTGGCGATCGGCGACAGGAACTGATGCAGCAGGTAGCCGTGGGCGGCGTGGATCTCGAATGCGTCGATGCCGAGCCGCAGCGCCCGCCGCGCCGTCGCCACGAACGCATCGCGGATGCGGCCGAGCCCCGCGTCGTCGATGGCGTGCGGCGCGGTTTCGCCGTCCTTGTGTGGCACCGCCGACGGCGCATCCGCCACCCAGCCGCCTTCGGCAAGCGGAATCTGCTGGCCGCCATTCCACGGTTCGCGGCTCGACGCCTTGCGGCCGGCATGGGCCAGTTGCATGGTCACCGCGATCTTCGCATGCTTGCGGATCGCCGACAGCACTGGCTGCAGCGCCGCCTCGGTGGCATCGTCATAAAGCCCGAGATCGCCCGGGGTGATGCGGCCGACGGCCTCCACCGCGGTCGCCTCGATGCACAGCATGCCGGCACCCGACAGCGCCAGCGAACCCAGATGCATCATGTGCCATTCGCTGGCCTTGCCGTCCTGCGACGAGTACTGGCACATCGGCGAAATCACGACGCGGTTGGGCAGAGTCACGCCACGCAGCGTGATCGGAGAAAACAGGGCGCTCATGGGGTCTTTCAAGGATGTGAGGGGGTCAGCGCAACACAGCGGAAAACAGAACCTGCTTGAAACGATCGACCGGGACGGGGCTGCGCTGCGCCTTCGCCAGAAGGTTGGCGCCTTGCAGCGAGGACACGATGAAGCCGGCGACGTCGTCGCATCCAAAGCCCGCAGGCAACTCGCCGGCCTGTACCGCCGCCTTGAGGCAATCGGCGACGGCGTCCTGGACTTCCGCGAAGATCTCGACCAGCCGTTGCCGGATCAGTTCACTGTGATCGCTGGCCTCGGCGGTGAAGTTTCCGAACAGACAGCCGTTGCGCATGCTGTCCTCGTTGAGATGAGCCTTGGTGGCCTCGATGTAGGCGCTCAGCCGCTGCAGCGGCGGCTGTTCGTCGTTGCGCAGCGTCTGGCGCATCAACTCACAGCCTCTGGCGAAATACAGGTCGAGGATCTCGAGCCCGAAGGCTTCCTTCGAAGTGAAGTGATTGGTGAACGAGCCCTGCGGCACCCCCGCCGCCTGGACGATGTCGCGCACGCTGGCACCGGCAAAGCCGTGCGCATGCACGACCCGAAGTCCTGCTGCCAGAATCCGCTCGCGGTTCGACGGCTTTGTCATCACCCCTGATATGGACGGCCGTATTTTCGTGTCAAGAGGCAGATTCGCCTCAATCAAACGGCGGCACTATTTGATCCCGGCCGCCTTGATCAGGAGCAGATTGGCAGCGGTTTCGCGTTCGACCAGGGCATCCATGTCCTTGGGCGACATCGGATAGGCTTCGACGCCAAGCTGCTGCAGGCTGCGCTGCATGTCCGGGCCGTTCAGGACCTTCATTCCCGCGGCATGAAATTTCTCGACGATGTCGCGCGGCGTCTTCGACGGCATGAACACGCCGAACCATATGCCGCTTTCGGCATCTTTCAGTCCGACCTCGGCGGGGGTCGGCACGTCGGGAAGATCAACCACGCGCTTCGGCGTGGAGACCACGAGCGCGCGCACCTGACCTTCGCGGATCAACGGCAGCGCCGTCGCCAGCGGACAGAAGTAGAAATCGATCCGCCCGCCGAGAATGTCGGCGATGACGTCGGAACCGCCGCGGTACGGCACGTGGACGGCCTCGATGCCGGCGGCGAGACGGAATTTTTCGGCGCTGATATGCACCGCGCTGCCGACGCCCACCGAGCCGAAGGTGATCGAGGCACCCTTCTCCTTGGCGGCGGCAAGGAAGTCCTGTGCGGTTTTCCAGGGCCGCGAGACCGGCACGATCATCACATTGGCCGCGGAGCCGAGCATCAGCACCGACGACAGGTCCCGACCCGCGTCATAGGCCAGGTTGGTAAAGATCGCCGGCGCAATCGTCAGGGCCGATGAATGCGCAAGGATGCTGTAACCGTCGGCATCGGCCTTCGCCACCGCCGCGGTCCCCAGCGTGCCGCCTGCCCCGGCGCGATTCTCGACAACGATCGGTTGGCCGAGTTCGACGGCGAGACGGTCGAAAAACAGCCGCGGCACCACGTCGGTGGCGCTTCCGGCCCCGAACGGAATGGTGGCTTTGATCAGCCGCGACGGCCAGGCATTTGCCTGCGGTGAATCTGCCCGCGCGGCAGTCATCAGTGCCGAAAAGCAGATCAGGACAACGGCCAGAAAACGCGGCCGGGACGCGGACCTGATCATCAGATGCTCCATAGCTTGCCGGCGCGCGCAACGACCATCCGTCCACGCCGGTTCCGGCCTCCAACGATGCAAGAGACGTTCCGCGCCCGGGCGGCGGTCGGAACCCGGCGGACGGGTGATCGGGCTATCGCCCATCCCCTGCGGGCATCGGAATTTCACGTCCTGCCGGCAATCCGGTACCGGTAAAAAGCTCCTCTTAACGTTTTTTGATTACACCGGGACCAGCCATCTGAATCACGCGATCTGCCGCGACCCGACGTCCGGCATAATGCAACCCCTCGGCCCGACAAGCCGCACGAACGAATCCGTATCTTCCCGCCCCCGCCCGGCAAGGAACTCTCGCATGTCGCTGCTCAACCTTCGAATCCGCGGTCGTCTATACGGAGGGTTCGGCGCCCTCGTGTTATTCGGCGTGGGGCTTGCGGGCTTCGCGGTGTGGCAGCTGTCGGAGATCGGCCGCCAGGTCGAAACGATGACGATCCAGTCCGCCAATACCATCCGGGCGGAGGAGATTTCGCTGCAGTTGCAGGCCATCCGCCGCGCCATTCTGCGCTTCACCTTCGATCAGGAAGAAGCATCGATTGCGGAAACCGACAAGCGGCTGAGCGACATCACCACGCAACTCGAAGCCGCCATCAAGGCGACCCGCGCCGAGGACCGCAAGGCGGTGTATGTCGATGTTTCGAAGGACATCACCGAATTGAAGGCGAAGCGTGTCGCCCTGGGCGACGCCATGAGGCAAATGGCCGCCGGCCGCACCGCACTGCTGGCCGAAGGCGACAAGCTCAAGTCCGGCGCGCAAAAGCTCGTCGACGCGCTGCGCAAGACGGCCTTCGCCCAATCGGCGGCGGCGCTGGAATCCGAAATCCTTACGGTCCAGGTCGCAAATTGGCGATTCATGGCATCCCGCGACCACAAGGACGTCGAGATCTTCAAGAGCAGCATCAAGAAAGCCCAGCTCCAGATCACCGACCTGGAAAAGTTCGACCTGCCGCTGACGCTCTATGACGTGTTCGACCAGGTCAAGGCTGGCCTGACCACCTATGCAACGGCCTTCGACAAGACGTCAGCGAATCTTCTTCTGGGCAGCAACATCTACTATAATGACGTGACGCCGTTGACGGTCAATTCGATCGAAAAGATGGACAAGATCACCGGCTCCATCCAGCAGGCGTTCGCCAAGACCACCGCCGACACCAATGAACGAATCTCCGGCACCATCACCATGCAGGAAATGGTGGCGGGCGCGGCCACGGCGCTCGGCCTGCTGATTGCGTTCCTGATCGCCCGCGGCATCATCGGTCCGCTATCCGGCCTGACCTCCGGAATGAAGCAGCTCGCGGAGGGTAATTTCGGCGTGGTTCTTCCGGGGCTGGGGCGGAGAGACGAAGTCGGTGACATGGCGCAGGCGGTCGAAACCTTCAAGGTCAAGGCCGAGCAGAAGGCGCGCGAGGAGGCCGAGGCCAAGACCCGGCAAGATCAGATTGCCGCGGAGCAGCGCAAGCGCGACATGGTCAAGCTCGCCGACGATTTCGAGGGCGCGGTTGGCGAAATCATCGAAACCGTCTCGTCGGCTTCGACCGAACTCGAAGCGTCGGCAGGAACGCTGACGTCGACTGCCGAGCGCGCACAGCAACTCACCACGATGGTGGCGGCGGCTTCGGAAGAGGCTTCCGCCAATGTGCAGTCGGTGGCATCGGCGACCGAGGAGATGGCCTCGTCGGTCAACGAGATCAGCCGTCAGGTGCAGACTTCCTCGAACATCGCCAATGAAGCGGTGTCGCAGGCGCGCAAGACCAACGATCGGGTCGCCGAACTTGCAAAGGCGGCGAGCCGGATCGGCGACGTCGTCGAATTGATCAACACCATTGCCGGGCAGACCAACCTGCTGGCGCTCAACGCCACCATCGAGGCGGCGCGTGCCGGCGAGTCGGGCAGGGGCTTTGCCGTCGTCGCATCCGAGGTCAAGGCGTTGGCCGAGCAAACCGCCAAGGCGACCGGCGAGATCAGCCAGCAGATTACCGGCATCCAGGCGGCGACACAGGAGTCGGTGGCCGCCATCAAGGAGATCGGCGATACCATCGGCAGAATGTCCGAGATCGCCTCGACGATTGCAGCGGCAGTGGAGGAGCAGGGCGCGGCAACAAAGGAAATCTCCCGCAACGTCCAGCAGGCGGCGCAGGGCACCGGGCAGGTGAGCTCCAACATCGCCGACGTGCAGCGCGGCGCGAGCCAGACCGGATCGGCATCCACGCAGGTGCTATCCGCGGCGCAGACGCTCTCGCGCGACAGCAGCCGGCTCAAGACCGAGGTGGAAAAATTCCTCGACACGGTGCGCGCGGCCTGACGAGCCCCGCACGACGTTCATATGATACGGCCCCGTGTCGGTTCGCAGGCACGAACTCTTTGAAGGTCCTGCGACCTCAGTCGCCGTGTCATGCGACATACCGCCGCCGCCAGCGTTTACTTCCGGTTAACCGGAATTCCTAACGCCGCTTCCATTTCTGCATCGTATTAATGTCTCCCGGCAGGGGGGACAATGCTCAAAGTGCTTGTGGAGCGCAGCGTCGGCGCCGGTCGTGAACCAATGCCGGCTGACCGGACGGGCCCGACCGAAGCAAAATCCCCGGTGCGGCGCGGGCCGATTCATGGTCTTGTTCTTTGCGGCGTGCTGCTGATCGTCGCGATCGCGATCGGGACCACCACCATGGTCGGCAATTTTCGCGAACGCGCGCTGCATAACAGCGAGCGCGAACTCGAAAATACCGTGTTGCTGCTGGCCCGCCATTTCGATCAGCAACTCGAGGATTTCGAGGTCGTTCAAAAAGACATCATCGCGCACATGCATCTGACCGGGATCGTGACCAGCAACGACTACCGGCGCACCATGTCCGGCAATGACGCCCACCTGATGCTGAAAGCCAAGATCAGCGCGATGTCCTACGTCGGCAGCATCAACCTGGTCGACTCGGACGGCAGACTGATCAACTCGTCGGAGTCCTGGCCGCCGCCGCCGGTCAGCGTGGCGGACCGAACCTTCTTCACGACGTTCAGATCAGATCCTAACTCGCCCCTGGTCCTGGTTGAGCCGGTTTTCAGCCGGGTCACCGGCGCCTGGACCACCGTGCTTGCCCGCAAGCTGATCGGACCGGATGGCGAATTCCTCGGCGTCATCGGCCGCGGCATCGAGCCGGCCCACTTCGAAAAATTCTTTGCCTCGGTGGCGCTCGGCGAAAACGCCGCGATTTCGATGTTCCATCGCGACGGCACGCTACTGGCGCGCTATCCGCACGTCGACGCGATGATCGGGCGGAATTTCGCCGCGAGCCCGCTGTTCGAAAACATCCTGTCGAAGGCCGATCACGGGACCATGCGCATCGAAAGCCCGGTCGATGGCCAGGACCGGCTGGGATCGGCGCGCGAGCTGGTCAATTTTCCGATCGTGATGATCGCAACGACCACCGTGGCGGAAGCGCTGGCCGACTGGCGGGAACAGACCCGCTTCCTGGTCGGCGTCGCCGGCCTGTCGGCGCTGGTGATCGCGGCGATGCTGTTTCTGATCGTCCGGCAATTGTCGCGGCAGCACCACGCAACCAGACGGCACCTCACCCTGGAAAAGCAGCGGCTCGACACCGCCATCAACAACATGACCCAGGGCCTGCTGCTGTTCGATGCGTCGCAGCGGGTCGTCGTCTGCAACCAGCGTTATCTCGAGATGTATGGCCTGTCGCCGGACGTGGTGAAGCCTGGTTGCGCCTTTCGCGACGTCATCAGGCACCGCAAGGACACCGGATCGTTCACCGGAGACGTCGACGCGTACTGCTCCAACGTGCTGCGCGAGATGCCGCGGGGAAAGATCGCGATCACGGTGACCGCGGACGGCCGCTCGATCCAGATCACCAATCGGTCGCTGGCGGACGGCGGGTGGGTGGCGACTCACGAAGACATCACGGAGCGCCGGCGCTCGGACGAACGGATCGCTCACCTTGCGCACTACGATGCGCTGACCGATCTGCCGAATCGAACGCTGTTCCGCGGCAAGCTCGAGCAGCAGATCAAGACCCTTCGCCGCGGCGGGCAGCTCGCCGTGCTGTATATCGACATCGATGAATTCAAGAGCGTCAACGACTCGCTGGGGCATCCGATCGGCGACGAACTGCTGAAGACCGTCGCCGCGCGCCTCAGCCGTTGCGTCGGGGAAGCCGACATCGTCGCCCGGCTCGGCGGCGACGAATTTGCGATCGTTCAAACCGGCGTCGAACATCCAACCGACGTCACCGATCTGGTGACGCGAATCTACCAGGCGATCCGCGAACCGTACCAATGTCTCGGCCATCAACTCGCCGCCGACGCCAGCATCGGCATCGCGCTGGCGCCGCAGGACGGCACCGACCTCGACCAACTGCTGAAGAACGCCGACTTGGCGATGTATAGCGCCAAGTCCGACGGGCGCCGGACCTACCGTTTCTTCGAACCCGACATGGACGCCCGCGTCAAAGCACGCCGCATCCTGGAGCTCGATCTGCGGCAGGCCATCGCCGATGGAGGATTCGAGCTTCACTATCAACCCCTGGTCAACGTGCGGGACAACGGCATCACCGGCTGCGAAGCGCTGCTGCGCTGGCGCCACCCTGAGCGCGGCCTCATATCGCCCGCGGAGTTCATTCCAGTTGCGGAGGAGACCGGCCTGATCAACCAACTCGGTGAATGGGTGCTGACGGCAGCCTGCGCCGAGGCCGCCGGCTGGCCGGATCACATCAAGCTTGCGGTGAACGTTTCGCCGATCCAGTTCAAGAACCAGACCCTGGCTCTGAAGGTCGCCGGCGCACTCGCGGCCTCCGGCCTGCCGTCGCACCGGCTGGAACTCGAGATCACCGAGGCCGTGCTGATCCGCGATGACGACGCTGCGCTCGCCATCCTTCATCAGTTGCGCGCGATCGGAGTGCGGATTGCACTGGATGATTTCGGCACCGGCTATTCCTCATTGAGCTACCTGCAACGCTTCCCGTTCGACAAGATCAAGATCGACCGTTGCTTCATCAGCGATATCGAACAGGCCGGCGGATCATTCTCCATCGTCCAGGCCGTCGTGAACATCGCCTCGTCGCGCAACATGACTACGACGGCTGAAGGCGTCGAAACGAAGCGGCAGCTGGAGATGCTGCGGACGCTGGGATGCACCGAAATGCAGGGGTATCTGTTCAGCCCGCCCAGACCGGCTGCGGAGGTTCGGCAACTGTTTTACACCCGCCGCCAGCGAACCGCGGCTGTCGCCTAGGCTCCCCGCCTCTGCCCCCCGGATGCTGCGGGTGACACCGCCGCACACTTTGTCGCCTTCAAGAATAAGCTTGCGAATCGAGCGAATTGCAGCCTCGATAGGCGCCGCCGTGAAGCCGAATCGAGAGGTGGTGGTTCAGAGCTTCGTTCAAGTTCCGGCCAAAGCTCCGCCCAATCAATTGCGCATTCAAGTCCATTGCACCGCGATCCGAATTCACCGTGGTCGCACCTCTCGCCAAAGGCGTTGCCATGAAACTTTCGACTCGGCTGGCCTTTGCCATGGTCGCGCTGGTACTGCTGACGACCTCGGCCCTGGGTCTCCTGACCTATCGCAATATCGTCACGCTGATTCTGCCGCGAGCCCTGGAGCGAGTGGACACCCACGCCCGCCTGACGGCCCTGGTGCTGGAGGCCTCGCTTCGCGGCGCACGGGCCGATGCAATCGCCTTCCGGGCCGCGATCGGCGTACATAATCTGATGACGGCTCATCTCGAGAGCGCGGACGGCACGCCGAACGCGGCCGAGCTCGAATGGCGGAGGCGGCTCGGGCTTCGCTTCGCGGCCGAACTCGCCAGCAAACCCGACTACCTGCAGTTCCGCGTGATCGGGATTGCCAACGGCGGTCGCGAGCTCGTGCGCGTCGATCGCAGCGGCCTGGATGGCAGTATCCGGATGGTGCCGGACGCGGACTTGCAGAGCGAGGGTAATCAGGACTATTTCCAGAGAGCGACCGCCCTTCCCGCAACCGAGGTTTTCGTTTCCGGCATCGGACTTTCCCGGAAATCGGGGATCATCGAAACGCCGCACGTTCCGACATTTCATACCGCGGCCCCGATCATCGCTCCCGACGGCAGTCCGTTCGGCATTGTCGTCATCAACGTCGACCTGCGTCCCGCCATCGCGCGGATCCGCGACAGCGTGAGCGGCACCAACCAGGTCTATCTGGTGAATGAGGCCGGCGATTATCTGGTGCATCCGGATCGCAACCGCGAATTCGCCTTCGAGCGCGGCAAGCCCGATCGCATCCAGAACGACTTTCCGGAATTCGCCGAGATCCTGCTCAAGCCGGACGACCAGCCCCGGGTCATGGAGGACCATGGTGGACGGCGCTTCGGAATGGGATGGGAAGCCGTGCAGTTGGCGGGCGGCCCCAAGGTCACCGTCATCGAGGCAGCCCCCTACGCGACGTTGATGAGCGCGCCGGCGGCGGTCAGCAGTTCGACCCTGATCGGCGGAGTCGCCGCGGTGTTCTGCGCGATGCTGGTAGCGGTCGGGCTGGCACGCTCGCTGACCAGGCCGCTGGTCCAGATCACCCGGGCCGTGGAAGGATTCTCCCGTGGCGAGACCGTCGCCGTGGCAAGCGGCGGCAGCTTCGAGATCGACGCATTGGCGGCGGCGTTCACCCGCATGGCTGAAGAAGTACGGCACAAATCGGCCGCCCTCACTCAGGAGATCGAGGAGCGGCGGCGCATTGACGAGGTGTTGAAGAGCACGATCGCCAACATGGTGGATCCGGTCGTGGTGGTCGATGCCGCAGGAAAGATCATCATCGCCAACATGGCTGCGACGAGGCTGTTCGGCGTGACCGCGGGGGTCAGCGTGCAGGATGCCTACCGATCATTCGTCTGCTTCGCCCCTGACGGCGTGACGCCGTCCCCGAGCGAGCAGACCGCACTGATGCGCGCTATCGCCGGCGAAGCGATCGACCATCTGGACCTGATCGCGCAACCCCGGGGAGCGACGGAGAGGTTTCATTTCGTCGTCAACGGGCGCCCGTTGCGCAGCGAGGCCGGCGAGATCCAGGGCGCCGTCATGGTCTATCACGACGTCACCCAGAACAGGAAAGCGGAGGACGCGCTGCGCGAGAGCGAGCAGATGGCGCGCGCCATCATCGACACCGCGCTCGACGCCTTCATCCAGATCGACCGCACCGGCACGATCACCGAGTGGAGTCCCCACGCCGAGGCGATGTTCGGCTGGCCGCGCAACGAGGTCCTTGGACGAAATCTCGCCGGCCTGGTGTTCGCGCACGACAGCAGTGAGGACTATCGCCGGGCATACGGCCGATTCATCGATGATGCGGCGCGCGGAGGTCCGGGTCACCGTTTCGAGATCGAGGCGGTGCGCAGGGACGGCGCCGTGATTCAGATCGAAGTGGCGATGACGGCGCTGCACCGCGACAGCGGTACCGTCATCAACGCGTTCATGCGCGATCTCGCCGACCAGAAGGCTTCGGAAGAACGCTTGCGGCAGGCGCAGAAGATGGAGTCGATCGGCCATTTGACCGGCGGCATCGCCCACGATTTCAACAACATGCTGACGGTCATCACCGGAACCATCGATATCCTCGCCGACGCCGTCGCCGGACAGCCCGAAAACGCCGCCATCGTCAAGTTGATCAGCCAAGCCGCCGACCGCGGCGCGGCGCTGACCGGACACCTGTTGGCCTTCGCCCGCAAGCAGCCCTTGCGGCCGCACCAGACTGACGTCAACGCCCTGCTGGGCGACTTGAGGAACCTGCTGGAACCGACGCTGGGCGAGCACATCGAGATCGAGTGGGTATTGCAGCAGCCGGTCTGGCCGGTCTTCGTCGACCGCGGCCAGTTGAGCTCCGCCCTCGTCAACCTTGCCGTCAATGCACGGGACGCCATGCCTGATGGCGGCAAGCTCACCCTGGAAACCTGCGATGTCGTTCTCGACCAGAACTTCGTGCATCGGGTCGGCGGCATCGAACAGGGCAACTACGTCATGATCGCGGTGAGCGATACCGGCGGTGGAATTCCGGAAGAGATCCGGGACAAGATCTTCGATCCGTTCTTCACCACAAAGGAAGTCGGCAAGGGGACCGGCCTCGGACTGAGCATGGTCTACGGTTTCATCAAGCAGTCCGGTGGACACGTCACGGTTTACAGCGACGTCGGACGCGGCACGACCATTCGGATCTACCTGCCGCGGGCCAGAGCGGAGGCCGAACCAGAATGGATCTCCCCGGCCGGTGCCACATCCGGCGAAGGCGGGCAGGAAACCATCCTGCTGGTCGAGGACGATGCCATGCTGCGGTCCTACGTCACGACGCAGCTCGTCAGCCTGGGCTACAAGGTGCTGTCCGCCGGCAACGCCGCCGAGGCCCTTGCCATCAGCGATGACGGTGCGACCTTCGATCTGCTGTTCACCGACATCACCATGCCCGGGCGGATGAACGGCAGACAGCTTGCGATCGAAATGGCCAAGCGCCGTTCCGCGCTCAAGGTGCTGTTTACGTCCGGATATTCCGAGAATACCACCGTCGTCAACGACGGGCTCGATCCGGATGTTCTGCTGCTGGCCAAACCTTATCGGAAATCGGACCTCGCCCGCATGGTTCGGCTTGCACTGAATTCCGAGGCAATGGCGTAAGCGCACGCCGCTAGGTACCAGCCGCGCCGCGGCCGAAAAATCTCAGACATTGGAGCCGTGGATCGCCTCGACAACCGCATCGGTCACTTCCTTGGTCGTCGCCGTGCCGCCGACATCGGGAGTGAGAATTCCCGCGCCGGTGACCTGCTCGACCGCGCGCATCAACCGGATCGATGCGTCAGCCTCGCCGAGATGATCGAGCATCTGGGCGGCGGTCCAGAGACTGGCCACCGGATTGGCGATGCCCTTGCCGGTGATGTCGAACGCCGAGCCGTGGATCGGCTCGAACATCGACGGAAAACGGCGCTGCGGATCGATATTGGCGGTCGGGGCCACACCGAGGCTGCCGGCCAGCGCGCCGGCGAGATCCGACAGGATGTCGGCATGGAGATTGGTGGCGACGATGGTGTCGAGGCTTTTCGGATGCAGCGTCATGCGCACCGTCATCGCGTCGACCAGCATCTTGTCCCAGTTGACGTCGGGATAGTCCTTGGCGACCTCCGCCGCGATCTCGTCCCACATCACCATGCCGTGGCGCTGCGCATTCGACTTGGTCACCACGGTGAGCAGCTTGCGCGGGCGCGACTGCGCGAGCCTGAACGCGTAAGCCATGATGCGCTGGACGCCGACGCGGGTGAACACGGCGACTTCGGTACCGACTTCCTCCGGCAGCCCGCGGTGGACGCGGCCGCCGCACCCGGCATATTCGCCTTCCGAATTCTCGCGGACGATCACCCAGTCGAGATCGCCGACGCCGACATTGCGCAGCGGCGAGGTGATGCCCGGCAGGATCCGGGTCGGCCGCACATTGGCATACTGGTCGAATCCCTGGCAGATCGGCAGCCGCAACCCCCACAACGTGATGTGGTCCGGCACGTCGGGGGCGCCCACGGCGCCGAAATAGATGGCATCGAATTTCTTGAGCGCCTCGAGACCGTCCGCCGGCATCATCACGCCGTGCTTGCGGTAATAATCCGAGCCCCAGTCGAAGGTCTTGACGTTGAACCTGACGTCGCCGAGGCGCTTGGCCAGACTTTCGAGAACCGTGACGCCGGCGGCGATCACCTCGGGCCCGATACCATCAGCCGGAATCGCCGCAATTGAATATTCCCGCATCGTCGTCTTCTCCCTGAACCAGACCTTGTTATTCATCGACCAGCGTGAACTGCAACAGCAGGGTCCGCTGGATCATCGAAAAATTATCGTCGGACACCAGCGTCAGAATCGTGCTTCCGTCGGCGCCGACATGAGCGTCGATACCTTCCAGATTGTCGATCTCATAGCCGAGATCGGCCTCGAAAATCGACGGACCGTCGATCGTGACACCCGGAGCCAGCGACCGCAGCGGCATCCGCCGGATTCGCACCACCATGCCCGACAGCAGCGAGAATTTCCGTTCCAGGATCAGCAGGTCGCCCGCCGGCAGCAACACCGCATCGCTGATGTCGAAATCCTTGCTGCGCCGGATGCTGAACTGGCCGGGCGTCGGGCCGGTGACCATGAATGCCAGGATGTCGCCCGCGGTATCCAGTCCGCGCTCCGAGATCGCAATCAGCGTGCCGGCCAGCGGCTGCCCCTTCGGCACCATGACCAGCGCTTCGAGGCCCTTGTTGTTGGGCAGCTTGCGCACGCCGGCCGGCGTCGTGACGACCTGGCCGAGCGAGCGGGTGCCGTCCTTGCCGAAATCGAATCGCAGGATCTGATTGACCCGTTCGATGCCGACATAGACCAGCGATCCATCCAGCGCGATCGATTCGGTATCGTACCAGCCGCGCGCCGCAATCGGCCGTCCGTCGGCGCCCAGCATCGGAGCGGCCTCGACCTCGGCAAGTCCGGTCATGGCGTCGCCGCTGTAAGCGATCCTGCCGGTAAACCACGTGCCCTTGTCGCTCATGGCGATGAAGCGTTCGCCTTTGGGATCGAGGCGCAGTCCGGAGAGGCCGCCAAATCCGGAAAACTTCGAGGTCAGAACCAGGCCGCTGCGATATTGCAGCGATCCGAATCTCAGATGCGAGCGGTCCCGGGTATCGAAGGCCGGAATCGGCCGCGCCTCGACGTCGATGGAGACCGGCGCCCTGGCTTGCGGCGGCGCGAGGACTTGCGCGGATGCGGAGTCGGGCAACGCGGCGGCCGACAGCGCGGCGGCGACGGCGGCCAGAAAACGCCGGCGGTCGAGGCGCGCCGAAACCCCAGCGGCGCCGATCTCCGTCATTGCAGGATGCGCCTGAGGGTCGGCAACAGCGGATCCATTGTCGCTACGAATGCAGTCTCCGCCGCGGAGCCGGCGCCGGCGGCGCGCCATGGGTCTCGCTGAACAATTCGGCGAGCTTCTCGGTAATCGCGCCACCGAGTTCCTCTGCGTCAACGATGGTCACCGCGCGGCGGTAATAGCGCGTCACGTCATGGCCGATGCCGATCGCGATCAGTTCGACGGGCGACCGGGTTTCGATTTCCTCGATGATGTGGCGCAGATGCCGCTCGAGATAATTGCCCGGATTGACCGACAGGGTGGAATCGTCGACCGGCGCGCCGTCGGAAATCATCATCAGGATCTTGCGCTGCTCGGAGCGGCCGAGCAGGCGCTTGTGCGCCCAGTCCAGCGCCTCGCCGTCGATATTTTCCTTGAGCAGGCCCTCGCGCATCATCAACCCGAGATTCTTCCGCGCGCGGCGCCACGGTGCGTCCGCCGACTTGTAGATGATGTGGCGCAGATCGTTGAGCCGGCCGGGATTGGCCGGCTTGCCGGCGGCGAGCCACGCCTCGCGCGATTGCCCGCCCTTCCAGGCCCGCGTCGTGAAGCCGAGAATTTCAACCTTGACGCCGCAGCGCTCCAGCGTCCGCGCCAGGATGTCGGCGCAGGTTGCCGCAACCGTGATCGGCCGGCCGCGCATCGAACCGGAATTGTCGAGCAGCAGCGTCACCACGGTATCGCGGAAGGTGGCTTCCTTTTCGTGCATGAAGGACAGCGGGTGATGTGGATCGGTGACGACGCGCGACAGCCGCGCCGGATCGAGGATGCCCTCCTCGAGATCGAATTCCCAGGCGCGATTCTGTTGCGCCATCAAACGCCGCTGCAGGCGGTTGGCAAGGCGGGCGACGATGCCCTGCAGATGCGCCAGCTGCTTGTCGAGATAGCTGCGCAGCCGTTCCAGCTCGTCGTGGTCGCACAGATCCTCGGCGGCGACGACCTCGTCGAATTTGGGCGCAAAGGCATGGTATTCCGGCCCGCGCGGCTCGTTGGCGCCGCGCGAATTCGGCCGCGATGCCTCGCCCGGGGTCTCGTCGTCGCCAAGCTCGCCGTCGTCGAAGGTATCGCTGGTGGAGGCCTGGGCGCTCTCCATGGCGCTCTCCGACATCTCCTCGGAGGAGGCCTGGGCCTGATCGGCGCTCATTTCCTGGGCGGCATCAGAGTCCGGCGAGCCTTCGGCGCCGGACTGATCGTTCTCGCCGTCGCGGCTGTCGTCCTGGTTGTCGTCTTCGTCGGCGTCGGCATTGCGCTCGTCGCCGAGATCGAGCGCCGACAGCAGATCATGCACCGCGTCGCCGAACCTGGCCTGGTCCTCGGCGAGCCGGTCGAGCCGGTCGAGCCGCGCGCCGATCTTGTCTTCCAGGATCGGGCGCCAAAGGTCGACCATCTTGCGGGCCGCCGCCGGCGGCGCCTGGCCGGTCAACCGTTCGCGCACCAGCATCGCCAGCGCATCCGCCAGCGGCGCGTCGGCGCGGTCGGTGATCTCGTCGAACTTGCCGCGATGGAAATGATCGTCGAGCATCGCGGTGAGGTTTTTTGCGACGCCGGCCATGCGGCGCGACCCGATCGCCTCGACCCGCGCCTGCTCGACCGCGTCGAACACGCCGCGCGCCTGCGGATTGCCCGGCATCAGCTTGCGGTGCACCTTCGGATCGTGACAGGCAATGCGCAGCGCGATCGAATCGGCGTGTCCCCGCACGATCGCGGCGTCGCGCTTGCTCATCTTGCGCGCCGGCTCCGGCAGCCGCGCCTTGCCCGGCGCGAGGCCAGGACGCTCGGCGGCGAAAGTGACTTCGAGCTCCGGCGCCTTGGCAATCGCACGCAGGCAAGACGTCACCGCGCGCTTGAACGGCTCGGTCGGAGCTTCCTTGGGGCCGGTGCGGAATTTGCTGTTGGTCGTCGTCATTGCGGTCTGGACCTCACAACCGGGCCTTCTTGTCCCTCCCCCTTGTGGGGAGGGTCGAGCGAAAGCTCGACCATGGGTGGCTGGCCGGAGGCCAGTCGGGTGGGGGTAGCCACAACAGAAGCTTCCGGGTGGCTACCCCCACCCCGGCCTCCGCTTCGCTCGGCCGACCCTCCCCACAAGGGGGAGGGATCACGCGAGCGATTGTCGCAAAAATAAAAAACGTCAGCTCAGCGCGACGTTGACCGAGGACTCCGCCAGTTCGGCGTTGAAGCAGCGCTGGTAGAACTCGGCGACCAGCGGGCGCTCGAGTTCGTCGCACTTGTTGAGGAAGGTGACGCGGAACGCAAAGCCGATCTCGCCGAAAATCTCGGCGTTCTCCGCCCAGGTGA
>Ga0209758_1002945_pt1 | contig 16357 bp, 18 predicted proteins | sample AraplaMF_Col_mMF_FD_184258 | JGI IMG/M metagenome (GOLD analysis project Ga0209758, IMG submission 184258) | Arabidopsis root microbial communities from the University of North Carolina, USA - plate scrape MF_Col_mMF (SPAdes) (version 2) | ecosystem: Host-associated > Plants > Roots > Endosphere... | reverse complement strand
CAACCAGCCGGCGGCATGAGGACTGAACCATGAGTGACAACGACACCCACGTGCCGCTTCCCGATCTCAACTCCGCCGATGCGCCGCCGATCGGCGACGTCGGCTACAACGACGACGAGCAGGTCGCGCGGATCGCCGCCGACCTCGAGGCGGTGTTCGACGTTCCGGTGCAGGTCTCCGCCGTGCTCGGCCGCTCCAAGATGGATGTCGGCGAACTGCTCAGGCTGGGACCGGGCACCGTATTGGAGCTCGACCGCCGGGTCGGCGAGGCCATCGACATCTACGTCAACGACCGCCTGGTGGCGCGCGGCGAGGTCGTGCTGGTGGAAGAGAAGCTCGGCGTCACCATGACGGAAATCATCAAGGCCGAACGCGGCTGAAACACCTAACGAACCCGGCGCGAAGGCGCGGGCCTCAATAACAGGAGAAAACAGATGCGGCTTCTCATCGTTGGCACACTGAAGGGCCAACTCACGACGGCCACCAAGATCGCCATGGACAACGGCGCTTCCGTCGTTCACGCCGAGGACCACGAGCAGGCGATGCGGGTGCTGCGCGGCGGCAAGGGCGCCGACCTGCTGCTGGTCGATGTCGCGCTCGATATCCGCGACCTCGTGATGCGGCTGGAGGCCGAGCACATCCACGTGCCGATCGTGGCCTGCGGCATCACCAGTGACGCCCGCGCCGCGGTCGCCGCCATCCACGCCGGCGCCAAGGAATACATCCCGCTGCCGCCCGATCCGGAACTGATCGCCGCGGTGCTGGCCGCCGTCGCCAACGACTCCCGCGACCTGATCTACCGTGACGACGCGATGGCCAAGGTCATCAAGCTCGCCCAGCAGATCGCCGGCTCCGACGCCTCGGTGATGATCACCGGCGAATCCGGCACCGGCAAGGAGGTGCTGGCACGCTACGTGCACAATCGCTCGCATCGCGCCAAGCGGCCGTTCATCAGCATCAACTGCGCGGCGATCCCGGAGCACCTCCTGGAATCCGAACTGTTCGGCCACGAGAAAGGCGCCTTCACCGGTGCGGTCGCGCGGCGCATCGGCAAATTCGAAGAGGCCACCGGCGGCACGCTGCTGCTCGACGAAATTTCCGAAATGGACATCCGGCTGCAATCCAAGCTGCTGCGCGCGATCCAGGAGCGGGTGATCGACCGCGTCGGCGGCACCCGGCCGGTTCCGGTCGATATCCGCATCCTCGCCACCTCGAACCGCAACCTCGCCGAAGTGGTCCGCGAAGGTTCGTTCCGCGAGGACCTGCTGTTCCGGCTCAACGTCGTCAACCTGAAGATCCCGCCGCTGCGCGAACGCCCGGCCGACATCCTCGAGCTGGCGCAGCATTTCGCCAAGAAATACGCCGAAGCCAACGGCGTGCCGCTGCGGCCGATCTCGGCCGAGGCGCGCCGCGTGCTGACCGCCAACCGCTGGCAGGGCAACGTCCGCGAACTGGAAAACACCATTCACCGCGCGGTGCTGATGGCCTCGGGCGACGAGATCGGCCCCGACGCCATCATCTCGCCGGACGGCGATCGTCTTGATCTCGCCAAGACCGCGCCGGCGGTGGCGCACGCCACCTTCGCCGCCGAGCAGGTGACCCGCGCACTGGTCGGCCGCACCGTCGCCGACGTCGAGCGCGACCTGATCCTGGAGACGCTGAAGCATTGCCTCGGCAATCGCACCCATGCCGCGAACATTCTCGGCATCTCGATCCGCACGCTGCGCAACAAGCTGAATGAATATGCCGACGGCGGGCTGCCGATCACGCCCGCGGGCGCCGGCGAATACCGGCCGGTCGCCGCGACAGCGTAACCAGATCCCGGGTTGCCACGACGGGCCGCGCGAAAGCGCGGCCGTTGGGGGCGTGAACGTTCGACGTCACGCCATGTCGCGCCTTTCCGGTTGCGGACAAACCTGTTGATAACGGCGCCCGCCTCAGATCGACGACAAATTTCCGGCCATTCCACGCTGCAACCTTGGTGCGTATTGCGCATCGATGTATATTCGCGGCAATCTTGATAGCATTGTAGTCGGTTTTTTGGGCGCACTTGGCCCCGGCCTCGCTGCCGGGCGAATTTCGAAGCCGCGCCCGTCGTGAATCCGGAGGCTTTCGATGTCCAAGCGGATCGTCCTGTTATCCGACGGCACCGGAAACTCGGCCAGCAAAGTCTGGAAATCCAACGTCTGGCGCATCTTCGAGAGCCTGGATCTGCGCAACAGCGATCAGGTCGCGTTTTATGACGACGGCGTCGGCACGTCCTCGTTCAAACCACTGGCAATCCTCGGCGGCGTGTTCGGCTACGGCCTGAAACGCAACGTCCTCGACATCTACAAATTTCTTTGCGGAAACTACCGGCCCGGCGACCAGATCTTCGGCTTCGGCTTCAGCCGCGGCGCGTTCACCATGCGGGTCGTCATCGGCCTGGTTTTGAACCAGGGGTTGGTGCGCGGCGAGACCGACGCCGAGCTCTACCGCAACGCCAAGATGGCCTATCGCGCCTATCGCGCCGAGAAATTCCACACGTTCCTGCGCATCGAAACGCTCTTCAGGTTCATCCGGGATGTCTTTCTCTACCTGGCCGGAATTCGTTACGACAAGAAAGCCAACCAGCCGATCGACCGGATCGAATTCCTCGGGCTCTGGGACACGGTCGCGGCGTATGGGTTGCCGATCGACGAAATGGCGACCGGGGTGAGCCGGTGGATCTGGCCGCTGGAGCTTCCCGACCGTTCGTTCAATCCCGCCATTGCGCGCGCCTGCCACGCGCTGTCGCTGGACGATGAACGGACCACGTTCCACCCGGTCTTGTGGAACGAGAAGGACGTTTCTCCCGACAATCTGATCCAGGTCTGGTTCAGCGGCGTGCACTCCAATGTCGGCGGCGGCTACCCGGATGACTCGCTGGCGCACATTCCGCTGTACTGGATCATGAAAGAGGCACAGGCGCGCGGCCTCGCCTTCAAGACCGCGCCGAACACGCCGAACGACCCGGACCCCGACATGATGGTCTATGCGCAATGGCGTCGGGACAAGGACGGGCGGCTGTACGATTCACGCAATGGCCTCGGCGGCTATTACCGCTACGGCCCGCGCAAGATCGCCGACCTCAGCCACACCCGGTTCTCATGGCGCGAGCACGACTATGTCGAGAACAATGCGCCGACGATCCACGAGAGCGCCATCATGCGCGCCCGCATCGGCGCGCACCGCTACGCGCCGATCGGCATTCCCCAGAACTACCAGATCCTGAACGACGCCGGACTGCAGCCGCAAAGTATTCAGGAGAGCCCGGCCGCGGCCGCCGCCCGCTGCGCGGCCCAGGAAGGCATCTGGAATCTGGTGTGGCGGCGCCGCATCATCTACTTCATCACCGTCTTCGCCACGATCTACATCGCGATGTATCCGCTGGCGGCGACGATCGACAGTTCCGACGAGTATTCCACCCGTTTGAGCCTGGTCTCCGGCGCTATCCGGGCAGTCGGTCAGGTACTGCCCGGCATGTTCGCGCTGTGGATCGATGCCTACGCACGCGACCCAAGCCATTTTGTCGTGCTTGGCACGCTGGTCGTCACCCTCATCCTGCTTGGCGTCAGCCTCGGCGGCACCATCGAAGATCGCATGGAGCGGGTCTGGCGCGCCGGCACGCCGCCGAAGACGTCCAGCTCCCGACCGTTCGCCATAGCACTTGTCACCATCGTGGGACTGTTTGCCATTTTTCATGAGTCCTTGCCGGCCTCGTGGCCCGGGCAGGCATTCCTGAAACAGTATGTGACCCTGTCCGTGAAGATCATCCTGGCCGGCACGCTGATCGCGCTCTACATGCCGGCTCCGCTGGTCTACCATCTGCGAACGTTGCCGCTCTATCGCAATTCGGTGCGCTGGCTGAAACTGTACATACTGCCGTTCATTCTGGCGCTCGGCATGGTCGTGCTCGGAGTGCTGTTCGGCAGCCATTTGATCTTCGGTGTCGAGGAGTCGTTCGGCCGGGTTTGCCAGGAGAGCAGCGCAATCGCGCAGGCGCCGACGCGTTCGGCCAAGGAGAACCAGGGTCTCGCAGCCTGTCCGGTCGCCACGGTCGCGACCTGCGACCTGCGGGACTCGGCGCCGTCATGCAGCGGCGGGCGCGCGGTGTCATGCGCCGAAGGCGTGCCGGTGTGCGAGACCCGGACCAAGCCGGGCTGCGATCCGGCTCACGGCGTCTGCGACTATAAGGCGCCGGTATGCCGCGTCACCGGCAGCGGGCCTGGTGCACCGCCCCGGGCGACCGGCGTGGCATTCTGTCCGTCGTCCTGCGAGGTGCGGCCGAATGCGACCGACAGGGCGGTGCATCATCCGGACAACCAGTTCGACATCGGCTCGGTCTGCAAGGCAACCGGCATCTGGCTCGAGCAGGGCGAGCCGTATCGGATTTCGGTACTGGCACCCAAGCCGGGGGATCCGAACGGCTGGAAAGCCGGCGGCGTGGAGATCAGCACACGCGGGATCGACACCAGGAAGCTGTCGTTTGACCAGCGGCTGTGGCAAATCTTTCGGTGGCCGCTGAAGCGCCATCTGTTCGTGGAGCCATACAAGGTGATCGCCCGCGTCGGATCGACTGGAACCGACGAGCGGGTGCTCGAACCCGGTGACAATCCGAAATCCAACAACCTCGACCTGACGTTCTCACCGAGGCGCAGCGGCGAACTGTTCCTGTATGTCAACGACGCGGTATGGGCTCCCGGCAGGTTTTGGCGCTGGTTCTATGACGACAACGCAGGCAAAGCCACCATCGAGGTACGCCGCGCCGAATGACAACGCCAATCGCGGTGCCTCGACGCCCGGCGGCACGCCGCCGAACTATCCCGCCCGAGCCCCAGCGCTCGGGCCATCGGTCAGCGCGACGTTCATGCGCGTCACCCCCCGGAATAGTTCGGCGCGTCGGGCTTTCGGAAAATGCGTATCGGATCACCCGGCTGAAAATCAGGCCGGGTGAAGGCCGCATAGAGATAGAGCGCGAGATAGACGATCGCGAGCGCACCCACGGCGTAGAGCACCCATTCAGCCACCTGCCTCATGTGATCGCGGGAGGCCCGAAACCATCTGCGGCGAGGCCGGTCAGGCCAACCGCACTCCGGCGAAGTTCGTAGTCCATGGCTTCCCTTTCGCGAGGCGTATCAAGACGCCCTCGGCGCTCGCCCCCTTTGACATGAAGACGTCAGCCGCCGGTCACAACCCTTATTGCGAAGCATCCCGACGGTCGCGCGCTCCGCGACCACAGGCGATTTGGCGGAAAACAGCCGTTGCAGCAATCAACCTTATGTTGCTATCATACATGTATCCAACCTGGGGAGGATCGCATGACAATCCTGAGCGCGCAAACCACCGGAACGCAGACGACCAACGCCAGTTCGCTCACGGCCATTCCCGCCCTTTCCCTGACTTTGCCGGAGGGCGTGCAGGTTTCGGCGCTGGTGATCGTGAATCTGCCCAACCCCTATGCCCAAGGGAACGATTATCCGGGTGGCATCATTGGAATCTCGGTCAATGGCACGGTTTCGCCGGTTCAGGCGAGTTTCACCTATGGCATCCAGAATCCTCCCAGCACCAACCGCATGCCGACAACCCTGGTGGTCGCCGTGCCGTTGACGACGCAGCAGCAGACCATCCAGGCCATGTGGTGCGGGGTGCGTAGCAGCACAGTCGTCATCGACAGCCCGGCGACGCTGAGCGCGATCATCTGACCGGATCGGATGCCGCGCCAATGGCTGGCCGCGCGTTGCGCGCGACCGGCTTGCGCCGGCAGCATGAATGGTTAGCTTGCGGAAGTGAGTCGCGGCAGGTTTGGCGCCAGCCTTGTTGCTGACGTTCGTCCTGGCCGCATTTCACCCTCCATCGAGCTCGCTGTTCAGCCGGATCAATGCCCTCCTTTACTCCGCATCAGGATGCCGCGCTGAAGGCCGTCGCCGACTGGCTGAAGGCCAAGCCGGGCAGCAACGGCACGCCGCCGGTGTTCCGGCTGTTCGGCTATGCCGGGACCGGCAAGACCACGCTGGCCCAGCACATCGCCGAGGGTGTCGACGGCGAGGTCAAATTCGCGGCGTTCACCGGCAAGGCGGCGCTGGTGATGCGCAACAAGGGCTGCGACAACGCCTCGACCATCCATTCGTTGATCTACCGCGCGCGCGAATCCGGCGAGGAGCAACCGAGCTTTGAATTGTGGGACGACGCGCCGGCCTCCAAGGCCAAGCTGATCGTGATCGACGAATGCTCCATGGTCGACGCCGATCTCGGCCGCGACCTGATGTCGTTCGAGTGCCCGCTACTGGTGCTTGGCGATCCGGCGCAATTGCCGCCGATCCAGGGCGGCGGATTCTTTACCGACTGCGAACCCGACGCCATGCTGACCGAAGTGCACCGGCAGGCCCAGAACGATCCGATCGTGCGATTGTCGATGGACGTGCGCGAAGGCCGCTCGCTCGACGTCGGCAGCTACGGCGAGAGCGAGGTGGTGCGGCGCAATGCGCTCGATCCGGAGCGGGTGATGTCTGCGGACCAGGTTCTGGTCGGCCGCAACAACACCCGCCGCTCCTACAACATGCGGGTGCGGCAGAAGCTGAACATCGAGGATCCGTTGCCGGTGGCCAACGACAAGCTGGTCTGCCTGCGCAACAACCGCAAGAAAGCGCTGTTCAACGGCGGGCTGTGGCGGGTGAAATCGCGCGCGCAGTCGAAATCCAAGATCATCACCATGCGGCTGTCGCCCGACGAGGATTTCGGCGCCAAGGTGACGAAGGTGTCGGTGCGCGGCGACTGTTTCGGCGGCGCCATCGAGGAGATTCCGTGGGAGCAGCGCAAGCCGTATGACGAGTTCGATTACGGCTACGTGCTGACCGTGCACAAGAGCCAGGGCTCGCAATGGGACGACGTGGTGCTGTTCGACGAGAGCTTTGCGTTCCAGGACAGCCGAGCGCGGTGGCTCTACACCGGCATCACGCGCGCTGCGAAGCGGCTGAGCGTGGTGGTCTAGCCGCGCGCACAATGGGCGGCCTGAAGAGCCGCCGCCCGCTCGCGGCACGGCCCCCTCGCCAGGGCGCCGAACCGGCTTCATATCCGGCAAACCACTGGCACATCTCAGCATTTATTCACGAACTCGTGTCCATCCGGCCGTAACAAACCGTGAGCCGCCGCGTATCTTGCAACGTCGGCCGGCCACGCCCGATTGCGAAGTCCGGCCCGCCGCCTAAACTGGCGCCAAATTCCTGTCGCCGAACCATAAGGACATGTCATGCGCCGTCCCAGTTTCCGCCTTTTGTCGCTCTGCGCCGCCGCGCTCGGTGCGCTGGCGATTTCGACCCTGCAGGCTGAGCCCTCCCGTGCCTCGGAAGCCGCGGTCATCATCCCCGCCCCGGCACTCGACGCCAAGGCTTCGGATGGCGTCGAGACCGCGGTGATCGCCGGCGGCTGCTTCTGGGGCGTGCAGGGCGTGTTCCAGCACACCGCCGGCGTGCTGAATGCCGTGTCCGGTTATGCCGGCGGCAGCAAGAGCACCGCCGACTACAACATGGTGAGCACCGGCGCGACCGGTCACGCGGAATCGGTGGAGATCAAGTACGATCCGAAGAAGATCAGCTATGGCAAGATCCTGCAGATCTTCTTCTCGGTGGTGCACGATCCGACCCAGCTGAACCGCCAGGGGCCGGACTCGGGCACGCAATACCGCTCCGCGATTTTCGCCACCAGCGACGAGCAGCAGAAAGTGGCGGATGCCTATATCGCCCAGCTCAATGCCGCGAAGGTCTACAAGAAGCCGATCGTCACCAAGGTCGGCCCGCTCGAGGCGTTCTATCCGGCCGAGGCGTATCATCAGGACTACCTGACGCTGCACCCGAACCAACCCTATATTGCGTATAACGACATCCCGAAGGTCGAGAACCTGAAGAAGATCTTCGCGGAGAATTACCTCGAGAAGCCGACGCTGGTGAGCAACGCCAAGGTCACCAACTGACGGCGGTATCAAAAGGAGAGTCCATGTCCGACACCAAGACGATGCCCGGCAAGGTCACGAAGAGCGAGGCCGAGTGGCGCAAGGAACTGACGCCGATGCAGTATGCCGTGCTGCGTGAAAAGGCCACCGAACGGCCGTTCACCGGCGAATACGAGCATGACCACGCGCCCGGAACCTACACCTGCGCCGGCTGTGGCCAGACGCTGTTCGAGTCCGACGCCAAGTTCGACTCCGGCTGCGGCTGGCCGAGCTTCACCGCGCCCGCGGTGGAGAGCCATGTCGACGAAGAGCGCGACATCAGCCACGGCATGGTCCGGACCGAGGTGTTGTGCTCGAAGTGCAACGGCCATCTCGGCCATGTCTTCGAGGACGGTCCCGGCCCGACCGGGCTGCGCTACTGCATCAATTCGGCAGCGTTAAAGAAGCAGCCGAAATAAGCCGCCGCTGATATCGAACTTGTTCCCTGCCCCGCGCGACCAAGCCTTGGTTGCGCGGGGCTTTTCGTTTGTCGGCGGTCTCGCGCGTGTCTCACCAAGAAAGTCTGAACATGTCGCAAATGTCCCGTCGCCTGCTGCTTGGTCTCGGCCTCGCCGGCCTCATCCTGGAGAATGTCATGGCCCATCCCGCGCTCGCCGCCGACCAGGTGTCGCTGTTCAAGGTGATCACCACCAAGGATGAGATCGTGATCGGCCTGTCCGACGACGACCTTGCGCAGATCGACGGCAAAAACGCCGGCGGCGTGGCGAAATTGCTGGCCGCCAAGGGCTCGCTCAGCGCCTGGCAATACGCCGTGCGCAAGGCCGCGAACGGCGACCTCGAACAGGCGCCGCTGCGCCAGATCGGCCTGTTGTCGAATGAATCGCTGCGGGTCGAGCCCTACGCCTCGCCGCTCAAGATCGTGCCGATCGGCGCCGCAAAACCGTAATCCGAACCGAAAGCACCGACGGCCAGGCCGTTATCGCCATGCGCGGCGCGCGTTTCGCGCATGGCGTGGAACGATGAGCGATTTCACAACGGCGACGATGGCGACCGACCTGCGCCGCGCTGGGCCAATTCTTCGCTGCACAGGTTCCGGTCTATGGAACCTAACCTATGGATATGCTTTGTTCATGTGAGGCGGGGCATTCGGTCGGTACGTCATAACCGCCACGCCGGGGAGATCACCATGTCACTTGGCCTGATACTCGTCATTATCCTGATCATCTTCCTGCTCGGCGGCTTCAGCGGCCGTTTCGGCGGCTACGGTTACGGCATGGGGCACTCGGGCATGGGCCTCGGGGGGGTGATTTTGGTGGTACTGCTGATCCTGCTGCTGCTCGGCAAGCTCTAAAACACAGCTATCACCTTGTAATCAAAGGCGTATTCAAGCGGGTCCGGCGGCGCCGGGGATTCATCATCCCGCGCGTCGGGATTCGCATTTCGGCCAAACGTGCTTATATTGGGGTCTGTCCTGAAATGACCGACTGCCGGGCCGCCAAATGGGCTACCGTGGCGCAATCTGTCCGTCATTTCGATCGCGTTCTCCTGACAAAGGTCACTGACGATGGCATTCAGCTACAACACCGCCGCAGAATTGTTTCCCGCCGCGATCCGCAAGAAGAAGCGGGCGGGTTTCGCTTATAGGCGTTTCGACACCGCGGCCGCCGCGGTTCAATTCGCGATCGAGCAGCTGCCGGCGGATTCGCTGAACGGCGCCTACCTTCAGGTCGATGAAGCGCGCTTCGATCAGAACGGCATCCGCACGCTGTACGAAAGCGAGGATTTTCCGCTCGCGCGCCGCGCACCGGAGCCGGCCGCCGAGGCTGCCAGCGAGACCTCCAAAGCCGATGCCGCTTAAGCCCGGCGCCGCTTAGGAGGCACCTATCGCTGGCGGTCGAGCCAGCGCCGCAGCATCCGCATATTGCGGATGTTGGCGCGGAACATCACGTCGAATGCATCGCCGACCACCGGCACCGCGCCGACCACGCCGTCCAGCGCGACGTTGCCGAGCATCCGCACGGTGAGATGCCAGGGTGCGCCCAGCGCGCGCGCCTCGCGCACGATCCACAGCGAGATCGCCGTGGTGATGATGTCGCCGACCACCGGGATCAGCCCGATCAGCCCGTCGATGCCGTAGCGCACATTGGTGCCCGGCAGGATGAAGGCGACGTCCAGCAACCTCGCCAACGCCTCGAGCCGCGCCAGCCGCTGCGCGCGACTGAGGTTGCCGAACGGGTTGGCGCTCGACGTGCCGAAGTCGAAGCGAAATCCGCTCGTCCCATCGAACGCGTTCGGTCCGACCTCACGGCCATCCTGATCGATGACCAGGCCGTCGGCAGAGCGCCGGCTGCGGAAAGCGGTGCGGGAATATGTCTGGTCAATCGTCATGGCGTTCACATGGGTAACGCGGAGCAGCGGCGCAAGTTGCGTCACGCCGTCGCGCCATTGGAACTTGCTCAATGTCCGCGCGCCGCCGACGGCGTCATGCCGTAGCGGCGGCGAAAGCTGCGGTTGAAATAGGACAGGTCGTTGAAGCCGCAATCGAACGCGACATCGCTGATGCGGCGGCCGTCGGCGCGGGCCAGCAAATCGGCGGCCTTGCGCAACCGCAATTCGTTCAGCCGCGCGCTGAAACCGGCGCCGGCTTCATGCAATAGTTCGTTGACGTAGCGCTCGGAGAGTCCCGCTGCATCCGCCAGCTTCCGCGCGGACATATCCGGTTCGGTGAAGCGGCGTTCCAGAATCATCAGCACCGCCTTGAGCCGCACCGCGCGCAAGCCGCGGCGGCTGGCTTGCTCGGCGGCCTCGGTGCGCGCGCCGAGTCCAATCGCCACCAGGTCGGTGAGATGCGTGGCGATGGCGAACCCGGCTTCATCGACCGCGCCGGGATGGCTCAGCAGCAACTCGCTGTAGTCCATCGCCAGGGACAGCGCGCCGCCCGGCGCCAGTTCGCGGCCGACGCGATTGCTGAGATCGCCGGCGATGGCGTGCAGCGCCACCGGCGGCAGATGCACATTGGTGAAGCGTTTGTAGTTGGCGCCATCGGCGCTGAAAAACGGTTCGTCGAGCTTGAGCAGGACCAGGCAGCCCGGCCGCAGCGTGATCTCGCGGCCGCGATGGCTGACCTGCGCGGCGCGGGTGCCGGCATTGCGCGCCAGGCAATATCGGTCGTCATTGGTGGCGAGCACCTGCCGGCGCTCGCGGCGCACCGTGGTGAAGGTGCCGTCGCAACGGCCCAGCATGGTGGTGCCGACATGGATGGAATTCATCGAGGCCCGGAACGGCACGTCGGATGCCGGATCGAGCTCTCCGGTGTTGGAGAAATGCTCGAACAGCTCGGCAAAGCCGAGGAAGCGCTGCCGGTCGTCGAGACCCGGCGGCAGCATGTCCGTCGAGAGCGCCTTCTGGATGATGGACACTGCAGGCCCCGCGGAAACAATTCGAAATATTCAATCCATCCAGATTGTCACCGGCAAAATGAACGCGGGCTGAAGACGGCGCTCGCCAGTCCAAGATCTGGGCGATCCGGCGCCCTCCGGTCCAAGACAAACACCAACAGCATGGCTACCGAGTGGCGCGGGGCGACGAGACGCAGGCAGTGCGCCAGCCGGCGCAATTCCCGCGAATGGTTCATTTCTGCAAACGGTTCTCAAGACCGGCCTGACCAGGAGATACGGCTCATGACGACTTCTTCTTCGGCACGCAAACTGCTGCTCGGCACGGCGATCGCCGCCGGCGTCGGCATCGGCTACGCCATCGGCGCGCAGCCGCACATGAGCGAGAGCATCGCGCTGCTGCAATCCGCCCGCGGCGAGTTGCAGGCCGCGACGCCGAACAAGGGCGGACACCGCGAGCGGGCGATGAGCCTGATCGATCAGGCGATCGGCGAGGTCCGCGCCGGCATCGCGTTTGCCGGCGGCTGATCCCATCACACTTCACCAGGGAGGTTTTCGATGAAGAACTTTGTCGCGGCTGCCTTTCTCGCCGGCACCCTCGCCGGATCGAGCGCCGCCAACGCGCTGCCACTGCTGCCGTCGGTCCAGGCAGCCGGTGCCGACGTCATCCAGGTTGCCGGTGGTTGCGGGCCGGGTTGGCATCGCGGACCCTATGGCGGCTGCCTGCGCAACTATGCCAATCCTGCGGCACACGCCTGCCCGCGCGGCTACCACATCGGTCCGGGCGGCCGCTGCCGCGGCAACGGGCGCTAGCACTCCGCGACGTGCGCAACGCCATATTCCATCTCCGGCGCCAGCGGCGGCGCCTGGTCATGGAGCGCAAAGCGGTTCTTGCCGTCGTTCTTGGCGGCATAGAGCGCCTGGTCGGCGGCGGCGATCAGCCGGTCCGGATCGCCGCCGATGAGCGGCGACCACTGCGCGACGCCGATCGAGGCCGCGACCGCGATCTCGCCGCCGGCACAGCCTTGCGCGTCGGCGCGGCAGGTCTCCAGCACCCGGCTTGCGATCACCGCGGCCTCGTGCAGCGTGGTGGCGGGCAGCACGATGCAGAACTCGTCGCCGCCGGTGCGCGCCAGCATGTCGCGCGGCCGCAGCCGGGTCTGCGCCATCAGCGTGAAATGCCGCAGGCAGTCGTCGCCGGCGGCATGGCCGAACCCGTCATTGATTTCCTTGAAGCCGTCGAGATCGATCGCCAGCAGCGCGAAAGGTTCGCCGGTGCGCTGCGACAGCGCGCACTCCTCGGCCAGCCGCCGCACCAAGAGACGCCGGTTGGCCACGCCGGTGAGATCGTCCACCAGCGCGAGGTCGGAAGCCTCGGCGCGCAGTCCGTCGATCGCCATCAGCACGAACCCGAAGTTCAGGGTCATCGACAGAAACACCATCAGCAGCAGCAGGCCCTCCTGCAGAGGGTTGAAATAGAGCAGCGTGAGCTCGCCGCCGAAATGCAGCAGCAGGGCGGCGGGGCGCATGATGAAAGTGAGAATCGTCAGGCTGACGGCGCCGGCGGCGATCAGGGCGCCGACGTTGCGGGTCCTGCTGCCGACATCGCGCTCCGACAGCAGCAGTTTCAGGACCAGCGCCGCCGGGACGATCTGGCCCAGCGAGAAAAACGTGACCCGCATCGACAGGTCGTCGTGGACGAAACGGAAGAACGTCAGCGCAGCGGCGCTGACGCCGACCACGACCAGGGTCGTGCGCCACGACAGCGGCTTTTCGTAGAAGCTGCGGACACCCATCTCGATCAGGCAGCAGGTGCCGATCGTCATCAGGCCGCCGATCACCAGCGGCGCCGGCGAATGGAGCAGCACCTGCAGCAGCGCGACCTGCGGCGCCAGCGACGCCAGCAGCGAAGCGGCGGCCCAGTAGCGCGCGGCGGAAAGTTTCGTATAGCGGTGCGCCAGATAGGCCCACATCAGGGCCCACGACAGGAAATTGGCGGTGAACACCAGCCAGAGGGTCGTGACACTCAACATTTGCGATCAGGAGCGCGCAGCGCCCGGCCCCACCGTGGCTCGTTCATTCCACCCATCGCACCCCCGCCAGACGCCGGACATGCGGCTGGTTCCAACCCGACAATGAGTGCGCCCACACCGCTTTAAATTCGGTGAAGATGGTTCCCGTGCACCAGAGACGGCGCAGCCGGCGGCGCCTCACCCCGTCATCAACAGCTTGGTCGGGTGGCCGGCTTCGATGTCCGGTGCCGGCGCCGGCGGCGGCGCCTCGTCGTGGACCGCAAAGCGGTTCTTGCCCTGCTTCTTGGCGGCATAGAGCGCCTGGTCGGCGGCGGCGATCACGCGCTCGGGATGGCCGCCCATGAACGGCGACCACCGCGCGACGCCGATCGAGGCGGCGATCGGAACGGCAGCGCCGTCCCAATGGGCAAAGGTCCTGCGGCAGGTTTCCAGCACCTGGTGCGCGATCAGGGCGGCGTCGCGCTGGGTGGTGGCAGGCAGCACGATGCAAAACTCGTCGCCGCCGGCCCGTGCCAGCATGTCGCCGGGCCGCAGCCGGCTCTGTGCCGCGGCGGTGAACAGCCGCAGGTATTCGTCGCCGGCGCCGTGGCCATAACTGTCGTTGATTTCCTTGAAGCCGTCGAGATCGACCGCCAGCAGCGCGAACGGCACGCCGGTGCGCCCCGACAGCGCGCATTCCGCGGCCAGCCGCTGCAGCAGGTGGCGGCGGTTGGCGATGCCGGTGAGATCGTCCATCAGCGCCAGATCGGCAACCTCGCCGCGCAGCCGGTCGATCGCCATCAACAGGAAGCCGAAATTCCACACCATCGAGAGAAACACCAGCGCCAGCATCATGGCGGCCTGAACGCCGTTGTATTCGACGAAGCCGACATTGCCGCCGACATGCCACAAGGCGAATCCCGATCGCATCGCGTGAACGAGGATGCCGGACGCCGCGACCACGCCGACGAGACGGGCGCCGACGTTGCCGCTGGCTTCCCTTCGCCTCGACAGCATCACCAGCATGGCGGCCAGCGTCACCGACTGGCCGAGCGAATAGACCACGATCCGCATCTCGATGTTGTCCCAGGCCAGGAAAACCGCGAGGCCGGCAACGGTCATCGCGGCGAACAGCAGCGATGTCACCCACGACGGGGACCGGCCGTAGAATCGCTCGATGCCCATGGCACCGATCCAGCAGGAGAAGATCAGCAGGCCGTTGCCCACCACCACCGGGAGCCACGGCTCGACCATGCCGCGCAGCGTCAGGATGACGGCGCCGATGGCCGCCGTGTAGGCGCCGGCCGCCCAGAATCTGGCGGCGCCGAAATTGGGATAGCTGCGCAGCACGTAGGTCCACACCAGCGCCAGCGCCAGGAAGTTGACCACGAAGACGCCCCACAGCGTCGGGATGCTCACCATCGCTGGGCCAGGGCGGCTGGCGCCCTGCTCCGGTCTACGCTGGCAATGGTCATGACAAATCCCCGTGGCTGCTTGACGATGCCAGCGGAGCGCTTAACGGAGTCTCACCGCGATCGCGGAATTCAGCTGTTGGTAGCGAAAGCATGAAGCGGATCGATCGCATTTGCGGTGATGAATATCGGCAAAATGTCGTGGAAATGTCCGGCGACGTTTGCCGGATCTTTACCGCGACCTGGCCGGGTTTCGGATTCGGCCGCCGCTATCCGGCCTTCAGCAGCCGTGTCAGATGGACGGCTTCCATTTCCAGCTCCGGCGCCAGCGGCGGCGCCGGTTCGTACACCGCGAAGCGGTTCTTGCCTTCGTTCTTGGCGACATAGAGCGCCTGATCGGCGGCCGCGATCAGCCGGTCGGGATAGGCGCCCACGATCGGCGACCACTCCGCCACGCCGATCGAAGCCGCGATCGGAATCGCGGCGCCTTCCCAGCGGGCAAAAGTGACGCGGCAGGTTTCGAGCACCCGGCGCGAGATCGCGGCGGCTTCCCGCAGGCTGGTGGCGGGCAGCACGATGCAGAATTCGTCGCCGCCGGCCCGTGCCAGCATGTCGCCGGGCCGCAGCCGGCTCTGCGCCACGCCGGTGAACAGCCGCAGGCATTCATCCCCCGCGCCGTGGCCGAAGCCGTCATTGATTTCCTTGAAGCCGTCGAGATCGATCGCCAGCAGCGCGAACCGCTCGCCGGTACGCCGCGACAGCGCGCATTCCTCGGACAGGCGCTGCAGCAGATGGCGCCGGTTGGCGATGCCGGTGAGATCGTCGACCAGCGCGAGATCGGCGACCTCGCCGCGCAGCCGGTCGATCGCCATCAGCAGGAAGCCGAAATTCCACGCCATTGACAGGAACACCAGGGCGAGCACCAGGGCGGCCTGAAACGGATTGAAGCTCATCATCGAGACGCCGCCGAGGCCGAGGACGGCACAGATCGAGCGAACCACGTGAATGACCAGCATCAGAATCGCGATCGCCCCTGCCAGTCGGGCGCCCGGACCGCCGGGCCCCGCCTTGCCCGACAGCACCAGCGGCAACGTCATGACGATCGGCACCATCTGGCCCAGCGAATAGATCAAGGTTCGCATCGCCGCATGATCGTAGCCGTAGACGAAGAACGCCAGGCCAGCCAGCGTGAGCCCGGTGGTCATCGTGGTGCCGAGCCATGACACCGGTTTGCCGTAGAAGCGCTGGATGCCCATGGCGGCGAGGCAGCAGGCCAGGATCAGCAGCGTGCCGCCGATCACCAGCGGCAGCATCGCCTCGTGCGAGCCGCGCGCCAGCGAGGCCAGGGCGCCGGTGGCGGCCGCGAACGATGCCGCCATCCAGAACCGCGCCGCCCGAAAATTCGGATAGCTGCGCATGACGTAGGTCCACACCAGCGCCAGCGCCAGAAAGTTGACCGCGAAGACCAGCCACAGCGTCGGGACGCTCAGCATCGCGACATCAGGACGCTTGGCGCCCTGCCCCGTTCTCTCACCGCAACACCCATCACAGATCCCCGTAGTCGACCGAGGA
>Ga0209758_1002938_pt1 | contig 16408 bp, 11 predicted proteins | sample AraplaMF_Col_mMF_FD_184258 | JGI IMG/M metagenome (GOLD analysis project Ga0209758, IMG submission 184258) | Arabidopsis root microbial communities from the University of North Carolina, USA - plate scrape MF_Col_mMF (SPAdes) (version 2) | ecosystem: Host-associated > Plants > Roots > Endosphere... | reverse complement strand
TCCTCCAGCGTCTGACAAATCCATTGGACGTGTTGGTGAGCCCGCCTGGCCAATCGGCGGCTGGACAACTGCTCGGAGCTGCGTCTCAGGGTGTGGACTATGTGCGAAGGGGCGTCGCTGACCCCCAAATCGTCATCCGCGACGTGCGCGACAAGGCGCATCAGATGCGGGTGGATCTGGATCCTACCGCAACTCCTGCGGCGCGAACGGTGAGCGAGGAAGTTCAACGCCGGCTGAACATCGGCATGAACCAAGGGGAACTTGCGTTCGACGTGGGATCATTCGCGGTTGGCGGGCCCCTCGCCAAGAGCGTGAAGGGCCTCGGGGCGGTTTCCAAGGCTTCCAAGGCAGAGAAGTATCTGGCGCAGGGGTTCACGCCTGCTGAGGCGGCTCATTTGGCGGAGCCTTACCCGAAACGCGGCATGGGCCACCACTTCGGCCCGCGGCGAGCGGGCCTCCCGCGCAGCTACAGCGAGAGCGTCTTCAATCGCCTAAAGCCGGAGGGCATCACCCGAGGTGACATGTACGAGCTTCACTACAAGGTCGACCCCGAATTCAAGGGAACTGGATTTCCTGCAAGGGTTGGCGGCGGCAGATGGAGTGGCGCAGATCTCGGGCTGAAGAAATACGGCATGGCGGGGCGGATTTGGCACGGTAGTCCGGCCCCGCTGAAGGCGCGCGTAGTGGGTCTGGGAGGCGGCGCCGGCGCGGTTGCGCACGGAATGATGGACGAGGAGGAATCCTGGTGAGCGTCAGGCAGTGGGCAGAGTTCCGGACCGAACTTCCCTATGACGCCATCGAAGACGAGATCGACTTCGTGGAGTTCCCCGGTCGAAGCGTGACTGAGGCGATCGCAGCGATGCTTGCATCTCTCGGCTACGACGTGTCGGCTCCGATCCATGCGGGCGAGCACGGCTGGGAGCTCGATGTTCGCGCAAATGGCCGGCGCTTCTGGCTGCAGATCACTCGGATAGAAGAGCATGACTGCTACCTCACCACGCAGGACATGACGTGGCGGATATGGCGCCTGCAGCCCAGCTTCGAAGAGTTTCTGACGCAGCTAAATAAGGCGCTTCGCGCGGATGGGCGTTTCAGCCAGATCGGTTGGTTTCGGGATCGAAAGGACGAGACCCGAGCGCCACATCCGGTCGAGGCGTCGTGACGACGGTATAGCCTGTGTCCATCGCGGATGGCTTTGGCCGGAGGATCTGCGCAAACGTTGGAGGTACGCGGTCACCGCAGGGGTATGGCGGCCACGTTTCTGACCTTGTGGGCGCATTTGAGGATCACAGGGGGTCCCTTGTGGGACGCCATTTCGGGCGCAGACTTTTCAGTGACTTGAGCGTCCCGAAAGGGCGTATCAAAATCAGGTATGAAAATCGGCTACGCCAGGGTGTCGACCGAGGAGCAGAACCTCGACCTCCAGCACCGCGCGCTCCGGGCCGCCGGCGTTGACCAGATTCACGAAGACCGGGTGTCCGGTCTCGCGGTCAAACGTCCCGGGCTGGAAGCCGCGTTGGCCTCATTAGGGGGCGGGGACACCTTGGTTGTCTGGCGCCTCGACCGTCTCGGGCGCTCGTTGCCGCACCTGATCAGCATCGTCCAAGAGCTGGGCGATCGGGACGTCGGCTTTCAGTCGCTGTCGGAAAGCATCGATACAACGACGGCGGGCGGGCGCCTGGTGTTTCACATCATGGGGGCGCTGGCGGAGTTCGAGCGCTCGCTGATCGTGGAGCGCACGCGAGCCGGCATGGCGGCCGCGCGATCGAGAGGAGTCCACCTAGGGCGACTTCCCCGCCTAAGCCCCGCGCAGGTCGCCCACGCCAAACTCCTGGTCGAAGGCGGGGAAAGCCCCACCATGGTGGCCCGGTCGCTCAATGTCGGCCGCTCGACGCTCTATCGCGCGCTTCGCGCAAGCTCGCTCCGGCAGGCTTTATAGAGCCGAAACTGCCAGGCCGAGGCGGCGCTGTCGTCGTCCGCAAAACTCGCTCGCTTGATCGTGCGACAGAATTTCGGACCCTGCTATCGCGTGGTGAGGGGAAGGAGCTTGTCGCAAGCGGCGGGGCCGACTAGCGAGCGTTTTCGCGACAGGGCTGTCCCGCTGCTGACTCATGGGGGAAGTTGCGACGGCCCGGTCTAGGAGACGGGGTGCAGCTCGCCAGGCAGAATCGAATGTGGGAGGCCGCCCTCTGACGCATGGAGGACGCTGAGGTGACCCGTCGAGCCTCGCCCCGCGCGTGGGAACGCCGGCATCTATCCGCGGCAGAGTCCAAGGAGACTCTCGGGTTCGCGTGGTGAAGCTTAAGCTGGGCGCATGATTGATGTGTATCGCCCACGCGAACCCTCACATTTAAGCCGCCGAGCCAGCCTGAGGCCGCTCCCACCCCCGGGCGTGGTCTGGGAACCCTTCGCGCGGCGACCGACAAAGGCCCGACTGCGTCCGTGCATAGATGGACGGTGGCCCGGATGACCCTCGACGGGCTTCTCACCCTCTTCGGCCTGCTCGCGGCGGTGGTCGCCGTGATGAGCCCGGTGGCGCGCCTGCGCCTGCGGGTCGGACTGCTCGCCCAGGTCCTCGTCGGCGTGCCGGTTATGGGCTTCGTCCTCTATCTGGAATTCTTCGACCTCCTGAACCAGCCCTGCCGCTTGGCGTCCGAGCGCGTCTGTGCTGCGCTGACATTTTATCCGGCCAGTCCGCTGAAGCCGTCCGCGGTGGCGTTCCTGGTGGTGTTGATCTGGATCCTCGTCGCTGGATTGATCCACGGGTTAGCGCGGCCTTCGCCCAGAGACCTTTCCATGCTTCGCCGCGTCGTGGACGAGCTGGCGCAGGCGCGCCGGTTCGGCGAGCTCACTGCCTTCTCGGCTCCCTACCTGCCCTTGCTCGGCAGGGCGGCCGACCGCGGCTTGGCGCTCCAGCGCCTGCACGATCGCATCGCGGGATGGCGCGGGATGCCGGGCGGGTGGGCCGCCATCCTGAAGGGCGACAAGGGGACGGGCTCGCCCGCCACGGCGGCCGTCGGCGCGCTTAAGCGACGGTTGGCCTGGCTCGCGCGGATTGTCCCCGCCCAGATCCGGGCGGAGGACGCGGCCGGTGACGTGGTGCGGGTGCTCTATGGCGATCCGGACCTCCAGCGCTTTCTGGTTGAGATGCGGCCCGGGTTCGGATTGGCGCTCCTGCGCGTACCGATCCGGGCGCGTTTCGAGTTCTCCGACGCCTTTCTCGAAGGGCTGATCTCCCGGCCCGGCAGCGCGCTCTATGTCGAGCTCGAGCGGAACCTGAACCTGAGCGGCCTGCGCCGCTACGCGATCCCCGACACCAATCCGCTGCTGCACACGCTGTTCGCCGACATCGTCTTGGCAGACCAGTTGTACGTGTGGCGGCCGGTCGGCAACCACCTGCTCAGGATCCTGCGACCCGGCGCGGACGACACGTACCGCAAGCGCCTGAATCGGACGCACGACGACTACGACAAGGATCGGTGGCGCGACCCCGTCCATGCCGGAATCCTGTTCTTCGACATCATGGTGAAGGAAGCCGCCTTCCAGGACCACGAGTATCACATGTGGCTCACCTATCTGGAGATGGTCGTCGAAGAATTGGCCAAGGCCTACGATCCCGAGGCGGAGGGTGTCGACGCGGAGGCCGAGTTTCCCACCTTCGGATGTCGTCTAATTTACGACGCCTTCAATGCGGTCGGCGACTGGGTGGCTCTGATCGAGAACCTGCCGGCAGGGTCGCGGCATCGCCAGGTCTCCGCGGGCCTGGATCTTGACGATGGCCGGATTCCGAAAATGGCGGCCTTCTCCCTTGCGCGGTCGCTGCGCGCGGTCCTGGCCAGCGACGATCTCCCAGAGAAATTCCGGAACTACATGACCGAAGTCGCGGTCGGCGACGTCAAGGCCCTGTCGAAGACCGGGGACGGCGGCCGGATGCGGACCGCCTTGATCAGGATCCTCATCGCCGGCGGCGACGACTCTGATCCGCAGCATGCGGTCCGCCTGCGGGAGGCCTTTCTTGAACTTGATCCTGTGCTCCGCGGGTACGTCGAAGACCTTGCGGCCGCTCTCGATGAGGTAGGGCCTATTTGGCCCTAGGGTTGGAGCCAGTAACCGATCCAGTCGGCCAGGGCGTCAATCGGCACCTTGTCCTGTCTCGGCGCGACACCTGGCGCCGAGGTGATGCCATTGGCGGCGAGGAAGCAGGCGGACTCGGCTGTGATCTGTGCGGTGATGAAGAGCCAGAAGCGCGGGGCGCCGAACGGCATGAGCTCCGGCGTGCTGCCGTTGGGATGGAAGCTGAGCCGAGTCTCCTTCAGGACCAGAGCGGGATAGACGTCGACGGGCGCGCCGAACAGGGCGCGGGGAATGGCTTTGTCGAGGCTCGAGGTGTCGCCCTCGGGCTCTGTCTCCGACATTGTGCTGCCGAGGTTGGTCGCGGGGATGGGTCGATGGCGGAAAGAGCAAGGCTGCGGCCGCGGCGATACCTGCTGCAGCAGCCGGCGCCCATCGTCCAGCGCTGGGTGCAGAGGAAGGTCGGGCCCGTCGGGCAGCGGTGGGCGCGGGCCTACATGCGCTGGCGCCTGCCGCCTCGCGAGCGGGCGCGCCGTCTCGCGCTCGACCAGGCCTTCACCTCGGCGCGGCGATATGCCGAAGCCTTCGAGGACGGGGACTTTCCCGCGGTGTCGGTGCTGTTCAACATCGCGCTCTACCTGCTGCTGGCAGAGCGCGACATCCAGGCCCTGAAGATCGATGCGCTCACCCACCCCGACGCCTGGACCCGCAAGCTCAACGCCCGGATCATCCTGCTGACGATCTACGAATGGGATGCCGACAAGGTGTCCGGCCGCGCGTTCCGCAACGCCCTCGACGCTATCGATGTGTCGGATGAACTCCGGGCGGAGGCCGTGGCCGCGCTGCGCGACTTGCGGGCCGTGCAGGCCCAGACGCGCCACCGGTTCTCTGTGGTCCGCAACAACGCCATCGCGCACCGCAATCCGGACGCCCTCGAGCAGTATCGGGCGATCCGCGACCTGCGCGAGGCCGAGGTGATCGCGGTGGCGATCGAGTTTTATGCGGCGGTCGAGCGGTATATGAAGGTCCTGACCGCCCTGATGCAGGTCGGCGGTCGGCTCGACGCGCTGCTGCGGCAGCACCGGCCCGCGAAGCCGCCAGTCGGGTCGACCTAAGCGGGTTTCGTGGCCTTGCGTCGGGACCGCACCGGATTAGGCAGTTCAATCCGATGGGTGACCACTTGGAGCGCTTCGATATCCCGGCGCGCCGCCGCGACCCGCGCGGCCTGCGCATGCAGGCGCCGGGTGAGCTCGTCGAAGTCGACGGTGGCACCGTCGTCGAGGGGCCAGGATTTCCGGCCGAGGGCCACGACCACATAGAGGCCGCAACGGGCCCGCCGCGAGATCAGGTACTTGTCCGCCAGCTGGGATTGGATGTGGTCGATGAGCTCTTCGCCGGTCCAGCTCCCGCCCGCGACCTTGAGCTCGACGATCACCACCTCGCCTTGTGCCGAGCGGGCCTCGATCCGCAGGTCGCGGCGGTTCTCGTTCTTGGTGACCGGCTCCTGCGTCACCCCGTACCAGCCCTGCGAGCGGGCCTGCAATTCCTTGCCCAGATAGGCGCGTAGTTCGCGCTCCCTCGCATGTCGGAAGAGCTCGCGAAGGTCGAAGTCCGTCCCGCCGAGTTCAGAGAGTATCGCAGTGATCTGCCGGGCGATGAGCGCGCTGAGCTCGGCGGCGGTGCGTGGCCGGGTGGTCCAGACGCCGGCGAACTGCGCGAGCTCCTGCGCCGTCCAGGCCCGCGGCGCCGCGGCCAGGACGACCTGCTCGTCCAGCAGTCGCGCCAGGTAGTGACGCCAAGGCTCGAAGAGGGGATCGTCGCGCAGCGCCTCCAGGGTCTCGCGCGCGGCGGTCGTCGGGATCGTGCTGATCCGGCGCAGTACGCCGTCGCGGAACTCCTGAGCGTTATGGCGGCCGCGGATCTCGCCATTGCGCTCCAGGTCGTCCGCGGGGCGGATATGCCGCAAGAGGTCCCGGGCCATCTCGCCCAGCAGGTGCGGAGCCGGCGCGACATACCCTTCGAGGGGTTCGGCTCCGAGCTGAAGGCCGCCCAATTGCCCGGCCAGTTCGACCATCAGCGTGTCCTGGCCCGCCCACGGCCCGGTGAGCGCGTCACGGACGCCCGCCCAGGCCGTGCCCGGATCCAGGTGGAGCCAAACGCGAAGCCAGGGCGCGGTCACCCGGACGTCGCGCGCCGCCAACGCCGCGGCGCAGCGCAGAGCCGCGAGGGTTCGGAGCGCCTCGTGCAGGTTGGCGTCGGCCAGGACCAGGGCGGCCGCGGCCTCGACGTCCTCGGGAGCCGTGGCCGGGTTGTCCATCAGGCCGGCAAGGGCCGTGTCGGCGAGCGGCGAGCGCAGGTCGGCCGCAGTCCGGCCGGCGCGGCTGAGGTGCTGCGAAAACATGGGCTGATCAGGTTCGTCGGGAGTCGCCAGCTCGGCGGCGATGCACGGCGCTGTGATGTCGCGCCAGACCTCCGGATTCCGGGACGCGAGAGTGCGGGCCCAGTCGGGAAGCGCGTCGAACTTGAGGACCGCCGCCAGGGCGCGTCGGGCATCTTCTGGCGACAGCGCCTCCAGCCGCGCCGGCGCGTCCAGCGCGATGGCGTTCCAGCCGATCAAGGCGAAGTGGTCGTTGCGCGTCGCGCGTCCGCCCAGCTCGCCAGGGTCGTGGCGGGCGGCGTAGGTCTTGGCGGCGTCGCGCAGGGCGGTGGCGACGGTGGGGCCGAACTGCGCCCGCAGGTCGTCGAACAGCTTGCGGCTGTCGCGGGTGCGGCTGTTGACGGCCCAGAGCGCCAAGTCGGGCTGCTCGCCCCGGGCGATCGCCCTGGCGTGGAAACGAACCTGCGACCCTCGCCAAGCGGCCCGCGGCCCGCCACGGGTTTGCCAGCGCCGCAACTTGCGCCATTTGCGCGGCGCCTCGGAGAGCGTCCGCTCGATCCGCCAGCGCAGCCGGACCAGGCTGTTGCGCGGGTCCCAGGTGAAGGCCGAGATCACCGTGCGGTCGCCGCGGGCTCGCGCTGCGCGCAGCAGGTCTCGGCGTGTCGTGGCGAAGTCCGCCTTCGGCATTTGCGGGAGGTAGGCCCGCAGGCGATCGAACGCCTCGGCGCGGACCTGTGCGTTGCCGTGGTCCGCGCAAAGCCCCGCCAGCCAATCGATGTCCGCCATCACCGTCGCGTCCGGGGCCCGCCCACGCCGCCATCGCGTGATCCGCCTCAAGAGGATGCTGGGCGCGACGGGGCGGCCACCCTCCGCCTCGATGGCCGCGACGAACATGGCCCGCCGCAGCGCCGGCGCGGCGTTGACCGCTTGGACAAAGCGGTCCCTCTCCGCGTCGCCGTACTTTTCCAGCGGGCCGCCGTGGACGTCGCGGGCCGCGATGAGGCGATCGCATTCGGCGATCAGGCGCGGCGACGCGTGGAGGTCCGCCCGGGTCTCGATACTGCGGGCGCAGGCCGCCTCCAGGACGGGCAGCAGATGCGCGCCCAGCGCCGTCCAGCTATGCGGGCTGAAATCCCCGAACCGGCGCTCGACGGGCGCCCAGCAGAGTCGCGAGAGCCAGCGGACCAGGCGCGGCAGGGCCTGCGGCGGGCAGGGTTCGACGAGACCGGCGACGATCTCGTCTTCGGGGCCGGTCGAATAGGTTCGGTCGCGCGGCTCCAGGCGGATCAGGCACCCAAGCATCCGGGCCTGGGCGCCCCCCGGATCGCCGCCGACGACGGCGCAGGCGACCCGGAACCGGTTGCGGTCCTGCCGGGCGTGGATATCGGGATCCGCCGGCGCCCGGGCCAGGCGACGGCCGAGATCGAGGAGGGGGCGGACGTGCGCCGGGCTTCCGATCACGCCCAGGATGGAGACCGCGCGCGCCCGAAGCCCGATCTCGGCGTCCGGATCGGCGGCGAGGGCGGCGACGTCGTCCGCGCAGGCCTTGAACGCGCCGGTCTCGATAATCTGGAGGACGTGGCCGAGCGGCTCGCTCGCACCCCGGGCCGCGATCAGCTCGGCGCAGAGGCCGGCGAGCTGCGGCTGGACGAACCGATGCAGGCGGCTGTTCGGAAACCACTCGCCGCGCCACCGCACCTCGGCATAGCGGGACACGTGCCCCCTGAGCGCCGCCACCCGGACCGGGCTCGGCAGCAGCCCGGGATCGCCGTATTCCATGAGGACGTGCGGCGCAGCGACGAGCACGTGGTCGCGGAACCCGGCATGCAGCGTCGTCAGCCAGCCGATGGTCTCGACGAAGGGTTGCGGCAGGCTCCATTGGCCGAACGCGGGCGGGGTGAGCGTTCGGGCCAGGGCCTCGACCTCTAGGCCGGCCTCGAGCAATTCCGCGAAGGCCTCGGCCGCCAGACGCTCCATCGTCCGTCGGTGGTGGAACCGCATGGCGCCGGCCCAGGCCGCCGTGAACAGCCCCGTCGCCAGGAGCTGGCCGACTTCCTGCCGCGACCAGGCGGGTTCGGCGCCGGCGAGCGCCGCCAGCGGATCGATGCCGTCGCCGCTCGACCCCGGAAGCCGGATGCTCAGGGCGTGGCCCATGACGCAGGCGGCGGCGAGGCGCCTCGCGCCGGCCCGGGTCCGTGAGCCCGGCAGCGCGGAGCGCGCTGGCGTCCGGTCGGTCTCGGTCGCGCGCCGCTCGATGGCCCGGTCGACGATCGCCGACAGGCTCTCGAAGGCGGACCGGCCCGGGCGTCCCGCCGTCAGCGCCGCCTTGTAGGCCTTGACCATGTCGGTCACATCGAGCGGCGTCCCGGCATATTCGTCGGTCCCGGTCGCGTAGAGGTCGTGCACGAAAGTGGGCGGGGCGTCGTCGAGATCGGCCAGCGCCTGCACCTGATCGCTGTCGAGCGGATCGAACTTCACGTAGCGCTCGAGTGGCGCATCGCCGTCGGGCTTGGCGCCGAACTGGCGGAACCGCTGAGCAAGCCGGCGGATCTCCGCGAGCTCCACGTCCGCATGCCAGGCCGAAGGACGCGAGGAGATCACCAGGCGGATGTCCGCCCAACGCGGGCCAAGCTCCGCTTCGAGCCGGCGCAGCGCCGCGTGCAAAGGGTTGGCGTCGCGTTCGACCGGGAGCTTGGCCTCATCGACCGAGTCCAGGAGGAAGGTCGCGGGCTGCGAGGTCCCGAGCCATCGGTCCAGGCGCCGCACGTCCTCCGCCGTCTCGAGCGAGAGGCGCAGATCGGTCTGGCAGAGCCGTTCGATCCGCACGAAGAACGCGGCGCGGTCGGCCTTCCGCAGGCGCGTGACCTGCTGGCGGAACTCGACGGTCTTGCCGGCGCCGGCCTCGTCGAGCACCACGGCCAGCGGTGATCTCAGGAGCCAGGACCAGTCCTGGGGTTGGCCGTTGCGTTTGCGGATGAAGCGCAGGTAGTCGCGTTCCCCCTCTTCACCCTCCGGCGCGCAGTCGGAAAAGGTTCGGGTGAGGTCGATCGTCGGTCTTCGATGGTCGTCGGTCTGGATCATCTGATCCGGTTCGCTCGCATGCCGTCGTTACGGCGAATCAGCGGGACGTGTCCGCTCCACCCGACATGATCAACCTGCACGCTGCCCGAAATCCAGCCGTGCCGCGGATTGGAGGTGCCGGCCGTGACTGCGTCGGCATCATGACGCACCGGCATGGATGACCTCGCCGTAGATCGTCACCACAATGCCGACCGCGATGAGCGCGCAGACCACCAGGCCGACCGCCGTGGCGTCGTCGAGGTTGGCGGCGCGGGCGACGGCGGCGCGAAGGTCGCGGCAGCCTTCGAAATGCTTGCGGATCGCGGCGACGAGATGCCGAAGCTCGAGACATGCGGCTAAGAGCACCACCGCCTTGCCGAGGAAGATAACCTGATCGAGCGCCACGACCGTCTCCTGTTGGGCGGTCCGGGGGCGGTCGAAGGGGTCGGTCCGGGGACGACGACGCGCATTCGACCGACCCGGCGATACCGCCGCGTCCATCCAATGCCGTCGTCTCGAGCGCCTGAGCCGATCGGATAGTCTTACAATGGCGGTCTGATTGACCGCCGCTTAGTGCGATTACCTACAGCGCTCCATTGGGCAGGCGTTGTTGCCTATTCCCAACCACCCCTCGGGCAGACGCCCTTAGGGGGACTTCAGTCTGACTCCGGTCCCTCGCGAGATCAAGCCTGTGCTCGGCCCCAAGAGATGCTGGCGGCAGCCGGGCAGGTTGACAGCCCGGCGCACTCGTCTGCGAGTGGGGCGGGGGGCACTGATGGACGATCAAATCACCCGCATCATCGCCGGAACGCGGGATCTCGACGGACTTCTGACCGTGCGCCGCAACGCCGAGGCGCGCGGCAGATTCGACGCGGCGTTCAAGGCGGCGCTCGACTTGCGCGCCGGCGAACTCGCTAGGGACCTCATCGCGCGGCGGACTGGGCTCATCCTCACTGACCTGACGCCCGCCGAGGGAAAGATCGTCGAGGCGGTGTCGATCTATGCGGGGGTGATGAAGCGCGATGGCAAGGACCCGACCCGGACCCTGTTGCAGCTGAAGCGCCGGGGCCTGATCGAGGCGGCGCAGGCGGCGGTCATCCGTCCTCGGCCCGCCCAGGGGTTCCAGGTCCTGGCCGAAGTCGGCCGGGCCGACCTCTCCTTCGAGCAGATCATCATCGACTATCCCGAGGAGTTCACCGGCCGCGCGGTCTGGCATGCCCGCCGGACCCTCGGCCTGCCCAATGCGCTTTCCAAGCCGCCGGCGAGCCGCGCGACCGTCACCCAGGAGAAGTCGGCGGTGTTGCTCACCTGGCTGCGCGGGCGGCGCGACGCCGAGGGCCGCATCCTGCGCTTCAGCAACGCCGAAGGCGCCGCCGGGATCGGCTGGACCCTGCAATCGCACGGGCGACCCTATGGCAACATCCAGTCGCGCCTGGACTTCGCCTGCTACCGGGCCGGTCTTCCGCCGTTGGGCCTGACGGCCGTCGAGCCCTTCGAGCGGGCGTGGGATTCCGCGGGCCGTACCTGGAGCTTCCCGATCGCGGCGATGCAGCGCGCGGCTCAGGCCTGGTCCTGGCGCGATGACGACCTCGACGCGGTGGCCAAGGCGGCGGCCGATCTGCCGGGCGCCTCGCATGTGGCCTGGCAGGACGAGATCGCGCGCGACGAAACCTCCGTGCGCGCCTGGGCCGAAGGGTTGGGCGGCGGGGTCGTGGTGGCCGCCCGTCCGGAGCCTGTGGCGATCGACCCGATGGCGTCTCACCTCGCCGAGATGGCGGCCCTGGAGCTCCAGTTCCACACCGCGACGCCGCAGGTGCGGGCGCGGGTCAGCCGGACGATTGAACGCGGGCCGGTGGGCGCGGCGGTGAAGAGGGCCAACGGATACCGCTGTCAGGTCTGCGCCGCCCTGGATCTGCCGGCGCTGGGGTTCCGCAAGCGCAATGGCGAGCCCTATGTTGAGGCCCATCACGTGATGCCGGTCTCGGCCCTGCAGGTGGGCTCGCTCTCCGCGTCCAACATCCTGACGGTCTGCGCCAATCACCATCGCCAGCTCCACTTCGGGGTCGTAGACGTGGTGATCGCCGAGCTGACCTTCGAGCTGACGATCGAGGGGCGGGCGTTGAGCCTCCCTCGCCGGCTGGCTGAATAGAGTGGTCAACCTTTAAAACCGGCGCTCGCTCTGGCGGGGAGGGGACTGTGATCGTCGTGCTGGAGGGCCCCGCGCCGACGTGGCCCGGCGCTGAAAAGGCCGAGCAGTCAGTTGGCGCGGACGTCCCCACGGCTCCAGCGCCGACGGGCAATTCGACCTTCTCGATGTTCGGGCACGACCTGCCGCTCACCCTGGCTGCGGCGATCGTGGGCGCCGTCTTCGCGCTCTTCAACGGCTGGGTGAGCGACAGCCTGAAGCGCCTGTGGTTACGCGGCGGCGCTCACCGGCCCGACCCACGTCCTGAGCGGAAACCATCGTGGGGCCCTGAAGCGCCGCCTGAAGCTAAGCCCGACCTGCCTGCGGGACGCCCGCACGCTGCTGCCGCCGGCCTGGGCGTTGGTGTCGCTTTGGCACGGCTGGACGCCGGTGCTGTGACTCTTCGACGGACCGTCGACATGGGCGAGGGCCGTGGTCCGCCGGAGGCCGACCGATCCGCTGTCGGCGGGCCCCTGAGGCGTCGAAGCCGTCAGGCTAGGTCGTCGAACTGGGAGAGGAGCGTCGCGGTGCGGGTGCGCTGCATCGTGACCTCGAAGTCCTCCATCGGATCGCCGGCCCGCAGGTATCCGACACAGGTGTCGTAGAGCTGGCGGGCTGCGACCTGGGAGAACCCACGGCCCTGGTCGATCCGGACGGCCAGGGCTTCGGGCGTCGCGCAGCCTTCACGGACGAGGCTTCCGAGCATGGCCAGGACCGTGCGCACCGCCAAGGGCGTCTCCGGATCGCGCGCCGCCTGGCGGGACTGGAGGAGGCGAGCGGGGAGGCCGCCGACGAAGGCCAGGTCTGGGGTCACCCGCAAGGCGAAGTGCCGCGCGTGCTCGCAGACGCCGGTGACGGTCGCGGTCTCGCGAAGCGCCGCCTCCACTTTGGCGAGAGGTTCGCCCGCCATCCACACTGGCAGGGCCCGCTCGATCGCCGCGATCGCCTGTAGGGCCCGCGCCTCGTCGGTCGGCAGCTTCTTGTAGGCGTCGCCGAACAGCCCCTCGAGGGTTTCCGGGCGCATGAGCTCCATCAGCCGGGCCGGCGCGAGCTTGATCCAGTCGAAGAGGGCCGACATCACCTCGCCGGCGTCGCCGTCGAGGATGCCGAGGTCGGCCAGCATCACGATCTCCTCGAGCAGGGGCGTTGGCACGCCGGTGGCGGCCGCCACCATCTCAACCCAGCGCGATCCTTCCGGCAGGGCCGCGGGCCGCGCGGAGAGCGCCGTGGCGACCCGGCTCGCGATCCAGGCGTCGTCGCCGGCCAGCCGGCGGCGGTAGGCGGCGAAGGAGCGCTGCAGCAGGGTCCCGGCCGGGTCAGGCGCGCCGGGCGCCGGCGCCAGCGGCAGGCGACCCAGCAAATAGGCGCCGGCGCCCGACTGGGTGGTGCCCGCGTGGATCTCGTCGAGGGTGGCCTCCAGGGGATCGTCGATAACCAGGCACTGGTCCGACTGCTCGAAGATGGCCCGCAGGTCCATCCAGTCGCCGCTGATCCGGCCGCTGGCGTCGTCGAAGGCGATCACATGGCTGGGCACTAGCAGGACGAAGCCCTGCGCGCCGTCGCCCGCCCGCCCGGCGCGTCCCGCCGCGTTGAGGAGTTCGTGGGCCTCGAGCTGTTGGAGCTTGTCGGCCTTGGGGTCGAAGCGGCTGTCGCCGCAGATGATCACGACTTCGCTGGGCAGGTTCATGCCCTGGGCCAGGGTGGAGGTGGCGAAGAGGGCGTCGACCCCGTCGCGGCGCTTGAAGAGGCTTTCGTGGAGCTCGCGCTCGTCGCGCAGCAGTAGGGAGTGGTGGACGGCCGCGCCGGCGCGGAGCACGCCGTCGTCGTCGACGCGCAGGTAGCAGTGCTGGGAGCCGCCCATCTCCTCGACGGCCAAGGCCCGCCAGGTGTCCTCCTCGTCCGTCAGGATCACGTCGCGGGGTGTGACGCGCGCGGCGAACCCGTCCACGCAGCTGCCGCAGGCCACCGTGGTCTGCACGAAGACCAGCGTCTTCATGCCGGCCGCCACAGACCCGGCCGCGACCGCGGCGCTGACCTGGTTGCCATTCGGCGTCAGGTACCATTTCGAGCCGCTGCTCGTGCCGAGCGGCTGGGCGTCGTCGAGCAGGGCCCGCAGGGCATAGTCCTGGCGGTCCTGGGTATTCCAGGTCTGGCGCAGGCCGAAGAAGCCGAACGGCTTGGCGGTCAGCGTCCGCTTGACAGGAGCCGGCACCGACTTCTGGGCGGGCTTCTCATAGCGCGCCTGCAGGAGCGCGTCGTTCAGGGTGTCCAGGCGGGTGGTCTCGTAGACGACGCAGCCCCGCACCTGGCGGGTGGGCTTCCAGGCGAGGTCGAGGGCCAGGCAGTCGCGTCCGGTGAGCGCCTTCACCCAGTCAGCGATCTCCTGGGTGTTCTTCATCATCGCCGACATCAGCAGGAGGTCCGCCCCCGGAGCCGCCGCCGTGAGGTTGAGGAGGCAGAGCATGGCGTCGAGTCCGCGCCGGCTCCGGTCGTCCTTGCGGGCGTGCAGCAGGTGGCATTCGTCGAAGACGATGAGGCCGAGGTTGGCGAACGCCTCCGGCTGCATCGAGAGCAGCATCAGGCATCGTTCGGGCGTGGTCACCACCACTTCCGGAAGCTCGACGATGGTCAGGTTGATGTCCTCGTCGACGTCGCCGAGCACGGAGACGCCGCGGAAGGTCCGCTGCAGGGCCTTCACGGTCTGGCCCACCAGCGCGTGGGTCGGGGCCAGGAACACCACCTGCTGGTCCCGCAGCAGCGCCGTGGCGATCTTCAGCTCCGCCAGGGTGGACTTGCCGCCGCCGGTCGGAAAGCTCATCGCCGACGACAGGCCGGGGTCGAGGAAGCCCTGCGCGATCGCCGCGCGGTGATTGCGCCAGAGGAACGGACGCGCCCGGCTCATCGGCCGCAGCACCGCGGCCCAGGCCTTCGCGTCGATCCCGTCCGGCGCCGGCAGCAGCGCGATGGCCGCGTCGCTCAGATCGCGATTCACCGCCAGCAGCAGGTTCGCCAGATGGAGCGGGCCGGAGTAGATGCTGAAGGCGGACCGGCCGTCGCCGAAGGGATCGGGCAATTCGTCGATGCAGAGCGCCTTCACCCGACGGAACAGGTCGGACGGCGCGTCGTCCGCCGCCGCGCCCGGACGGGTGAGGCGCCGCGCCAGTGCCTGGACGCCGTTGAGCAGCAGGCCGAGCAAGGCTTCGAGCGCCCGCTCGGCCGCCGGCGCATCCGCCAGCATCTCAGGGTCCGGCGCGTCCAGGATGTCGTAGAGCCGCCCTTCCGCCAGCATCTTCAGCCCGGCCAGGAGCGCCCGTTCCGTCGGCGAGGCGCGGTCCGGCGCGGGCGCGATACGCTTCGCCGCTTCCGCCGCGTCGGGATAGGCCTCGGCGATCATGAACAGGAGCGCGGCGCTGACTTCCGAACTGACGAAGGACGCCGTGATGCAGGTCGGCGCCTGAACCCCGACCCACGCCAGGCGCCGGGCCTGGTGCGCGGAGGCCGCGACGAAGGCGGCCGCCGCGCGGTTCTCCCGATCGGGCAGCAGGGCGACATAGGCTTCCTGAGCGTCGGCGAGCTTGGCCAACAGGGCCAGGGTCTGCTCGACCTCGGCGTTCGAGGGGTCCAGCGCCCCGGCGCGCAGGCGGATCCTGGCGGCGACGACGGTGGCGAAGGCGTCGGTGAGGATCTGCGGCAGGGCGTCGAGGTCGAGTCCCTCGAGCGGCGGCGCCTGCCGGATCAGGCCGATGGTCTCGGGGTCAAACATGGCCGGGGAGCGCCTGGACCTTGGCGACCGTCAGGTCGGCGAAGCCCTGCATCCACGGCCGCAGGTCCGTGACGTGGAGGGTCTCCGCCCCACGCCGTCCGACGTCGCCGGGCGCTTGGGCGTCGTAGCCCTTGAAGAGCGCCTGGCGCCTGGCGTCCGTCGCGTGGGGCGTCGACACGGTGATCGCCACGCGGTAGCGGCGCGCGGCCTTCCAGATGATCGTCTGCACCGCGGCGTCGATGTCGAGGTCCGGATATGTTCGCAACTGACCTTCCAGCAGGCCGCTGACCTCCTGGGTCAGTTCGTTGCTCCGTTCGCCCCGCTCGAGCTTCGCGATCCCCGGCCAGACATCGTCGCGGATGGTGTCGCGCGGGTTGTCCGTCGCCTTGTCCTCGAAGACGATCACGCCCAGGACCTCGCCGGCCGGCCCCAGGTCGAGCTTCAGGCCGTCGAACCCCTTGTGGGCCTTGATCAGGTGCGGCGACTTGATGGCCGCGCCGCCGTCGTGGTGCGCCGCGATCCACGAGATGGCCTGGAAGACCCATCCGTCCCGGTGCCACGGATCTGCGCCGGGCTTGACCGTTAGCAGGCCGATGGCGTCGGCCTTGGCGGCAGCCGCGACCGCCACGTCCGTGGCCGCGCCGCCTAGCAGGATCCTGGCCACGTGGCGGTACTGGCCCACGGCGATGCGCGCGACCTGTTCGGCCAGGGCGTCGATGTCGGCGATCACCCACTCCGAGCCTTGGCAAAGCGCGGGGGCGTCGGCCTTGGTGAGGGTCAGGGGCATCGGCGCCGTTTCGAGGATAGGAAGGGCGCGCCTTGGGAGCGGCGCCACCGCGTGACCCTATAGGAAGGCGACCTCGACCGCGACATCCGGCGCGCAGAGGCCCGGACGAAGCCGGAAGCCGCCGGCGTTCCCGGCCCCCTGGTTGCGGCGGATCGGCCCGTCACA
>Ga0209758_1002933_pt1 | contig 16417 bp, 18 predicted proteins | sample AraplaMF_Col_mMF_FD_184258 | JGI IMG/M metagenome (GOLD analysis project Ga0209758, IMG submission 184258) | Arabidopsis root microbial communities from the University of North Carolina, USA - plate scrape MF_Col_mMF (SPAdes) (version 2) | ecosystem: Host-associated > Plants > Roots > Endosphere... | reverse complement strand
CGCAGATCGGTGGTGACGATCGCCGGTCCCTTGAGTTTCAGGGTCTGCAGGCCGCCGTCGACTTCACGCGTCACCTTGAAATCGGAACCGTCGACTTCGAGCTTTGAAGCAAAGGTCGCCTGCGACCAGCCGAGCAGCGCCGCCAACATCTGGCCAGTCTGGTTGGAGTCGTCGTCGATCGCCTGCTTGCCGAGGATGACGAGGCCCGGCTTTTCCTCATCGACAACGGCCTTGAGGATCTTCGCCACCGCGAGCGGTTCGACGTTGCCTTCGGCCTTCACCAGGATGCCGCGATCGGCACCCATGGCGAGGCCGGTGCGGATGGTTTCCGCCGCCTGCGCCGGACCGATCGACACCACCACCACTTCGGTCGCCTTGCCGGCCTCTTTCAGGCGCAGGGCCTCCTCGACGGCGATTTCATCGAACGGATTCATCGACATCTTGACGTTGGAGAGCTCAACGCCGGTTCCATCGCTCTTGACGCGGACCTTGACGTTGTAATCGACCACCCGTTTGACCGGCACCAGAACCTTCATCGATCCTCTTTCGTCTTGATATTTGGCGCAAAAAACCCAGACGCGGGACCTGCAGGTCCCGCTGTTGTAGCTTGGGCGCGGAACCTAATGGTCCCGCTATCGGCGGTCAACGCGCGAAAGCCAAAAAAGGCCCGCAGTCAGCGGTTCTGGCCGGGGACCCAGAGCACATCGCCCGCGCCATTGTCGTTCATGGCGCGACTAGCAACAAATAGAAAGTCCGATAACCGGTTGATATACTGGATCGCCGCATCGCCGACCACCTCGTTCGGCTGCGCAGCGAGTTCCACCATCAGCCGTTCCGCCCGGCGGCATACCGTACGCGCCATGTGCAGGGTGGCCGCCGCGGGCGTGCCGCCCGGCAGCACGAACGAGGTCAGATCGGCCAGCCGCGCATTGAGCGTGTCGATGTCGCGTTCAAGCCGTTCCACCTGGCTCGCCAGCACCCGCAGCCGCTCGGCCTTGCCTTCGCGCTGCGGCACCGCCAGATCGGCGCCGAGATCGAACAGATCGTTCTGAATCTGGCCGAGCATGGCGTCGAGCTCGGGCGCGTGGCCGAGATGCAGCCGCACCACGCCGATGGCGGCGTTGGTCTCGTCGACGGTTCCGTAGGCACTGACGCGGAGATCGTATTTCGGGCGGCGTTCGCCGCTGCCAAGCGCGGTGGTGCCGTCATCGCCGGTCCGGGTGTAAATCCGATTGAGAACCACCATTGTCCTGATCCGTGATCTTTATCTCGCAAGGGATGTCAGCGGCCCATCGCCCAGACCGCCAGCATGGTGATGACGATCGCGACAAATTGCAGCAGCACCCGCCACCGCATCAGCGTCTGCGAGCGGTTCGGCGAGCCGCCGCGCATCATGTTGATGAGACCCAGGAGCAGCACCAGCGCCACAGCGGCGACCGCGATGGGAAGTAGAATCGTACTCAGAAACGAAGCCATGACAGGTTCATAACACCGCGCGTGCTGGGGTGCCAATACTCCGGGACAGCGTGTACCGGCACCGGCCACCACGCAACGATCTGGCTTTTTATCGATTAATATCAGATGGTAAGGTCGCAGCGGCCCGAGCTGCCTGCGCCGCTCAACAGGGTGACATGTGAGACAGATTCGCTACGTCTATCTGGTCGCCCTGGATGCGTTCTACACGTTTCTTGCCGACGACGGCTGGGCGATCGCAAGCCACATCGCGCTGTCGACGCTGATGGCGCTGTTCCCGTTCCTCATCGTCATCACCTCGCTGGCCGGCTTCCTTGGATCCAAGGACCTCGCCGACCAGGCCGCCGGGCTGATGCTGCAGATCTGGCCGGCACAGGTCGCCGATGCGCTGTCAGGCGAAATTCATGACGTGCTGACCACCACGCGCGGCGACGCGCTGACCATCGGCGTCGTGCTCGCGGTGTATTTCGCCTCGAACGGCGTCGAAAGCCTGCGGGTGGCGCTCAACCGCGCCTATGCCGTGGTCGAACAGCGGCGATGGTACGTCACGCGGCTGGAGGCGATCGCCTACACCCTGGTCGCCGCGGTCACCTCGCTGGCGATGGCATTCCTGATCGTGCTCGGCCCGCTGCTGCTGGCCACCGCGCATCGCTACATCCCGCTGATCGTCGAGGCGAACGAGAAGATGCTCAATATCGCCCGCTATGGAATCACCATGGGCGCACTGATCATCGCGCTGTTCATTCTGCACGCTTGGCTGCCGGCTGGGCGCCGCACGTTTTTTCAGATCCTTCCCGGCATCGTCTTCACCATGCTGGCCTCGCTGCTGTCGGGCATCGGCTTCGGCATGTATCTGGCGCGCTTCGCCAACAACTACATCACCATGTATGCCGGGCTGGCGTCGGTGGTGATTGCGCTGGTGTTCCTGTATTTCCTCGCCGCGATCTTCGTGTATGGTGGCGAATTGAACGCGGCGATCATCAAGTCGCGGCTGCCGCACGGCGTGTCGCTTCAAGCAGCGCAGTTGCTAGAGCCCGCGGAGAAACCGGTTTAACCAGAAACGCGTCGGCGCCGGCGGCGCGGGACGCCGCCTCGTCATCGCCGCGTCCCGACACGCCGATGATGGCGATGCGGCCCGGCGGCGCGCCGAGCGCCCTGATCTGCCTGATAGCCTCGACGCCGTTGATGCCCGGCAGCACCATGTCCATCAGGACCGCGTCGAAGCCACCCTGGGCGATGCGTTCGGCGGCGGCTTCGCCACGCCCGATGAATTCCGCCTGATGACCGAGTTCGGTGAGGATGGCGTTGAGCACCACCCGGCCGAACGGATTGTCCTCGACGCTGAGAACCCGCAGCGGCGGAAGCGGCACCGCGAGCGCCCCTTCCTCGGCGCCAGCCGCCCCCTGATCCGGCGCTTGCGAAAGCGCCAGACCAACGGTCAGGGTGAAGACGGTGCCGCCATCGCGGCGCTGCGCGACAACGATATCGCCACCCATCGCCCGCGCGATCTGTTTGACCGAGGACAATCCGAGCCCGGCGCCGCCGAACCGCGACGCAATCGAGACATTGGCCTGCGAGAACGGTTTGAACAGGCGCTTGATCTCGGCAAGCGTCAGACCGATGCCGCTGTCGGACACCGCGAAGCGAACCGTGAGCCGGGGTTTGGCCGCACGCAGCGGCGTAACCTGAAGCGCGACGCTACCCTGCTCGGTGAATTTGACGGCGTTATCGATCAGGTTTTCCAGCGCCGCGCGCAGCCGGATCGGATCGCCGGTGACGAACGCCGGCAGCTGATCCGAGATATCGACGTTCCAGCGTAGGCCTTTCGCGGCCGCCCGGCCGGCCAGCGAATCGCCGGCCTGACGCGCCAGCGCGCGCAGATCGAAGAAGTCCTGCCGCACGCCGAAACCGGACTTGCGGCTTCTGGCGGCATCAACAAACAGCGTGGCAAGGCCGGCCAGATGCTCGGCGCCGGCCTTGATGGTGTCGACCCAGCGCCGTTCGCGCTCATCGAGGTCGGAGGTCGCCAAAAGCTCGCTGACGGCGAGGATGCCGGTCAGGGGTGTCCGCACTTCGTGCGCGAACGCCGCCAGCGCCGCCTCGACCATGCCCGGCTCGGGCAACGTGGCGCGCCTGGCGGGCGCCTTGCGCGCCGCCGGTTTCGAAACACGCTTTTTCGTCGTCTGCGCGGCCCGCCGACGCCTGGTCTGCTTTCGTTTGCTTGGCGTCCGCGTGATGCGCGATTTCGGCGCCATGATTCCCCCGACCGACCGGGTCACCATGACACGGCGCGGCAGGAGGAGTCACGCAGGCAGGCCAACCAAATGGTGGATGTCTGCCGGGGTCACGCCCCGGGCACGTAGTTCCCGCAGTCCGGTGGCCTGTGTCGACTTGGCGAGCTTGTGGCCGGCGTCGTCACGGATCAGCCGGTGATGGCGGTAAACCGGCTGCGGCAGATCGAGCAGCCGCTGCAGCAGGCGATGCACGCTGGTCGACCAGAACAGATCCTGCCCGCGCACCACGTCGCTGACGCCTTGCAGCGCATCGTCGACGACGACCGACAGGTGATAGCTGGTCGGCGTCTCTTTGCGCGCCAGCACGACATCGCCCCAGGCCAACGGATCGGCCTTCACGATACCGGTCTCACCGCGGGGTCCCGCGCCCTGCTCGCACCAGGCGAGATCGCCGACGCGATGGCAGGCCGCCATCATGTCGAGCCGCAACGCATAGGGAACGCCTGAAGCGATCAGGCGCGCACGTTCATCGATACCAAGCGCCTTCGCCGATCCGGGATAGAGCGGCGCGCCGTCGGGATCGCGCAGCCAGGCGGCTTCGGCTTCGCGCTGCGCCACCAGCCGCGCAATCTCGGCCCGGCTCTCGAACGCCGGATAGAGCAGGCCCTGATCCGACAGCCGCTGCACGGCTTGCTGGTAGACCGCCAGATGCTCGGACTGCCGCCGCACCGGCAGCTCCCACGTCATGCCGAGCCAGGCGAGGTCCTCGAAAATCGCGGTTTCGAATTCCGGCCGGCAGCGCGTGGCGTCGATATCCTCGATCCGCAGCAGGAATCGTCCACCCGAGCGCCGCGCGGACTCGAAATTCAACAGCGCCGAATAGCCATGGCCGAGGTGGAGCAGGCCGTTCGGGCTCGGCGCGAAACGAAACACTGACGGCATTGATCTCTGATCCGGGAATGGTGATTGTAATTGGCAATGACCGTGCATCTCAACACCCAGGACGACCTCGACGACGCCGTCACCGCGCTGGTCAAACTCGATCCGCGGCTGAAGCCGATCCTCGCGCTCACCGGCATGCCGGCGCTGCGGCGGCGCGAGCCGGGCTTTGCCGGCCTTGCCGCCATCGTCTGCGGCCAGCAATTGTCCACCGCCAGCGCCGCCGCGATCTGGGGCCGATTCTCCAGTGCGTTCGATCCGCTGCATCACGACGCGGTTCGGCGCGCCCGTGCCGACCGCCTGGGACGGCTGGGATTGTCGGCGGCGAAGATCAAGACGCTGAAAAACCTGGCCCGCGAACTGTCCGCCGAGCGGCTCAACCTCGACATCCTTGCGGAAGAGGACGCCGACGCCGCCCACCACACTTTGACTGCGCTGCACGGCATCGGCCCGTGGACCGCCGACGTCTACCTGTTGTTCTGCCTGGGCCACGGCGACGCCTGGCCCGCCGGCGACCTCGCGGTGCAGGAAGCCGTCAAGGTCGGCCTCGGCCTCAAGACGCGGCCGACGCCGAAACAGATGGCGCCGCTGGCCGAACCGTGGCGGCCGCTGCGCGGCGCCGCGGCGCATCTGTGGTGGGCCTATTACAAGGTGATGAAGGGGCGCGCGGGTGTGATCGGGGAAGCGGACAAGGCGGCCGCGAAATCAACCGGAGTGCGAAAAGCGCGTTAGGCCCTGTCCTGACGAACCCGGCGGCGGAACAGGCATCTGCAAAGCGACCGCAGCTCGCTCATTCGGTCGACTCGAAATCATCTTCCCTGGCATTCAGCATCGCGGCCAGCGTGCGCAGGCCAGCATCGAGTTGATCCATTGTCGGAGCCGCCAGCGCCAGCCTTACGGCGTTCGGCGCATGGCCCGAGGTGACGGCGAAAGTCGTCGACGGCGTCAGGGCAATGTCGCGCCTGGCCGCGGCAGCGACGAAGGTTTGCGAGCGCCAGTGCGCCGGCAGCGTCAACCACAGATGATAGGATTTTTCGTTGCTCTGGATTTCGAAGGCCGAAAGACGATCGACAGCCAGTTTCTGCCGCATGCGCGCATCGAGGCGCTTCAGCCGTGAAAGCTCGGCAACGACGCCGTCGCTCATCATCCGCTGAGCCGCCGCAAAGGCAAAGCCCGAAGCTGTCCATCCGCCGGAACGGACCGATGCCATCACACTTTCGCGCAACCGCTGCGGCGGCACGATGAAGCCCAGCGCGAGGCCGGGAGCGACCTTCTTGGAAAGACTGTCGATGACGATGCAGGAGTCCGGCGCGAGCGCGGCAAGCGGCGGTTCATTGTCGAGGAAGGCGTAGACATTGTCCTCGATGACCGGAAGGTTGAGCTTTTCGACAACGCGCAGCAGATCGGCCCTGCGCGCCGCTGGCATGGTCATCCCCAAGGGATTTTGGATCACCGGCTGAATATAAATGGCCGCAAGATGCGCCTCACTGTGGGCCTTCTGGACCGAGTCAGGCCGTACACCATCCTCATCCATCGCCAGCGGGACCAGCGAGATACCAAGCCGGGAGGCGACGCCCTTGACGAAGGGATATGTCAAGGCCTCGACCCCGCAGCGACCGCCGGTGGGGACAACCGCGGCGAGCGCGGCGGCAATGCTTTGCCGTCCGTTGCCGGTGAATACCAGCTGGTCCGGGGAGGGGGACCATGCGCCCTGCGACAGATACGCGGCTGCGACGCTTCTCACCGCCGGCGTTCCGACACTGGTCGCCTGTCGCAAGGCGGCATCGAGCGCCGCGGGTTTTTCGAGGCCGTCCAGGCTTTTTGCGATCAGCGCCGTTTGCTCCGGAAGCATCGGATAGTTGAACTCGAGGTCGGTCCGGATGCCGCGCGGCTCGCCCGGCGCCGCCATGCCGCGTTTGGCCTCGCCGGATATGAAGGTGCCTCTTCCGACCTCGCCGACGACCAGGCCGCGGCGCAATAGCTCCGCATAGACGCGGCTGGCGGTCGAGACGGCGATCTGGCGCTCATATGCAAAGCTGCGCTGGGGCGGCAGGCGATCGCCGGCCTTGAGGGTACCGCCGGCAATTTCCGCGGCGATCACATCGGCGAGCTTCAAATATTCGGACTTCGACATCTATTGCACCGAGATCGGCGTTTCGATTGCACCGAGATATATATCGGAACACTTGGATCGCTTCAATCAAATCGTGCCCGGACCTGCGACCGGTGATGCGGTCGGCGAACCGACGCGGTGGACAGCAAGGATCGCATCCAAGGATCGTATCCATGTCTTCAACCGCGGCGCCCATCCGATGGGGGTGCTCGACCGCGAGGGCAATTTCATCCGAAGCCTGGCGAGGGCCTGTTCAACCGCGCGCATGGCCTGCATATCGATGCTGACGACAATCTGTATTGCACCGATGACGGCGACCACACCGTGCGCAAATACTCGACCGAGGGCAAGGTGGAGCGAGTCATGTCGTAGAGCTTGGGAGTCTATTGCTGACCTCATCCTGAGAAGCGCGCCACTTCGGCGCGCGTGAAGAACACGCTCCTCAGGATGAGGCAGAGATTGTTTCAGACGCTCAACGCTTATTGCATCTCGAAGGCCGAACATCGTTTTAAACAAGCACGCCGTCGCAAAGCCGACATCAACGATGGCGAGGATCGCCACGAGCAACGGGGATCTCGCACATGACCTCCTCCACCGACTTCATCGTCGCACGCGACGAACTGGCGCGCTGCAAATTCGTCGAGACATCGCTTCCCTCCGCGTCCGAATTGCCGGAGGAAGCGCTGCTGGTCAGGGTCGAGCGTTTTGCATTCACCGCCAACAACATCACCTACGCCATGCTCGGCGAGCAGATGAAATACTGGCAGCTGTTTCCGGCGCCGCAAGGCTTTGGCAACATTCCGGTGTGGGGCTTTGGCCGGGTGGTTGCCTCGAAGCACCCGCAAGTTTCGGAGGGCGAACTCCTGTTCGGCTACTTGCCGATGTCCAGCCATCTGGTGATCGAGGCCGCCGACGTCAGCAAGCGCGGCCTACGTGACGCCGCCGCGCATCGTCAGGGCGTGGCGCCGGTGTACAACGCCTATGCGCGGGTATCGAACAATCCGTCCTTTGCCGGGCGCGAGGGCGACCATCAGGCGCTGCTGCGGCCGCTGTTCATGCTGTCGTTCCTGGTCGACGATTTTCTCAGCCAAGCCGGCTTCTTCGGCGCCGGGCGGGTGATGCTGTCCAGCGCGTCGAGCAAGACCGCGTTCGGACTGGCGTATCTGCTCCAATCACGCAAGACGGTGCAGGTGGTCGGGCTGACCTCCGCCGACAATGCGGAATTCGTCCGATCGCTCGGCTGCTATGACGAAGTTTTGACCTACGACGAGGTGTCGGCACAGCCGGCCGACCAGGCGGTGGCGTTCGTCGACATGGCCGGCAACGGCGAGTTGCGCGCCAAACTGCACCGGCATTTCGGCGAGCGGCTGACCTACAGCGGCCGCATCGGATTGACTCACCAGAGCATGTCCAGCAACGATCCGGAGCTGCCCGGCGCCAAGCCGACCTGGTTCTTCGCTCCCGACCAGATTCGCAAACGCGCCGAGGAATGGGGGCCGGGCGGTGTCGACACGCGGTTCAGCGCGGCGTGGTCCGGCTTCGCGCCAAAACTCGACGGATGGATCAAGGTCGTCGAGGGCCGCGGGCCGGCGGCGGTGGAAAGGGTTTACCGCGATACGCTCGGCGGCCGGGTGCCGCCGGAGCAAGGGCACATCCTGTCGCTCGCGGCGCCGTAGATCCCAAAATAATAATTTCTGCCGCCTGACCCGTTTTTGGCGCCGCCCGCCTCTTGTCCTACAACGAGGTGGCAAGGAGCGTCCGGCATGAAGGCATCAACCCTCAACCCTGGGCTGGTCGAGGCCGCGCAGCGCGGCGAGGCCGGCGCCATCGAGCGACTGCTGGCGGCGACAAAACCGGACCTGCAGCGCTTCGCCCGCCGGCTTTGCGCCGGTCCGCAGGACGCCGAGGACGCGGTGCAGAACGCGCTGTGGATCCTGCATCGCAAGGTCGGCATGGTGCGGGCGGTGCCGGCATTCGCCGGCTGGCTGTTCCGGGTGGTGGCGCGGGAATGCCGGGCGCTGATGCGCAAGGCCGGACTGCCGCTTGACGATGCCGAAGTGGAAGCGATCGCCGCGCCGCGGATCCCGAGCGAGTTGCAGCGCGATCTCGCCGCCGCGATCGAGGCGCTGCCGGAGGCCTACCGGACCGTCCTGATCATGCGGGACATCGAGGAATTGACCGCGCCGGAAACCGCCGAAATCCTCAACCTGTCGCTGGAGGCGGTGAAAAGCCGGCTGCGCCGGGCCCGTGAACAGGTCCGCGAACGGCTGCTGGCCGGCGGCTATTTCGGGGGCGAATCATGATGGCCTCCCCGCTCGCCCGCCCTTTGCGCTGGCTGCTCGCCGACCCATCCCTGATGGCGCACCTGATGCGCGGCGCGGCCGGCCTTTGCGCCATCACATTGTCGTTCGTCGCGCCCTGGAATTCGGCGTGGCCCGCGCTCATCCTGCTGCCGTTCGGGCTACTGATGCTGCGCGGCTGTCCGATGTGCTGGCTGCACGGCACCGTCTGCGCGATCCAGGCCAAATCTCCGCCACCCTCCAGCCAAGGAAATCCAGATGCCCGCAACCAACTACGCTGACGCCACAGACTTCGCGCTGATCCCGGCGCTGAAACAGCGCGCGCCGCGCGAGATCGACGCGTTCCTGCAGTTCGATCACACCGCCTTCCGCGCCGACGGGGTCATTCCCGTGAAAACCCGCGAACTGATCGCGGTCGCGGTGGCGCTCACCACGCAGTGCGCCTATTGCATCGACGTCCACACCAGCCGCGCGCTTCGCGCCGGCGCCAGCCGGGAGGAGCTTGCGGAGGCCGCGGTGGTCGCCGCGGCGGTGCGGGCGGGCGGCGCGCTGGCACATGGCCTGCTGTCGCTCAAACTCGCCGACCGCGCCGGGCTCTAAGCGGCGAAAATGCGGCAGTTAACTCTCTGCCGGGCTGGGAGAAAGCCGGCCAACGCTCTTCACAATGCCGTCACGCTGCCTGTAGTATGCAGGCACAAGCTGCTTCGCAGCCTAATGTGGGGGTCAGGAGCGTTACTTGAACGCACATGTCTCGCAGGGCGGTTGGCCGGTACTGGTCTTGAACGCGGATTTCCGGCCGCTGAGTTACTATCCGCTGTCTCTCTGGTCGTGGCAGGACGCGATCAAGGCGGTGTTCCTCGATCGCGTCAACATCGTCGAGCATTACGACCACGCGGTGCGCAGCCCGTCGTTCGAAATCCAGTTGCCCAGCGTGGTGTCGCTGAAATCCTTCGTCAAGCCGACCACCCATCCGGCCTTCACCCGCTTCAACGTCTTCCTGCGCGACCGCTTCATCTGTCAGTATTGCGCGGCGCCCGACGACCTCACCTTCGATCACATCATCCCGCGCTCCAAGGGCGGCCAGACTACCTGGGAAAACGTCGTCGCCGCCTGCTCGCCGTGCAACCTGCGCAAGGGCAACCTGACCCCGCAGCAGGCCAGGATGTTCCCGCGGCAACCGCCGTTTGCGCCGACGGTGCACCAGCTGCATCGCAACGGCCGGCTGTTCCCGCCGAACTATCTGCACGATAGCTGGCTGGATTATCTCTATTGGGATACCGAACTGGATCCGTAGAGCGGGGCGCGTTCCTTCAAAGCGTTTGAAGTTTTCAAGGATTCATCGATCAATGTTCTCGCTCCGAGAAGAGCGGACGACCGTTATCAGTTGCCCTGCCGCAGGTTCGACGTGTCGTCCGATCAGGTCCTGTCAGGTCCTGGACTTCTGCTTCGACGCCGTCTCACGAGCCGATCGCTCCGCCTTCCGCGTCGGCCAGAACCACTACGGTGCGGTCGGCGGGATCAACGAATGATGCTATGTCGGCTGTCGCGAGCGCGGCAGGTCGCGGCTTCGAAGCCGGCGATGCATGTGATGGAGAAGCGCCATGAAGTGCTACGAACTGCAGGGGCCGGACGGAGCAGAAGGTCTCAGGCTGGTCGACCGGCCGATCCCGGAGCCCGTCGCGGGACAGGTGCTGGTCCGGATGAAGGCCGCCACGCTGAACTATCGCGACCTGCTCACCGTCAAGGGCGGCTACGGCTCGCGTCAGAAGTTTCCGCTGATCCCGGTCTCGGACGGCAGCGGCACGGTCGAGGCGGTCGGCACCGGGGTCCGGCAGTTTGCCGCCGGCGACCGGGTCACCGGAAGCTTCTTCGAGAACTGGCTTGCCGGCGAACCGAGCGAGGCGAAGATGCACGCCGCGCTTGGCGGCTCGGTGGACGGCGTGCTGGCCGAATACCGCCTCTTCCCGGCGCACGCTCTGGTCAGGACACCGGCGCATCTCAGCGACGAGGAAGCCGCGGCGCTGCCCTGCGCCGGGCTTACGGCGTGGAGCGCGGTGGTCAAGCTCGGCGGCATCAAGCCCGGCCAGACCGTCCTGACGCAAGGAACCGGCGGAGTCTCGCTGTTCGCGCTGCAGTTCGCCAAGATGTGCGGGGCACGCGTCATCGCGACCTCCTCGAGCGACGTCAAGATCGAACGGCTCAAGAGCCTGCGCGCCGACGTCACGATCAACTACCAGACCACGCCCGACTGGGGAAAGAAGGCGCGCGAACTGACGGACCATGGCGTCGATCTCGTCGTCGAAGTGGGCGGCGTCGGCACGCTGAACGAATCGATCCGTGCCACCAGGATCGGCGGCACCATCGCCTTCATCGGCGTTCTCGCCGGCCCGCCGCCGGCCAACTCGCGGCTGCCGCTGATGGTGATGCAGCAGCAGCGACTGCAAGGCGTCACCGTCGGCTCCGTCGAAGATCTCAAGGCGATGTGCGACGCGATCTCGCTCAGCGGAGTGAGGCCGGTGATCGACCGGACGTTTGCCTTCGACCGGGTCAAGGAAGCGTTCGCCCACATGGCCAGCGGGTCTCACTTCGGGAAGGTCGCGATCGCCATCGGCTAACATCATCGACGGTTAGACGGCGCACGATCCATCCATCCGATGGCGGATCCCTGGGCGCCCGTTGCCTGCAATATGCGCAAGCCAAGCTGGCCGGGATGACCGATGCTTGGCCTTGCCGGCGCATGACAGGGACTGTCTCTATGAATACTTTCATGAGGGTCGTCGAATTGTGGGTGCCCGATCGCAGCCGCACCCGGCTCGAATTCGGCGGCGGCCTCTGCAGCGGCAAGTTTTCCGAATTCCAGACGTTGAGCGAGAACACCCTGTTCGCCTATGGTGAGGGCCTGCCCGGCAAAGCCTGGGCGTCCGGCCATCCGGTGATCCTCACGGAGTTTGCCAATTCCTACTTCAAGCGCACCGACGAGGCGAAGGAGGCCGGCCTGACCTGCGGCGTTGCGCTGCCGGTGTTCGCCGGCGAGTTCCTGCTGGCGGTGATGGTGCTGTTCTGCGGCGATGACGCGACCCATGTCGGAGCCGTCGAGCTTTGGCACAATGATGCCGAAGTCTCTCACGAGATGAGCCTTGTCGACGGCTATTACGGCACCGCCGACATGTTCGAATTCAATTCGAGACACACCAAGTTTCCGCGCGGGTTCGGCCTGCCGGGCCGGACCTGGAAGGCCGGCATGCCGCTGATCATCAAGGACCTGCACAATTCGAAGCAGTTTCTGCGATGGGAGCAAGCAACCGAAATCGGCATCAATTGCGGGGTCGGCATACCGTACAGGGCGTCCGCCGACCGGACCTTCGTCGTGACGTTCCTGTCGGCGCAAGCGACGCCGATCGCCGAACGGTTCGAGATCTGGGTGCCGGATGGTTCCCGTGCGGCGCTGGTTTTCCAGTCCGGCGATTGCAGCAAGGCCACCGATCTCGACGCGCTGTATGCATCAACGACCATCCGGAGAGGCGACGGGCCGATCGGCGGCGCCTGGGCCACCGGCATGCCGGCCATCGTTGAAAACCTGAAGCACGATGCATCGGCCACCTCGGTGCTGGCGCGCCAATCCGGAATGAACCAGATCGTGGTGTTGCCGGTGATCGAAAACGCCCTGCTCAAGGCCGTGCTCGCGTGGTACCTGTAAGGCCTGCAAGGAGCAGGAAGCACGATGAGCGAGGCGGTGGTGGACGACATCTTGGCGGTGCTGCCGCCGCTGCTGCAGTCGCTCGCGGCGCTGGAATTCGTCGCCCGTCATCTGCATCCGCCGATGTTCGACGCGGTGATGGAGGCGGCGGGCACGCCGGATGAGGCTTTGCAGGCCGCGCGGCCACGGCTTTCGAACTGGCCCGAGGGATTTGCCGACGTGCAGGCCGCGCTGGCATCGGCGGGCGACGCGGCGCTTGCCGCGTTCAAGGGCCTGCGCGCGGTCCAGCACGGCAACGGCGAACTGATCGACGTGTTTCGTGCGCTGCGTCGGGCGCCGCGAGCGCAAGAGGCGCTGTATCCGCTCTGCGGGCGGTTTCCGCCGGTCTCCGAATTCTTCGTCGATGCGGCGCTGCGCGACGATGCAGCCTTGTTGGCGCGGCTGGCGGCGCCGGCGAAGGCCGACACCGGAGTCTTTCACGAGGCCAACGAGCCGGGCAGCCGCGGCGGTTTCTCGCTCTATGTGCCGGAATATTACACGCCCGAGCGGGCCTGGCCGCTGGTGATGGCACTGCATGGCGGCAGCGGCAATGGCCGCGGCTTTCTGTGGAGCTGGCTGCGCGACGCGCGCAGCCGCGGCGCCATCCTGGCCGCCCCCACCGCAACCGGCCCGACCTGGGCGCTGATGGGCGAGGATACCGACACGCCCAATCTGATGCGCATCCTCGAGCGCGTGCGGATGCGCTACAGCATCGACCCGCAGCGGATGCTGCTGACCGGGATGAGCGACGGCGGCACGTTCTGCTATGTCAGCGGATTGGAGAGCGCCTCACCCTTCACCCACCTCGCGCCGGTCGCCGCCACCTTCCATCCGCTGATGGCCAGCGTGGCCGATGCCGAGCGGCTGCATGACCTGCCGGTGTTTCTAGTGCACGGCCGGCGTGACTGGATGTTCCCGGTGCAGGTGGCGAGGCAGGCGAAGCAGGCGCTGGCCACGGCCGGCGCTGCGGTGGCGTACCGGGAGATCGACGATCTCAGCCATACTTATCCGCGGGAGGTGAATGCGGAGATGCTGACGTGGCTGATGAGCTGAAGCGCCACCGCATCTCAGACGAGCGACCTCTCTTCGAGGGTAAGAGAGCGGCGATGTCCTGATAGGCGATTCCAGCGCCGCCTCACGCGGCGCGGATCTTGCCCAAGAAGCCGTTGACGTCGGAGCGCAGCTTGTCGGCCTGGCGGCTGAGATCGTCGGCGGCGGTGAGCACCTGCGTCGCGGCGGCGCCGGTTTCCGCGGCGGCTTCGTTGACGCCGGAAATGTTGCTCGCGACGCCGTTGGTGCTCTGCGCCACCAGTTGGATGTTGGTGGAGATGTCCCGCGTCGCCGCGCCCTGCTGCTCGACGGCGGCGGCGATCGCCGAGGCGATCTCGTCCATCTGGCGGATGGTGCCGCCGATCGCCTTGATGGCGTCGACCGCGTTGCCGGTCTCGGCCTGGATGGCGGCGATCTGCGTCGAGATCTCTTCGGTCGCCTTTGCAGTCTGGTTGGAGAGCGCCTTGACTTCGCTGGCCACCACCGCGAATCCGCGGCCGGCCTCGCCGGCGCGCGCCGCCTCGATGGTGGCGTTGAGCGCCAACAGGTTGGTCTGCGAGGCGATGTTCTGGATCAGCGACACCACCTCGCCGATCTTCTGGGCGGTGTCGGCGAGGCCCTGAATGGTGGTGTTGGTGCGCTCGGCCTCGATCACCGCGGTGCCGGCGAATTCAGCCGACTGGCTGACCTGGCGGGAGATCTCGCTGACCGAGGCGTGCAGCTGTTCGGCCGCCGCCGCCACGGTCTGCACGTTGGCGGACGCCTCGTCCGAAGACATCGCCACCGCGGTGGTCTGCCGGGAGGTCTCCTCGGCGATCGCCGCCATGCTGCCGGCGGTGGCGTGCATTTCGGCCGAGGCGGCGGTGAGGGTGTCCAGTGCTTCGCCGACCTGCTGGTCGAACACGGCGATGTTGTCCTCGACGGCGCGCGCGCGGGCTTCCTTGCGCAACTGTTCCTGGCGCTGCTCGTCCTCGAGCCGGCGCGCGTTGATGGCGTTGTCCTTGAACACCACCAGCGAGCGGGCGAGGCCACCGACCTCGTCGGCACGGTCGGCGCCGTCGATCTCAATGTCGAGATCGCCGCCTGCCAGCTTGGTCATCTCTCCGGTCATCGACGCCAGCGGCCGCGAGATCTGATAGAGCGCGATCCAGCCGAGCACGCCGAAGCCGCAGATCAGGCCGGCAGTCGCCCCGATCACCAGCCAGGTGCGGGCCTGCCGGGCCATGGCGACGCTCTCGTCGCGGGCGGTCTGCATCTGCTCGACGTTCGTGGCGATCAGCTTGCCGACCGCCTGCATCGCCACCTGGCGATGTTTGGCCGCGACGTCGCGCGAATGGGCGAAGGCTTCGGCGGCCTTGCCGGCGAGCGCGAACGCGAACACTTCGGCGCTGGCCTGGCGGCGCTTGGCAACGGCGGCGCGGAAGGTCTCGATCAGTTCGCGCTGCTCCGCGATCGGGGTGATGGCGTCGAAACGGCCGATGGCGTCAACGGTGGCGGTGCTCGCCTTGTCATACAGCTCGATGTTCTTCTTCATCTCCTTTTCGTCGGCGCTGAGAATGACGTTCTTTTCGCTGATCGCGGCGCCGTTGAAGGCGCTTTCGGCCTGCAGCACATATTTGACCCGCGACGCGTTCTGATCGACCAGGGCCGCGGCATGATCCGAAAGCTGCGTCACCACCAGCGAGGCGTAGAGCACGATTCCGATCGAGACCACGGCCACAATGGTGGCTGGCACCGCTATCTTGGCGATAATGGCGATGTTACGGAACCCTAACAACATTGCAGCTCTCCTGGCGTGGGGCTGAAAATACAATGCAAATTGTTAAGAACCGGTACTCGGAATGGTTGTATTGGGATACCAACTGCCTCAATCCGCGACTGCGCCAACGCGGGGATCAAGGGGGAAATCCAGAGCAGGAACCAAGGGCTGCGGGGCGGCGTTGTCGGGGCACATCGGAGGCTTTGTCATGCGAATTTTTCTGGGCATGATCCTGGGTGCGCTGCTGTTGACGCTCGGGGTCTATCTCCACGATACGATATCGACCTCCAGCGTGGTGAACGGGGAGGTCGCGCAGACCAACCGCACCGTCGTCAACTGGGACGTGGTGGCGACCGACTGGGAAGCGTTGAAGCTGCGCACCCGGCAGGACTGGATCAAGCTCTCGTCGAGGTGACACCGCCTCCCCGTGGCGTGTGCGCCTTATTTCTTCATTCCCGCCTTGCGGGCGTCGGCGATGACCTGATCGAAATGCTCGCGGCTGAGCGGCCCGGGCACGCGGAACTTGCCGACGATGAAGGCGGGCGTGCCATTGAAGCCGAATGCGGTGGCCTGATCGTCGTTGCGCTTGAGCAGCGCGGCGACGGCGTCCCGATTGGTCTCCAGATCCGCCAACGCACGATCGACGTCGATGCCGGCCTTGGCGAGACGATCGCGAGCGCCAGGCTCGGTGAGCTTGACGTCCATTCCGATCAGCGCGGCGTGGGCCTCGACGTATTTGCCCTGATATTTCGCCCCAAGTGCCAGCCGCGCGGCGTAGACCGAGGCCGGGCCGAGGATCGGCCAGTCCTTGAA
>Ga0209758_1002930_pt1 | contig 16429 bp, 13 predicted proteins | sample AraplaMF_Col_mMF_FD_184258 | JGI IMG/M metagenome (GOLD analysis project Ga0209758, IMG submission 184258) | Arabidopsis root microbial communities from the University of North Carolina, USA - plate scrape MF_Col_mMF (SPAdes) (version 2) | ecosystem: Host-associated > Plants > Roots > Endosphere... | reverse complement strand
GACGCCTCGGCGTACTGGATGCCCGCCTTCGCGGGCATGACGACGAGAATGGAGGTGCGCGCAATCAATTCGGGCAGATATACCCTGTCCCCGACGGCGACTTGAAGCAGCCGACCGATTCCGGGATCACCTGCTTGGGCAGCCACAGCACGACCTTCGGGAAATAGATCGTGAAGGTAATGGTGACGAGGAACACGACATAGATCGGCAGCGCCGCCCGTAACGCCTTGGAGAACGGGACACCGACGAATTTCGACGCCATCAGCAGCACCAGCCCATAGGGCGGCGTGATCAGCCCGAACGCCAGGGTTGCGATCAGCACGACGCCCATGTGGACGGCGTTGATATCGCCGGCCTGCGTCAGCGTGTTCACCAGCGGCATGAAGATGATGATGGTCGGCACCGGCTCGATGAAATCGCCGACCACGGTGAACAGCAGCACCAGCAGCAGCATGATCAGATGCGGGTCATTGCCGGCGATCGCGATGATCCAGTCGGCGATCACGGAAGCGCCGCGCAGGTAGGCCAGCATCCAGCCGAACGCATTGGCGGCGCCGATCGTGATCAGCGGCAGCGAGAAGATCAGCCCGGCGAGACAGAAATCATAGGGAATGTTCTTGAAGTGGCCGCGGTTGAGCGCGGGAATCACCACCGCGATGATCCAGATCACGGCGACAACGCCGGCTTCCGTCGGCGTGAAGGCGCCGGTCAGGATGCCGCCGAGCAGGATGACCGGGATCATCAACGGCAGGACGGCATCGCCCGCCGCGAACACGATCTGCTTAAGCGGCGCGCGCGGCCTCTGCATGCCCGTCGGCCCGAAGAAGAAGCAATAGATCATCAGGCCGAAGCCGATCATGAGCCCCGGCACCACGCCGGCCATGAACAGGCCGGCGATCGAGACGTTACCGACCGCGCCATAGACCACGGCGGTGATGCTCGGCGGCACCAATGCCGCAATGGTGGACGCGGCGGCGATGATCGCGGCGATGAAGGCGGGGCTGTAGCCCTCCTTCTTCATCGGTCCGCCGAGCGCGCGGGTCATCACGGCGACGTCGGCGGTGGTCGATCCCGACATTTCCGAGAAGAACATCGAGAACACGACGACGACCTGCGAGAGCCCGCCCCTGATGTGCCCGACCAGCGACAGCGACAGATTGGCGATGCGTATCACCACGTTGGCCGAACTCATGAGCTCGCCGACCAGAAGGAAGAACGGGATCGCGAGCAGCGCTTCGGAATCCACGCCGTCAAAGATCTTCTGCATGATGGCGGCAAGCGAAACGTCTGCCAGCAACGCGCCGACGAAGACCCCGGCCATCAGCGAAAACGGTACGGGCACGCCGAGATAGCCGAAGAACAGGAAGCAGAACGTCATCAGGCCGAGAATGACGGGAGAGCTCACAGCCGCCCCCCGTTCGGGATGCCGGTATCGGCGGGCGGGATATCGCCGATGTCTTCAGGCGGTTCGGGATGGTCGAAGCCGTTGCGGATACCGTTGACGAGCTGCTCGACCGTGAACAGCGCGATCAGCGCGCCTGACAACGGGATCGCCGCATAAAGCGAGGCGATCGGCGTGTTCGACGGCAGCCGAAAACTGCCGAAGCCGCGCAAATAGTTGATGTAGCCGTAATAGATCAGGCATCCCGCCACCGCGAGCACCACGAGGCGGATCAGGATTTCGACGATCAGCCGCGGCGTGCCGTGCATCGATTCGGAGATCGCGGTCAGATAGAGATGATCGTTGCGGCGCGTGGCGACGGCGGCGCCGATGAAGATGGCATAGATGAACAGCGTCGAGGTCGCCTCCTGCAGCCACAGCCAGGGATGACCGATGGTCCGCGTAAAAATGTCGGCGGTGACGGACAGCGAAAACCCGAAACACAGGATGCCGCAGATCACCATCAGGACCAGTTCGAGCCGGTCGAGCGCCTGCCATTTCAGGTGATGCTGGCGCTGCAGCACGAGTCTATCGGCAATGGACATCGAGAAAACTCCATGGGTCCCGCACCCTCTCCGCCATGGCCGGGCTTGACCCGGCCATCCACGTCTTGTTGGCCAAGCGAAGGAAGAGCGTGGATGCCCGGGACAAGCCCCGGGCATGACGATCTCTTGCTGGAGCTAATTGATCGCCCGGATCAGCGTCTTGATCTTGTCGGCGTGCGGGCCGAGCTCCTTGGCGAGCTTGTCGAGATAGGGATCGGCGATCTTCTGGAAGCTCGCCTTGTCGACGTCCTTGACGATCTTGACGCCCATTTTCTCGAGCCGCATCGCGGCCGCGTTCTCCAATTCAAACGCCCGCTTCGGCTCCTGCATGCTGACGTCCCGTGCCGCGGCCAGCACCCAGTTGCGCTGGTCGGCATTGAGGCCCTGCCAGAGCTTGTCGCTGATCCAGACGACGCAATTGTTGGCCTCGTGCCCGGTCGTCGACAGCACCGGCGCGACTTCGTAGTGCTTGTTGATCATATAGACGTTGACCGCGTTCTCGCCGAAATCGACCACGCCGGTCTGCAGCGAGGTGTAAACGCTGCCGAACGGCATGTGCACCGTCTGGGCGCTGTAGGCCGGAAACATCATGTCCTCGGTCGCGGTCGCCTGAACGCGGACCTTGAGGCCCTTCATGTCCTCGGGCTTGCGCACTTCCTTCTTGCCGTACATGTGCCGGAAGCCCTGGGTGCAGAGGCCGATGGCGTGAATGCCCTGCGTGGTGCTGTCGATCATGTCGCGCACCGCTTCGAACACCTTCTCGTCGCCGAGCGCCTTGATGTTGTGCTCTTCCGAACGGAACAGGAAGTGCAGCGACATCACGCCGGCCTGCGGCGAGATCGTCGACGTGTTGGCGGACGACACCACAGCGAAATCGAGATCGCCGGCCTTCACCAGCTGCAGAAGCTGAGGCTCCTGCCCGAGCTGCGCGCCCGGAAACTGGTCGATCAGCATCGTGCCCTTGCTCAGCTCCTTCAGCTTCGCCGAGAAGATGTCGTAGGCGATGCTGTAGCCGGAGTTGAGCTGCTGGTCGTGCGCGAAGCGATAGTGCTTCACTTCCTGTGCGCCGGCGCTGGTGGCGAGCATCACCGCCGCAGCGGCGATCGCCGCGAGCATCGATTTCCCTGAATTCCCCAATGACGCATTCCCCCGTTGGCTTGGTTTTTTTCAATCAAACCACCGGGACGGCAGAATTGTCAATAAAGTATCAGAAGTATCTGCCAGAAGAGCGTAAATCCCGCACTTTCGGCACTTATTATCGATAATTCAGGTCGGGTTAGCCCCTGCCCTGCCCGCGCATGAAATCGAAGTCGCAGCCCTCGTCGGCCTGCAGAATCGTCTCATTGAACAGATACGCATAGCCGCGCCGGGCCCCCTCGGGCGTTGCGGCCGGCGCCAGCGCCGCACGGCGCCTTTCCAGCTCCGCTTCGTCGACCAGGAGATCGATGCTGCGGTTTGCGACGTCGAGCCGGATCATGTCGCCGTTCCTCACCAGCGCCAGCGGACCGCCCACGGCGGATTCCGGCGTGATGTGCAGCACGATGGTGCCGAAGGCGGTGCCGCTCATGCGCGCGTCCGAGATCCGCACCATGTCCTTGGTGCCGCCGCGCGCCAGCTTCTTCGGGATCGGCAGATAGCCCGCCTCGGGCATGCCCGGCGCCCCCTTGGGGCCGGCATTGCGCAGCACCAGCACGTCGTCGGCGTTGACGTCGAGATCGGGATCATCGACCCGCAGCGTCATGTCCTCGACGGATTCGAACACCACGGCGCGGCCGGTGTGCTGCAGCAATTTCGGGCTCGCCGCCGACTGCTTGATGACGGCGCCACGCGGCGCCAGATTTCCATGCAGGATCGCCATCGCCCCTTCGGCCTTGATCGGATTGTCGCGCGAACGGATGGCATCCTGTCCCGGCACGTCCTCCGCGCCGGCAACGATCTCGCGCAGCGTCTGGCCCGTGATGGTCCTGGCATCGAGATCGATGAGATCGCCGAGTTGCGCCATCAGCTTCGGCACGCCGCCGGCATGATGGAAATGCTCCATGTAATGCTCGCCCGACGGCTTCAGGTCCACCAGCACCGGCACCTCGCGGCCGAGCCTGTCGAACGTCGCAAGGTCGATCCTGTGCGGGGAGCGATGGGCCATCGCGGTGAGATGGATCAGCCCGTTGGTCGAGCCACCGATCGCCTGCATCACGACCTGTGCGTTGCGGAACGATGCCGGCGTCAGGATCTCGCTCGGCTTCGGCCCTTTGGCCTTCGCCATTTCGGCCGCCACCCTGCCGCTCGCCTCCGCCGACCGGAACCGCTCGGCATGCGGCGCCGGAATCGTCGCGCTCATCGGCAATGAGAGTCCGAGCGCCTCGGTGATGCAGGCCATGGTGCTGGCGGTGCCCATCACCATGCAGGTGCCGACCGAGGGCGCGAGCCGGCCGTTGACGGCCTCGATCTCGTTATCGTCGATTTCGCCGGCGCGATATTTCGCCCAGAGGCGGCGGCAATCGGTGCAGGCACCCAGCACCTCGCCCTTGTGGTGCCCGACCACCATGGGACCGACCGGGATGACGACAGTCGGCAGGTCGGCGCTGATCGCAGCCATGATCTGCGCCGGCAACGTCTTGTCGCACCCGCCGATCACGACCACGGCATCCATCGGCTGGGCGCGGATCATCTCTTCCGTATCCATCGCCATCAGATTGCGCAGATACATCGAGGTCGGGTGCGAGAAACTTTCGGCGATCGAGATGGTCGGGAACACCATCGGCATCGCGCCGGTCAGCATGACGCCGCGTTTCACCGCCTCGATGATCTGCGGCACATTGCCATGGCAGGGATTGTAGTCGCTGTAGGTATTGGTGATGCCGACGATCGGGCGATTGAGCGCGTCGTCGGAATAGCCCATCGCCTTGATGAAGGCCTTGCGCAGGAACAGCGAGAACCCAGCGTCACCATAACTTGCCAGTCCCTTGCGAAGTCCGTCGGCCATTTTTTCTTCCTGTTCGTTGGAGGTAGGCACTTAAGGAGTCCACCGGATTATTGTCAATGTTTGATTATTCCGGGCCCATGAAGCGATGTCAGCCTGAAATCAGGCGCCATTATTGACAATAATGGGCAAGCGTGTTGACTACCGGCATCATCGGAAACGCGCTCATGAACCAACCGTTGCGCATTGGCCTGATCGGCGCCGGCATGGTCAGCCGCCATCATCTGATCGCCTGGGCCAGCATATCAGATCAGGCCCGCGTCGTGGCGATCGCCGATCCCTCGCCCGAGAACGCCGCACGGCGCGCCCTCGAGTTTGGAATTGCACAGACCTATGCCAGCGCCGAGGCGATGCTTGCGGCGGTGACGCTCGACGCCGTCGATATCGCAGCGCCGCGCGAAATGCACGCGCCGCTGGTGCGGCTTGCCGCCGCGAGGCGATTGCCGGTGCTCTGCCAGAAACCGCTCGCGCCCAATTTGCAGGAGGCGACCGAACTCGCCGCCGAAGTCGATGGGGTGACGCGCCTGATGGTGCACGAGAACTGGCGCTTTCGCGGCTATTACCGCGATGCAGCAGCATGGCTGCGCGAGGGCCGCATCGGCAATATCAGGCAGGCGCAACTGACGCTGTTGACCTCGGGCGTGCTGCCGGGGCCGGACGGGCTTTTCCCGGCGCTGGAGCGGCAGCCCTTCATGCGCCGCGAGAGGCGCATGCTGGTGGCGGAAGTCCTGATCCATCATCTTGATACGCTGCGCATGCTGCTCGGGCCGCTGCAGGTGACGGCAGCGCAGCTCTCCCGCTCCAGCGATCTCCTCGCCGGCGAAGACGGCGCGGTGATCCAGCTCCGAACCGATAGCGGCGCAGGCGTTGCCGTGTTCGCCAGCTTCGCCGCCCACGGACATCCAGCCACACAGGTCGACCGGCTGGAGATCCTCGGCGATAAGGGCGCGATCAGGCTCGACGGGCCATCACTGAAATGTTCCGGCACATCGCCCGGCGAGCGAACTTACGATCTCGCGGTCGAGTATCAGGGCTCCTATGACCGGACGATCGCGCATTTCGTAAGCGCCCTCCGCGACAATACGCCCTTCGAGACCGCGCCGCCGGACAACCTTCAGACCTTGCGCCTCGTCGAGGATTGCTATCGGCTGTCGGGCTGGGAGGCCTTGCGATGAAGCCACAGCAATCATCGACGGATGCGCCAGCGCCCTCGCGTGAGGAGGAGCAGGCGGAGGTCATCCGCCGGCTGGAGGAGGACATCATCTTCGGCCGCTTCGCGCCGGGCCTGCGGCTGGTCGAAGACACGCTGATGCAGCGCTACGACGCCAGCCGGCACTTCGTGCGCCAGGCGCTGTTCCAGCTCGAGCGCCAGGGCATCGTGCTGCGCGAGAAAAACATCGGCGCCACGGTGCGGTTCTATTCGGCCGAGGAGGTGCGCCAGATCTACGAGGTCAGGGAAATGCTGACGCGGCAGGCGGCGCTGATGATCGCCCTGCCCGCCCCCGCCGGCCTGATCGAACAGCTCACCGAGCTGCAACGGCAATATTGCGCCAAGGCCGATGCGCAGGACCTGCGCGGCATCCACGAGACCAACGACGCGTTCCACGTCGCGCTGTTCTCGGCCTGTGGCAACCCCTATCTGGTGCGCTCGCTGCAGGACTACATGAACCTGACGCTGCCGATGCGCGCCAAGAATCTCGCCGACAGGGAGGGATTGGCGCTCTCCCGCCGCCAGCACGAACTGATGATCGAGCTCCTGAAGGGCCGCGACAGCTGGGCGCTGGCGCAGCTCTGCGTCGATCACATGCAGTTCAGCAAGTCGGATTACCTCGGGCGCATCGCCGAGGATGTTCGGGCGAAGTAGGAACTGTCATTCCGGGGTACGCAAAGCGTGAACTCAGGTGCGCTATTGCGCACCTAAGAATCTCGAGATTCCGGATTCGCTACGCGCCCCGGAATGACACGCGTTACTTCTTCCAGTCCACGATCCGGCTCTTGTCGCCATCGAACTCCATGCTGCAGAACGTACCGCCCTGGTAGTAGTCGCCGACCGGATCCGGCTTCAGCTTGGCCTGCTCGGCCATGGCGTGCTCGCGGAAATCTTCTGCCCGGCCGGTCGGGCGGTAGCCGAGCTCGTAGGCGCGGTGGTTGTCCCACCAAGCGCGCTCATTGTAGGAGGCGCCGTAGAATATTTCGAAATGGATGTCGGGATGATCGAGGCCGATACGGCAGAGCTGCACCAGATCTTCCGGCTTCAGCCAGATCGAGAGACGGCGGTGGTCGAGCGGCATCTCGCCGAAATTGCCGATCCTGATACAGGTGACGCCGAGCCCGTGCTTGTCGGCATAGAGCGCGCCGACCGCTTCGCCGAACACCTTGCTGACGCCATAGCGGCTGTCGGGGCGCGCCGTGACGTCGGTGCCGATCCGGTGATGCCGCGGGTAGAAGCCGACCGCGTGGTTCGAGGATGCGAACACGATGCGCTTGACGCCCTTCTTCCGCGCCGCCTCGAACAGATTGTAGCCGCCGATGATGTTGGCCTGCAGGATCGAATCCCACGGCCCTTCCACTGAATAGCCGCCGAAATGCAGGATGCCGTCGACGCCCTCGCAGATCGCCTCGACCTGCGCCAGATCGGCCAGATCGGCGGCCTTGAACTTCTCATCCTTGCCGAGATCGGCCGGCGCCTTGAGGTCGCTCAGCACGAGGTCCGGATAGATCGGCGGCAGCAGCTTGCGCAGGGATGTCCCGATCCCGCCGGCGGCGCCGGTCATCAATATGCGTGGCATTTCGTTCCTCATAATCTCGCTACCGATTTGCGGTCATTAGCAGGGAATGATAGCAAACCCAACCGCAGAGGAAACGCACCAACGAGAACAGCAAATGTCCGATGCAACATCGCATGCCGCCGGCTGGCGCCCGGCCACCTATTACCCCGATCCCGCCATCCATGCCCTTGATCCGCGCTTCGAGAAATACTGGCTCAAGCTGTCGGCGGTCGAGCGGCTGACCACCGGCCTGCGCTGGGCCGAAGGTCCGGTGTGGTTCGGCGACGGGCGGTATCTGCTGTGCAGCGATATCCCGAACCAGCGCATCCTCAAGTGGGAGGAAGAGACCGGCGCGGTCAGCATCTTCCGCAAGCCGTCGAACTTCGCCAACGGCAATACCCGCGACCGCCAGGGACGCCTCGTCACCTGCGAGCACGGCGGCCGCCGCGTCACCCGCACCGAATATGACGGATCGATCACGGTGCTGATGGATTCCTTCGACGGCAAGCGGCTCAACTCGCCGAACGACATCGTCGTGAAATCCGACGGCTCGATCTGGTTCACCGATCCGGTGTTTGGCCTGCTCGGCAATTACGAGGGCTACAAGGCGGAATCCGAGATCGAGCCGAACGTCTACCGGATCGACGGGCAGACCGGCAAAGCGACCATCGTCGCCGAGAGCGTGCTGGGGCCGAACGGGCTCGCCTTCTCGCCGGACGAAAAGATTCTCTACGTCATCGAGTCCCGCGGCGTGCCGAACCGCAAGATCCTCGCCTATGACGTCTCGCCTTCCGGCGACAAGCTCTCCAACAAGCGCGTGTTCGTCGATGCCGGACCGGGCACGCCTGACGGCTTCAGGGTCGACATCGACGGCAATCTCTGGTGCGGCTGGGGCATGGGCGATCCCGAGCTCGACGGCGTCGTGGTGTTCGCGCCCGACGGCGTCATGATCGGCCGCATCGCGCTGCCCGAACGCTGCGCCAACCTCTGCTTCGGCGGCGTGAAGCGCAACCGCCTGTTCATGGCCGCGAGCCAGTCGATCTACGCGCTCTATGTCAACACGCAAGGCGCGCCCGGCGGCTGACGCAATCCATAACGCGACCGAAGAGCTAACGCTCCTCGGTCGCCGCCTGCATCTTTTTGCCGGGCTTCAGCTTCGCAAGCTTCTCGGAAATCGCCGCGCCGAAATGGCCCTGCGGCGACGATGGAGGCAGCTCGTCGCGGGCCTCCCATTGCGAGATCTTCACCTTTGCATCTTCGAACGCCTGTTGCAGCGACACGCTCTCGCCGAGGCTTTGATTGAAGAAGGCATCGCCGAAATAGGTCCATTCGCGCTCGTTGGAGCAGCCGAATGACGTGCTGTTTTCGTCCGCGGCCGTCAGGACGATGCTGTCCGGGGACGCAAGAGGCTTGGCAAATACGCCGGAATAGCAGGCTGAAACGATCACCACCCGATTGCGGATGCCTTCGCGATCGAGAACGGATGCAACATGTTCCGGACGAAGCACCGTACTGAGCGCATCCGCAAGCACGAGTCCTACACCTGTCGGTCCCCCGTGCGAGGTGATGAACACCAACAGGACATCTTCATCCCTGTTCATGATTCCAGCGACGGCATGCACCGCCGCAGCAAAATTTGTGCGGCTGGCGACCGGCGAGGTTTCCAGCGTGTCCCGATGGTTGACGAGCCGGATCGCGCCGCGGTCGAGTCCGAGGGATGTTTTCAAGACCGACAAGCCGCCGTCCAATTCCTTGGTAAAGACGTCCTGGTCGGACCATCCGGCAATTCCGATGGCGTAGATATCCGTCGTCCCCTTTCGCTCCGGCAACAGCTTCCTGATCTCGGCGTCGAGCAGCGACGGCTGCGCAAGCTCCATGGCCGCGGCATCGACCTCAGCCGTCGTTTCCTCGCCGCCTTTGCGGAATTTCGCGGATGCAACTTCCCAGAGATTGTAGGTCGACAGGTCGAAATCGCGGCCCGCGAAGGTCGGGAACAACGGCATGGCGACGGCCGCGAGCAGCGATACGACAACAATCCCGACCCCTCTGACCGCCGGGCTTTGATACGGGCCGACGCCAGCCCCTCGCAGGATGGCGATTGCCGCACCTATCCACCACGTTACGAAAAGCAGGATGACAAGGAGCCATGTTCCCCGCGGCAAATCCTGCAGCTTGAATGGGGAATAATGGACGACGATCGCCGCAAGCAAACTCACCAACGCGCTCATCGCAAGGAACCGGGCCAGCACGACCGCGCGGTTGCGCGAAACGAACAGCAAGGTCACCGCGGCACAGACCGCGATCACGGCGATAATCGAGTTGATGCCATACTGGCTGAAGACGGCTGCGCCTTCGGCCGTGAGATACTGATTAGCTGCCTCGGACACCGCCGCCAGCACGGCGAAAAGCAGGACCATGCCAACGCCAACCGGGCGACCGGCAGCGGTGCTTCGCCAGAACGTCGCGCGCAGCGCCGCCCATACGACCCAAAGGAAAGTCTTCATTCCATCCGTCCGACCGCAGGCTCAACTGGGGCGGCATAGTGAGAGCAGAAGACCAACGATTGATTGATGCGATCCGGGAAATTCACTCGAATTGCGTTATTTCGCACCGTCATCCCTCGGTTGCAGCCTCAGAAGCTGCCTTCGGCAGAGTTGCATTAACCACTTTGCGGGGTTCCGCGCGGGCGCAACCCCGCCTTCTTTCAGCCCTTCTTCCCCTGCGCGGCAGCGGTCTGCTTGACGAGCGCATCTTCGAACGCCTTCTCCAGCGTCGCCGCATAGGCTTTGAATTCACCGGGACTGACGAACGGATTGGGTCCGCCTTCGCTGAGCTTGGCGCGCTTCTCCGCCATCTTGTACATTTCCGGATGCGGCGCGAGCAGCACATCCACCTTCATGTCCTTGGCGCGCGCGAACGTCTTGCGGTAATCGGCGACGATTCCGAAATAGGTGGGATCGCCGACCAGACGGTTCAGCGCCACGGTGCCGCTGCAGAAGATCAGGGCGGAACGCGTTGCATCGCCGTCCTTCACCGAAAATTCCCAGCTCGTGCAGCCCGGCGAATGTCCGGGGGTTTCCCGCGCGGTCAGCTTGACATCGCCGACCGTCACCTCGTCGCCCTCGCGCACCGTGCGATCGACCTTCACCGGCGGGAAATTGAGCGCATCATCGTTCTCCGCGCCCGGATAGTAGCCGCCTTCCAGCAGCGCCTTGTCGGCTTCGCCGGACACCATCCGCGCGCCGCTCGCCTTCTTGATCTCGGCAAGGCCGCCGGTGTGGTCGATATGGGCATGGGTGTTGAGGATATATTTGATATCGGTGATCTTGAAGCCGAGCTTCTCGATGTTCGCTTTGACCAGCGACGTCGATTCCGGCATCACCATGTCGACGAGGACATGCCCCTGCGGCGAGGTGATCAGATAGGACGCCAGCCCCTCGGTTCCAACATAGTAGACGTTGCCGATCATCTTGAACGGCTCGGTCGGCGCGTTCCACTTGGCGCGCATCGTCGCGAGCAGATCCTTGACGGTCTGGGCCTGCGCGGGCCCCGCGAGCGGCAACAGCGCGACGAGCGCAATGGCGACTTTCTTCATCTTCAACCTCGGTTTTTTGTTTGTTCTGCGCCCGCCCGGCGCAGCGGCGTCGTTATGAGGATCGAAAACAACGAAGCAATCCACGCTTGTCAAGCGGTGGATTGCTTCTCTTTACGTGCAGTGACGTTTTAGGAACTACGCCGCGTTGTAGCCGGCGACCGCCTTCACCTCGAGATATTCCTCGAGGCCGTATTTGCCCCATTCGCGGCCGTTGCCGGACTGCTTGTAGCCGCCGAACGGCGCGGTGCGGTCGTTCGGCACGCCCTGCAGGTTGACGTTGCCGGCGCGGATCTGGCGGGCGACGCGGCGCGCGCTTTCCACGGTATCGCCGGTGACGTAACCGGCGAGACCATAGGGCGTGTCATTGGCGATCTTCACAGCATCGGCCTCGTCCTTGGCGCCGATGATGGTCAGCACCGGCCCGAAGATTTCCTCCCGCGCAATCGTCATGTCATTGGTGACGTCGGCGAAGATGGTCGGGCGGACATAGAAGCCCTTGTTGACGCCTTCGGGGAGACCGGGACCGCCGGCGACCAGGGTCGCGCCTTCGTCGATGCCCTTCTTGATCAGCGCCTGGATCTTGTCCCACTGGCCGCGGTTGACGACGGGGCCGATGGTGGTGCCTTCGGCGCGGGGATCGCCGGCCTTGGTCTTGTCGGCGACGGCCTTGGCGATCGCGGCGACTTCCTTCATCTTCGACAGCGGTACGATCATCCGCGACGGCGCGTTGCACGACTGTCCGGAGTTGTTGAACATGTGCATGACGCCGCCGGTCACCGCCTTGGTGAGGTCGGCACCTTCGAGGATGACGTTCGGCGACTTGCCGCCGAGTTCCTGGCTGACGCGCTTCACGGTCGGCGCGGCGCGCTTGGCAACGTCGACGCCGGCGCGGGTCGAGCCGGTGAACGAGATCATGTCGATGTCGGGATGCTCGGCCATCGCGGCGCCGACTTCGGGGCCAAGGCCGTTGAGCAGGTTGAACACGCCCTTCGGCACGCCGGCTTCATGCAGGATCTCGGCGAAGATCAGCGCCGAGGTCGGGGTGAATTCGGACGGCTTGAGGATCATGGTGCAGCCGGCGGCGAGCGCGGGCGCGACCTTGCAGGCGATCTGGTTCAGCGGCCAGTTCCAGGGCGTGATCATGCCGATGACGCCGACCGGCTCGCGCACGACGACGGCGGTACCGATGGTCTCTTCGAAGTGATAGTTCTTCAGCACTTCGAGCGTCGAGGCGATATGGCCGAGGCCGGCGCCGGCCTGCAGGCGCTCGGCCATCGGCAGCGGCGCGCCCATCTCGTCGGAGACCGCGGCGCCGATCTCCTTCATGCGGCCCTTGTAGACCTCGATGATCTTCTCCAGGAGCGCGATACGCTCTTCGCGGCTGGTCTGCGAGAAGGTCACGAAGGCGCGCTTGGCGGCGGCGACGGCCTTGTCGAGGTCGGCCTTGGAGCCCAGCGCAACTTCATACATCGCTTCTTCGGTCGCCGGATTGACGACGGGGGTGGACTTCTTGACGACCGGATCGACCCAGGCGCCATCGATGTAGAATTGCATGCGATTGACCATCGGAAACCTCTTTATCTCGGAGCAATGGAGGGGGAACAAAAGCGTTCGGCAGGCATCCTTGCACGAAAGCCAGGGCAGTTGAACCCGCCATATGCGGGGCGCCGCGATGCGGCAGGCGCTGGATATAAGATCAGCCGCGCGCGCGTGGCAAGGTGTGCGCCATTGCGAAACTGCCCGCGCGGAGAGAGCCCCCACCCCGGCCCTCACCCGCAAGCGGGAGAGAGAGGGCTGGCCGTCGACAGCGAGCGAGGCATTCGACGCAGCAACTAGACGCAACTTCAATCAATATAACGTCGCGCTCGCCGCCCAGTCCCGAGATGCGCCCCCTCTCCCGCTTGCGGGGGAGGGTTGGGGTGGGGGTGGCGCGGCATCGGAAGTCTCACATGAAACTCTCACACCGCCATCTTGCGGTGCCGCACCGGTGCACCGACCGTCAGGCTTTCGGCCGCATCGATGATCGCATTCGCGTCGATGCCGTAGTGGCGGTAGAGGTCGCCGATCGTGCCGGTCTGGCCGAACTGCTCGACGCCGAGCGCCTCGACGCGGTGGCCGCGCACGCTGCCGAGCCAGCCGAGCGCGGCGGGATGGCCGTCGATCACGGTCACGATGCCGCAGTCGCGGCTGAGCGGCGCCAGCAATTTCTCGACATGGCTGAGATGTTGTATGCCACGGCGGTCGCGCCGCAAATTCCGCGCGGCGGACCATCCCGCATGCAGCCGGTCGGCCGAGGTTACCGCCAGCAAGCCGACGTCGCGGTGGCCTTCGCCGATCAGGCCGACGGCCTCGATCGCCTCCGGCGCCACCGCGCCGGTATAGGCGATCACGATATCGCAGTTCGGCCCCGGCTCGCGCAGCCAGTAGGCGCCCTCGGTAATGTTGCGCTGCAGGTCCGGCGTCATGATGCGCTGCGGCTGGTCGATGGTCCGGGTCGACAGGCGCAAGTACACCGAGCCGCCCTCGCCGCCTTCGCGCTGCATGTGGCGGAAGCCGAACGCCATGATCGCGGCGAGCTCATCGACGAAGGCCGGCTCGAACGAGGCCAGCCCGTCCTGCGCGATGCCGATCAAGGGCGTTGCGATCGACTGGTGCGCGCCGCCTTCCGGCGCCAGGGTGATACCCGACGGCGTCGCCGCCACCATGAAGCGCGCGTCCTGGTAGCAGGCATAGTTCAGCGCATCGAGGCCGCGCTCGATAAAGGGATCGTAGAGCGTGCCGACCGGCAGCAGCCGCTCGCCATTGATCTGGTGCGACAGGCCGAGCGCCGAGAGCATGATGAACAGGTTCATCTCGGCAATGCCGAGTTCGAGGTGCTGGCCCTTCGGCGAGAATTCCCAGCTGAAGGCGGACGGAATCTTCTCCTGCCGGAACAGGTCGTGGTTTTCCGCCTTGGCGAACAGCCCGCGGCGGTTCACCCAGGCGCCGAGATTGGTCGAGACGGTCACATCAGGCGATGCGGTCACGATCCGCGACGCCAGTTCCGTGTCGCCGCGCGCAAGCTCGTTGAGCACCAGCCCAAAGCCCTGCTGCGTCGACATCTGCGCCGCCGGCTTGAAGGCAAGCTGCTCGGGCACCTCGATGGCGGGCGCGGTCAGCCGGCGGCGGCCCTGCTGGTTGAAGGGCGCGGCCAACAAAAATGCTTCGAGCTCGGCCGGCGTCTTCGACAGGCCCTCGAACTTGTCCCACTCATGGCCGGGGCGGATGTTCTGCGCCGCGCGCCACTTCTCCATCTGCGCCACCGTCATCAGGCCGGCATGGTTGTCCTTGTGGCCCTGCATCGGCAGGCCGACGCCCTTGATGGTGTAGGCGATGAAGCAGACCGGGCGATCATGATCGATCGCCTCAAAAGCCTCGATCATGCTGGCCATGTCGTGTCCGCCGAGATTGGACATCAGCGCCAGCAGTTCCTCGTCGCTGCGGCGGTCGATCAGCTCTGACACCTCACCCTGGTCGCCGATGTCGTCCTGCAGATGCTTGCGGAAGGCCGCCCCGCCCTGGAAGCACAGCGCCGCATACATCTGGTTCGGGCAATTATCGATCCAGCGCCTGAGCGCTTCGCCGCCGGGCTCGGCGAACGCCGCCTGCATCAGGCGGCCGTATTTCACGATCACCACTTCCCAGCCGAAATTGCGGAACATGGATTCGAATTTCGCCCACAGGCCTTCGCGCACGACGGCGTCTAAGCTCTGGCGGTTATAATCGACGATCCACCAGGTGTTGCGCAGCGCATGCTTCCACCCTTCGAGCAGCGCCTCAAAAATGTTGCCCTCGTCCATCTCGGCATCGCCGACCAGCGCGATCATCCGCCCCTCGGGCCGATCCTTCATCCAGCCATGCGCGGTGACGTAATCCTGCACCAGCGAGGAGAACAGGGTTTGCGCAACGCCGAGGCCGACCGAGCCGGTGGAGAAATCGACGTCGTCGGCATCCTTGGTGCGCGACGGGTAGGATTGCGCGCCCTTGTAGCCGCGGAAATTTTCCAGCTTTTCGCGGGTCTGGTTGCCGAACAGGTACTGGATGGCGTGAAACACCGGGCTGGCATGCGGCTTCACCGCAACGCGGTCCTGCGGGCGCAGCACCGAGAAGTACAGCGCCGTCATGATGTTGGCGAGCGAGGCGGACGAGGCCTGATGGCCGCCGACCTTCAGCCCGTCCGCGTTCGGCCTGACGTGGTTGGCGTGATGGATCGTCCATGACGACAGCCAGAGCACCTTGCGCGCCAGCGCGGACAATAATTCCAGGCGTGCAGGCTCGATCGGCATGGCAAGGCTCCCGGCAGATTCTATGCGCCGATTTTAGCGGCGGCGCAGGTGCCAAACTTCTCAATTTGCTGCGACATACCGCCCAATATTGGTATACCTTTCCACAGAATCCCCAAAAATCATGAGTTTATCCCAATGGTTACCTTGGACGCCATCGACCGCAAGATCCTCAGCCTGCTGCAGGCCGACAGCCGCCTGACCATGCAGCAGCTTGCCGACAAGGTCGGCCTCTCGGTCTCGCCCTGCCACCGCCGCGTCAAGCTGCTGGAAGAGCGCGGCGTCATCACCCGCTACATCGCGACCGTCGACCAGAAATCGCTCGGCCTGCATGTCAGCGTCTTCATCTCGATCAAGCTGGCGCGGCAGAAGGAGGAGGACCTCAACCGGTTCGCCAAGGCGATCTCGAAATGGGACGAGGTGCTGGAATGCTACCTGATGACCGGCAACCGCGACTACCTGCTGCGCGTCGTCGCCGCCGACCTCTCCTCCTACGAGGCGTTCCTGAAGAACAAGCTGACGCGGCTCGACGGCATCGCTTCGATCGAGTCGAGCTTTGCACTGAGCCAGGTGAAGTATTCGATCGCGCTGCCGGTGTGACACAATTCTTCCCCCGTCATTGCGAGGAGCGCAGCGACGAAGCAATCCATCTATCCCCGAGTGGCGAGGTGGATTGCTTCGCTGCGCTCGCAATGACGTGGAGAGCGCGACGCAGCACTCCACCGTCATCCTCCGCGCAGGCGGAGGATCCAGTACGCCGCGGCTTCTCGGTTCAATC
>Ga0209758_1002928_pt1 | contig 16440 bp, 17 predicted proteins | sample AraplaMF_Col_mMF_FD_184258 | JGI IMG/M metagenome (GOLD analysis project Ga0209758, IMG submission 184258) | Arabidopsis root microbial communities from the University of North Carolina, USA - plate scrape MF_Col_mMF (SPAdes) (version 2) | ecosystem: Host-associated > Plants > Roots > Endosphere... | reverse complement strand
CGCTGCCCGGCGCAAAGCGCAGCGGCACGCTGGCGATCCGCCGCAGGTTCTCGGCCAGCGGCAGTCCCGGTTCGGCAAGGCCGTCGGAAACGCCGGCGCTGATATAGGAACCGCCGTCCTCTTCGGAGAAGCTGTAGCCGAGGCCGGACGTATGGGTCAGCAGGTGGCGGATGCGGATGATCGCCTCTCTGCCGTCAGGCAGCCTCGGACGGAAATCCGGCAGCCATCTTGTCACGGCGTCGTCGAGCCCGATTCTTGCCTGCTCGACGAGCCGCATCGCGGCGATGGTGACGATCGGCTTGGTGATCGAGGCAAGCCTGAAGATGGTGTCCTCGCGCATCGGCAGACCGCTTTCGCGGTCGGCAAGGCCGGCGGCGCGGTGATGGACGATCTCTCCGTCGCGGGCAACGAGTACCACCGTCCCCACAAGCCGTTTGTCGTCGAGCGCGCTTGTGATTGCCGCATCAACCGCTGCGGCAAGGGATGAATTCCTGTCGGTGTCTGCCATTTCGAGGGGAAGACTCATCAGATTAAACCTTCTATAATCACAATGACCGTTCCTGAATATAGAAAGCCGTTTTGAATTTCTAGAGTGATCATTGTGAAAAATAGCACTGACATGAAAAATCCTGCCACCCGCCGCCGCGGCCGTCCGCCGGCCTTCGACCGCGAGACTGTGCTGTCGGCGGCGCGCGAGACCTTCTGGGCGCATGGATATGAGGGCGCCTCGATCGCGGATCTCACTGCCGCTATGGGCATCACGCCGCAAAGCCTCTATGCCGCCTTCAACTCGAAGGCCGATCTCTATCGCGCCGCGCTCGAGCAATACCGAACGCTGGGCTCCGACACGTTTTCCGCGCTCGGCGATCCGATCGACACCGTCTCCGCCTTCGAGTGCATATTGCGGGGCTCGGCCGAGATTTTCTCGGCTCCCGAGCATCCTAAAGGCTGCATGATTTCGACGGCTGTGCTGAATTGCGCCAGCGAGAACGACGTGATCGCCGACCATGTTGCGGCGATGCGTCGTCGGTCGCTGGACGCTTTCACGGCAAGGATCGAGCGTGGCATCCGCGAGGGTGATATCAAGGCCGGGACGAACCCTCGCGCACTCGCACGGTTCCTCGGTGCCATCATCCAGGGCATGTCGGTGCAGGCGAGGGACGGCGCATCTCTTGAAGAATTGCTTGATATCGCAAACTTCGCCATTTCTGAAGTCGCCCGCCACCACGCCTGAAAACGAAAAGGCCCGGCAGTCCGTGAACTGCCCCCGAAAGTTGGACGTCAACCTTTGGGGGCAGTTCACGGACTGCCGGGCCTTTCATCGCAAGATCGAAGCGATCAGTCGTTGGCGGTAACCTTGACGCCGAGCACTTGCGGCAGTGTGTTCGGAGCACCCATGGCGGCGCCCACGATCGTCGGGAACGGCACCGGCTTTTCGGGAGCGGCCTTGACGGTCAGGCTCTTCGGATCGTCGAGGAAGGTGTTGACGGCAGCCGAAACGGCGTTCTGCAGTTCCGGGATATTGAGCTGCGCCAGCATGATCGGCGTCATCGCTTTCAGCGAATCCGCCATCTGCTTGCCCGACATGTTCTGCTGCGAACCGGCATAATCCAGCGCACGCTTGGTGATCGAGGCATCTTCGAAGCGCACCTGTGCTGCCTCGAAGGACAGCTGCTGCATCAGGCCGAGCATGGCAAGGCCGAGCGCCTGCTGCGATTCTTCCTTGTTCGCACTGGCTTCGGATTGCTTCATCGCATCCTGCAGCGACTTCACGAAGGCCATCGTATAGCCCGAGATCTTGAAGCCAAGGTTCAGCTTGCCGATGTTGGTGAAGTCGAAGGCAAATTCCGAAATGTCGATCGTGCCGGGGGCAAGTTCCCAGGCGCCCTTCATGGTGATGTCGCCCTGGATGTGCTGCAGGGCAAGCTTCTCGATCGCGTCTTTGCTCTGCGGATCCTCGGCTTTGCTGAGATCGGCCTTCATGCTTTTGAAGGCGCCGTCGAAATCGAAGCCGGATTCGTCTTCGCGCAGTGTCAGGTTGACGTCGCTTTCGAGCACCGAGAACATTTCCGCGCCGTCCTTGACCACCTTCAGCGGGCCGGTATGGGCGGTTTCGTAGAGCATCATGGTATCGAGCGTGTCGCCGCCCGCCGTTGCCGGGATCGAGATGCCGCCGAGCGTCAGCTCCTGCGCCGTTACCGTGACGCCGTCTTTCGTGGTGTTGATATCGGGGAAGGCGGCCTCTTCGATGTAATAGCCGCCATCCTCGTCTTCTTCGACGCCGGAAAGGGTGACTTCGCCGACGGCCAGGCTTTCGCCGCCGGCCGATTTGACGGTGACATTCTTCAGCGTCGCGGTCGTGCCGTCGATATCGACGGCGTCAGCCGAAATCGTTCCGCCCTGGACGGCATAGGCGGCGTTGAGCTTCTTCAGCAGATCGGCGCCGTCGAGAGCGAAAGCCGAACCGGCGAGCGAGAAAAAGGCGGCGCCCGACAGCATCAGCCGCGTTGTCCGGGAAAAGTTCATGGGGTGTTTCCTCTGGTGGCGTGGTGGCGGTTGGAAATCTGCAGTTACGCTACTACGGATTGGGCCAGCTTTATATTTGCGGATCTCTAAATTTCTGTTGAGAGGAACGGCAAACGAAGTCCAAATTGCGGCGGAACGTTTGTCTCATCCTTTGATGTCAGTCCCAAGACTTCATCCACAGCCGTAATGGCCCGGATTCCTTGCCCGCCGGCCGCTTCTGAGCTAGTCAGGACCTATGGGACAAGAGATTTTGCCGCCTTCCGGCGGAGACGACGATCATATCCAACCGGTCGACCTCAAGGCGGCGCTCGAGCAGCGCTACCTTGCCTATGCGCTGTCGACCATTATGCACCGCGCCCTGCCTGACGTTCGCGACGGGCTGAAGCCCGTTCACCGCCGCATCGTCTATGCGATGAACGAGATGGGGCTGAGGCCGAACTCGGCCTTCAGAAAATGCGCCAAGATCGTCGGCGAGGTGATGGGTAACTACCATCCGCACGGCGACCAGTCGATCTACGACGCGCTTGCCCGTCTCGCCCAGGATTTCTCGCAGCGCTACACGCTGGTTAACGGCCAGGGCAATTTCGGCAATATCGACGGCGACAGCCCCGCCGCCATGCGTTACACCGAATCGAAGATGACGGCGGTCTCCGAGCTGCTGCTTGAAGGCATCGATCAGGATGCCGTCGATTTCCGCGACACTTACGACGAATCGAATTCCGAGCCGGTCGTCCTTCCCGGCGCCTTCCCGAACCTGCTCGCCAACGGCTCCTCCGGCATCGCCGTCGGCATGGCGACCTCGATCCCGTCGCACAATGCCCATGAGCTTTGCGATGCTGCCCTGCATCTGATCAAGCATCCCGATGCGACCGTCGAAAAGCTCGTCGAATTTATTCCCGGCCCGGATTTCCCCACAGGCGGCATCATCATCGATAGCCGCGACAGCATTATCGAGAGCTACCGCACCGGCCGCGGCGGTTTCCGCGTGCGGGCGAAATGGCAGACGGAAGATCTCGGCCGTGGCGGCTACCAGATCGTCATCACCGAAATTCCCTTCCAGGTGCAGAAATCGCGGCTGATCGAGAAGATCGCTGAGCTGCTGATCGCCCGCAAGCTGCCGCTGCTGGAAGATATCCGCGACGAATCGGCCGAGGACATTCGTGTCGTGCTGGTGCCGAAGACCCGCAGCGTCGATCCGACGATCCTGATGGAATCGATGTTCAAGCTGACGGAGCTCGAAAGCCGCTTCCCGCTCAACATGAACGTGCTGTCCATGGGCCGCATCCCGCGGGTCATGGCGCTGAACGAGGTCCTGAGGGAGTGGCTGGACCACCGCCGCGAAGTTCTGCAGCGCCGCTCGCGCTTCCGACTGGCAGCGATCGACAGGCGCCTCGAAATCCTCAGCGGCCTTCTGGTCGCCTACCTCAACATCGATGAGGTCATCCGCATCATCCGCGAGGAGGACGAGCCGAAGCCGGTCATGATGGCGCGCTGGGATCTCACCGACAATCAGGTCGAGGCGATCCTCAATATGCGGTTGCGCGCCTTGCGCAAGCTGGAAGAGTTCGAGATCCGCAAGGAATTCGACGAACTCACCAAGGAAAAGGGCGAGATCGAGGCGTTGCTCTCCTCCGACGACAAGCAATGGCAGACGGTCGCCTGGGAAATCGGTGAGGTGAAGAAGAAATTCGCCAAGGCAACGGAGGTCGGCCGCCGCCGCACCCAGTTTGCCGACGCGCCCGAGACTGACGAGGAAGCAATCCAGCAGGCGATGATCGAGAAGGAACCGATCACCGTCGTCATTTCCGAAAAGGGCTGGATCCGCGCATTGAAGGGCCATATCGCCGATACGGCAACGCTGACCTTCAAGGAAGGTGACGGCTTGAAGATCGCCTTCCCGGCGCAGACGACGGACAAGATCCTGATCGTCACGACAGGCGGCAAGGCCTTCACGCTCGGCGGCGACAAGCTGCCGGGCGGCCGCGGTCATGGCGAGCCGCTACGCATCATCGTCGATATGGATAACGACCAGGCGGTGCTGACCGCTTTTGTCCATGATCCCTCGCGCAAGCAGCTGATCGTCTCGACCGCCGGCAACGGCTTCGTCGTGCCTGAAGCCGAACTTGTCGCCAATACGCGCAAGGGCAAGCAGATCATGAACGTCGGGCTGCCCGAGGAAACGCAGCTGCTCGTGCCCGTCAGCGGCGACCATGTCGCCGTCGTCGGCGAAAACCGCAAGCTGCTGGTATTCCCGCTGGCGCAGGTGCCGGAAATGTCGCGCGGCAAGGGCGTGCGTCTGCAGCGTTACAAGGATGGCGGCATTTCCGACGTCCGTTGCTTCGCGATATCAGACGGCCTCGTCTGGGAAGACAGCGCCGGCCGCACCTTCACGAAGAACAAGGATGAACTTGCCGAATGGCTGGCCGACCGCGCCACCGCCGGCCGCACCGTGCCGAAGGGCTTCCCGCGCAGCGGTAAATTCGCCGGCTGAGGCACGAGAGCACCGCGCGTCTTTTCAGACGCGCAAAGAACGCTGTAAAACTTAGATGCAGTAAATTCCGCGCCCGAGTCTTGGCGGGCGCGACAATTCCTCTATTTCAATCCTGTTAGCAAAAATATGAGCAGGCCGGCTCCGGAGGCGGACGGAATGGCCGCAGGCCGCGCACGGGAGGAGTGTGCGCGCCATTACCGGAGGAAAATAGATGCCCGCCAGCACCATCAAACTGCATGTCAGCCACACCTACAGGGTGCCGCCCGCCGTTGTCTACGACGCCTGGCTTAACCCCGAAATCGCCCGCCGCTTCCTGTTTGCGACCGATGACGGTCACGTCATCCGCGCCGATATCGATCCGCATGTCGGCGGCCGTTTCTTCGTCGTCGACCGCCGCCCGACCGGCGACGCCTTCCACCAGGGTGTCTTCCTGGAACTGAAGCGCCCGCAGCGCATGGTCTTCAGCTTTTCCGTCGAGGAACACGACCACAATTGCGACCGTGTCGAAATCAACATCGAGCCTCTTGGCGGGGGCAGTCGTCTGACGCTGACCCACGAAATGTGCGCCGAATGGGCCGAACACGAGGAAAAGACCCGGCAAGGCTGGGCGCATGTGGTCGAAGGGCTTGGCAGGGAACTGGAGCAGCAGCAGTTCAAGGCGACGGGTTGAGCGGTATGCTGAAATCTCGAAGGAAGCGGGTCGCACCTTCCTCGTCGATCTCGCCTGCGGCTACCTCTAGTACAAATGCAATGACCTGCGCGTTGTCGGCATTGATGACATAGCGGTTGATGTAGAGAAACGTAAACGCCGCGAGATAGCCGGTACGCCTGTTTCCATCCGCGAATGGGTGGTTTCTAACAATGGCATAGAGATAGGCTGCGGCGAGTACGAAGATGTCGGTCTCGCCGTATGCAGCCTTGTTAAGCGGGCGCGCTAAGGTTTCCAATGCATTGGCATCCCGCAGGCCAGGCAGACCGCCTGCTCGGCGATTTGCTCATCGTGCATATTTTCAATCGCTTGGCGGCTCAGCCACTGAAGCCGTATCATTTCGCGAGTTCGCGGAGTGCCACCCGGTTTTATCCTCTGTGATAACGGCGTTATAACATGAGGCCGAGCAGGCGAGAACGTCCTAGCCTGCCATTTGAACGATGCTTTTCCTCCGCACCATCCAGACGGAATGGGCTGCGATCGCCGCCACCAGGATGCCGCCCCCGACCAGTGTCATGGTCGTCGGCGTTTCGGCAAAGATCAGCCAGACCCAGATCGGTGCGAGCACGGTTTCGAGCAGGTAGAACATGCCGACTTCAGGTGCGGAGAGGTAACGCGGCCCGGTCGCCAGGCACCAGAGGGCAAGCGGCATCATCACCGCACCGTTGAAGAGGATCCAGGCGGGATGCTCGATCGAAAAACCGCCTGCCGGCATGACCGAGATCAGGCCGACCGCCGCCGGCAGCACCGTCGAAAGCAGGGAGACGAAGCCCATCTCCCGGCGCGAGGCGCGGCTGATGGTGATGGCGGCGGCAATGATGAAGGCGGTCAGCAGCGCCATGCTGTCGCCGAAGAGATGGCCGCTCGAAAGCCCGTCCTGGACGATCAGGCCGACGCCGACGATCATCGCCGCCATGGCGATCAGCGTAGCTAGCGCCGGCCGCTCCTTGAGGAAAATCCAGGAAAGCAGGGCGGCGAACATCGGATTGAAGGCGACGATGAAAACGACATTGGCCGTCGAGGTATTGAAAACGGCAAGAAGGAAGACCACCGTCGTCAGCCCGTAGAGCAGGCCGGTGACGAGGCCCGGCCAGCCCGGCCCGAGCACTGGCCACCGCCCGTTGGCGATCCTGAGCACTGTGGCGACCAGAAGCGTCACGCCAAGGGTCGCGATGCTTCTCGCGGCAAGGATCGACCACAGCTCGCCGTCGGCGAGCCGCATGAGCGGGATATCCACAGAAAGCGCCAGCCCGCCGATCGCCGTCAGCAGCAGGCCCTTCCGATGGTCGGAAAGAGCGGTGGGGAACATTCAGTCGTGGGTGCTCTCGGGCATGGACGAGGGATCGAAGCGTTCCCAGCCGCGCGGGGTCAGATGCTCCTGCGGCTGGAAGCGCGTCTTGTAGTCCATTTTCCGCGACCCTTGAACCCAGTAGCCGAGATAGACATGCGGCAGTCCCAGCGCTTTTGTGCGCCTGACATGGTCGAGAATCATGAAAGTGCCGAGCGAACGCCGTTCAAGCGCCGGATTGAAATAGGAATAGACCATCGACAGCCCGTCGCTCATCGTGTCGGTGAGGGCGGCAGCCAGCAACTCGCCCTTTGGCCGCTGCTCTAGTCCGGAGCCTTCCTCGCGCCGGCGATATTCGATGATTCTCGTATTCACATGCGTGTCTTCCACCATGATTGCGTAGTCGAGCACGGTCATGTCGGACATGCCGCCCTGCTGGTGGCGAAAATCGAGATAGCGTCGGAAGAGCGAATATTGTTCGCTGGAAGGCTGGGCTGCGAATTCGGTGGCGATGACGTCGGAATTGGCGCCAAGCACCCGCTTCATCGATTTCGTCGGCTCGAACTCCTGGGCGAGAATTCTCACGGAAACGCAGGCGCGACAGGATTCGCAGGCCGGGCGATAAGCGATGTTCTGCGAGCGGCGGAAACCGCCCTGCGTCAGGATGTCGTTCATCTCGGCGGCACGCGGGCCGACCAGATGGGTGAACACCTTTCGCTCCATCTCATGCGGCAGGTACGGACACGCAGCCGGGGCCGTCAGATAAAACTGCGGTGATGGCGTCGTCTGCGTATTCATTTGTCGCGGAAATTTCCTTGTCGAGACCGTGCCGTTTCCTGACAGCATGACCTAAGAATAAAAAACGTCAACAGCGGGGCGCCTTTCGCCCTTCATATCAGTCTTCTAATTATAGATATGGAGCGCCGGCGCCTGCCGGCAAAGGGAAGGCGGAGACTTTATTTCGTCTCCGCCCCGGGGATTGCAGTTAGGGATCAGCCGAGATCTTAGGCCGTGCGCACCGTCGCCGTACCGACGAGCAGGTCGTGAACGAGACGGCTGCGTTCGATAAACAGGCCGGCAAGCAGAATGAGCGGCGTCAGCACCGAGTTGAGGATCCAGAACAGGGCCAGATGCACGATCGCCGTCATGAAATCCATCGGCCGTCCATCGACGCGCACGATCGCGATTCCCATGGCGCGCATGCCGAGCGAGGCCTGGCTCGGCCCGCCCACAGTCAGGCCGAAGTAAATGCCAGCGACGATGACGAAGAGGGCAGGGTAGAGAAAGAAGCCGAGCCCCAGCGTGACGATCGACAGGAAGAACAGCACGATCGCCGCGGGAATGCAGAGCAGCGCCACGATGACATAGTCGAGAATGAAGGCGAAGACCCGGCGGCTCAACACGCCGCTATAGGCGCGCCAGTCCTCCGGTGCGGCATAAAGCGGATTGGGGTTGTAGCTCATCTCAATCTCCTCAGGAAAAGCGATGCCGCTGATATGGTATCGGCGGGGCAAAATGCAATAATCTGCCCCAGATGCGGATGGTTTTAGGCCGGATCGACCTAAAACCGTCCGCATCTAAATCAAAGAAATGGAGCATGATGTCGTCCGAAAACCGCGGACACTTTTCGGCATCATGCACTACAGCGCCGCGCGTCTTTTAAGATGCGCAAAGGACGCTGTAGCACTTTGAATCGCTGCATAATTTTATCCTTAAATCGATTCCGATTTAAGGAATTATGCAGTCACCGCTTTGCGAGAATTTTCGCCACTTCGACCGCGAAATAGGTGAGGACACCGTCGCATCCTGCCCGCTTGAATGACAGCAGCGTTTCGAGCATTGCCCGCTCGCCATCGATCCAGCCGTTCATCGCCGCCGCCTTGATCTGCGTATATTCGCCGGAAACCTGGTAAGCGAAGGTCGGCAGGCCGAAGGCCTCCTTCATCCGCCAGCATATATCGAGATAGGGCAGGCCGGGCTTGACCATCAGCATGTCGGCGCCTTCCTCGACGTCGAGGGCCGCGTCGCGGATCGCCTCGGTGCCGTTGGCGGGGTCGATATAATAGGTCTTCTTGTCGCCTTTCAGCAGCCCGCCCGTCGAGATCGCCTCGCGATAGGGACCGTAGAAGGCGGAGGCGAATTTCGTCGCATAGCTCATGATGCCGACGCTCTGGTGGCCGGCCGCATCGAGCGCCATGCGGATCGCGCCGATGCGCCCGTCCATCATCTCCGACGGCGCGATGATGTCGGCGCCGGCATCCGCCTGCATGACGGCGGCGCGTGCCACCTGGTCGACCGTCTCGTCGTTGACGATCTCGCCGCCTCTAAGGATGCCGTCATGGCCGTGGCTGGTGAAGGGATCGAGCGCGACGTCGGTAATGACGCCGATATTGGGCACCGCCTTCTTGATCGCCGCCGTCGCCTGATTGATCAGATTGTTGGCCTCGAGGCTGTTCGAGCCGGTCTCGTCACGCAGTTCCATCTCGATATTTGGAAAGGTGGCGAGCGCCGGAATGCCGAGGCCGGCCGCTTCGCGCGCGGCTTCCACGGCCTTGTCGATGCTCATGCGGTTGACGCCCGGCATGGCCGGGATCGGATCGATGATGCCGGAACCCGGCACGATGAAGATCGGCCAGATCAGGTCGTCGACCGTCAGCCGGTTCTCCTGCACCAGCCGGCGTGTCCAATCCGCCTTGCGGTTGCGCCGCATGCGGCGATGACCGGTGATGTCGTCGACGAGATGCGTCCTGTCCTGCATGATATCTGTCCTTGGCCCATTCCATTTATCGGAGCGCTCATTATCATGGCGCCTGGAAAATCCAAACCGGGCGATTGGCCGCGGCGGAAAAACCTCTGGCGCATAACCCGAAAATCGAAATGGATTTTCGGGTTATGCGCCAACGCAATGTTATAGAGCGTCCCTGGCGCGTCTTGTCAGACGCGCGGACGCCCTTGTGAAGATGCAACCCCAAACCGATGTCTGCGCTATGGAAACCGAATCCCCGACGATACCGAAACGCACACTGGCGGATATCCTCTTCATTCTCTTCCTGAGGCTGGTTGCCGTATCCTGCTTCTGGTTCGGCCTGCAATATTGGGCGATGCTCGTCGGCTATTCGCTGGTCGGCGCCGGCCGCTTCGATCTTTTGAGCCTGCCGTGGAAGGTGGCGAGCACCAGCCTCGCCGTGCTCTTCCCCGTCGCCTCCCTCGGCCTCTGGCTCACTGTCTCCTGGGGACCGGTCATCTGGGTGCTGGCCGCCGGCGGGCAGATCCTCATGTATGGCCTGCTGCCGGATATTTTCGGGCCCAACCAGCTGATCATCCTGCTGCATCTCATGGTCGCCGTCGTCTACTGGATTTTCCGCCTGCTGCTGTGGCTGGAAAAGCGCCGGCACCGCCGCCAGGTAAGTGTTGATTTACCCTGAGACAACGTGGGGTTAGCGGTAAGGCTCCGTTAAGCCTGCGGTTTAAGTCGAATTTTATATGTATTCGATAGGGTCTCACTCAAGGCGGGAAGAAAACACACCGCCAAACAAACAGTGAGGCAGTCAATATGAACACGAAAATTAAGCCGCAGGCGGTATCGAACTTCCGTGACCAGCAGGACCACGACATCCGTGATCTTTACATGGAATCCCTTCACCTCGTTGAACGTCTGCACCGTCGTCTTCTCGACGTCATCAAGGACGAATTCGACCGTCAGGGTCGCAGCGACGTCAACGCCATCCAGGCGCTGCTCCTTTTCAACATCGGCAATTCCGAGCTGACCGCCGGCGAGCTGCGCTCGCGTGGCTACTATCTCGGCTCCAACGTTTCCTACAACGTCAAGAAGCTGGTCGATCTCGGTTTCATCAACCACCAGCGCTCACGCATCGACCGCCGTTCGGTCCGCATCAGCCTGACCGAAACCGGCCAGGACATCGCCGAAACGGTGGCCAAGCTTTACGAACGCCACATCGCCTCGATCGACAAGGTCGGCGGCATCGGCACCGATGAGTTCACGCAGATGAACAAACTGCTCCAGCGTCTGGACCGTTTCTGGAACGACCAGATCCTGTATCGCCTGTAACCTGCAAAGCCTGTTCCCTGCAGGCTTCTTAGGACCTCCTTACCGGCATCACGAGGGCGCTACTGTGTGCGAAAGTTGCACGCGGTGGTGCCCGTTTGCGTCTCGGCTATGTACGATCGTTTTTGGATTGCTTGAGCTTACTGGGATTGCGCGAGATGTGGAGAAGCGCGGGTGCTTGTAAGTCCAGGAATGGTTGGTAGAGATATGCCTATCAGAAGTTGGGGTGCACAATGGCAAACAAACCTGCCAAGAAGAAAATGTGCTTTGTCGTTGGTCCGATCGGTGATGACGATAGTGACGACCGAATCCACGCCGACTGGCTACTTGAGGACATCATCACCCCGGTTTTTGACGAGCATTTTGCGGATTTCGAGGTCACTCGCGCCGATAAGATATCGAACCCTGGCCAAATCACCTCTCAGGTCATTACAGCCCTTCTGGAAGCCGAACTGGTGATTGCTGATCTAACCACCCTCAATCCAAACGCCTTCTATGAGATTGGCATTCGGCACACGATGCAGCTGCCCATCATCCATATGCACTTAGAAGGACAACGAATACCCTTCGACATCGCACCATTTCGGTCGATCAAGTTCTCGCGCCGGAGGCCTGTCGATATCCGGGTAGCGCGGACGGCTCTGCTTGCTGCTGTGCAAGAGGCGACTAAGGAGGACCACGAGGTCGACAACCCGGTAACGTTCTCGCGCGGCAAGGTGGAGTTTGAGAAAACTGCAACGCCGACTGAAAGGCTCCTAACCGACCAAATAGGTGACGTTAGAGCCCGCCTGGAGTTCATAGAAGGTTACGTCGCCGGCGGCGTTACTATTTCCCGTAACACAAAAAATTACGACATTTTTGAGGAGAGCAACGTCAACAGGTTGCTCGCGCCTGCTCGGAAGATTGCCATCGTCGTGCGCGCGCGATCCCGCAATATGTTAGGAACCACCTTCCTGAAGATGGTCGATCAATGGGCGTGTAAGTCGTTTGAAAGCTTTGATTTGGAGCCGAGTGATCAAACCGGTCGCGAGATCATAATTTCAGTTAGCGATACCCGCGAAAACAGGGACAGGGCAGAGATATTTCGCGACGGATACCACACTAAAGAAATCCAAGTCAGCGTCGGTTATCCCAAAGACGAATGAAAAGCCTCCGGCACGCATTACCGAGCCGGAGGAAGTGAGCCGCCACTCGCGGGGGAGGCGGGGCGGGATTGGTCGGAGAGGTTTTGACAAGCTCTCCGTGGCTTGGCGGGTCGCTCGCGATTTTCCCGCAGCGCGAGATGGGATCGCGCTCTTTTCGATAGTTGGGCGCAATCCCAACAGACCTTTATGTGGACGCTAGGAGCTGTGGACAGTTACCTGAGCCACAGGATTGTTGCGGCAATTGCGATCATTGCCCGATAGTTTCGGGCGGTTTTCTCGTATCTGGTGGCGATGCGTCGAAATTGTTTGAGTTTGGAGAAGCAGCACTCGATCAGATGACGCTGGGCGTAGAGTTGCTTGTCGATCGGATACTTCCTTCACGAGAACGGCCAAGGGCCTGATCTTCAGCCCCTTTTTTGCGCCGGAGGCGTGCTGATGGGCGCGAATGATGGTGCTGTCGACGATCAGGTATTCGAAGTCGTTATCATCCGACATCGCTTCGAAGAGACGCCACCAGACGCCTTTCCGACTCCAGCGACTGAAGCGGCGAAACACACTGTTCCAATCACCGAACACATCCGGCAGATCGCGCCAAGGCGAACCCGTCCGCACGATCCACAAGACTGCTTCCACAAACATTCGATTGTCACGTCCAGACGAACCGCGCGTGCGATCATCGCCAATGATATGACGAGACATCCGTTCCCACTGGTCATCCTGAAGAATCAAACGGTCTAAAATACCCATGGCTGCCTCCAAAAGACAGCATTGAATCAGACCAAAGCTCTTTTGGGAATCCTAAGAGTCCACACCTCCTAGCGCTCGTTGCTGGCCACGTAAGCGTCTACTTGCCTGTTGACCGTCATGGGCCTTGGTCGCCGTGATAGCCAATTTTCTCAGGCAAGCTGTCAGATGATTACGCTCGGTTCGGGCGGCCTATTATCCGGGTGGTCACGAGATCGTCATGCCTCTTGCCAACCAGTTCGAGAGCGAGGAAGCCTATTGGGGCACCCTCTTCTATGAGGAAATCCACGCCAGCGGTCACAAGGACGGGCTCGGTCGCCGGTTCGGAAAGAGGTTCGGAGATACGGCCTATGCCAGAGAAGAGCTTTGCGCGGAACTATAGGCTCTGCCTTCCTCTGCGCTCGTCTCGACATCCCAGCGTCTTTCAGGTCAGCCGGCGACATCGACAACTGGCTGAAAGTTCCGAAGGAGGATAGCCGGGCGATATTCAATGCCGCCAGCTATGCCGGACAGGCTTCGGATTGGCTGTGGAAGAAAGCTTTCCCGGAACCCCGAGGAAAACCGCGAAGCCGCCTGATAACGAGTATTGCTCGCTGCACCCTTGCCAGCGTGGCGAGCTATCTTCGGTACGGGGATGGTGATGAGGCGCACGTAAAGCGCCTGACAACGATCCGCGCTTGTGGCGGGCATCATTTGGAGGATGTCTCAATTTGCTGATGCGGGAAGTACCGGGCAATCTGTCCCAGACCAAAGACGCAGCCGAAAGCCACCAGGCCTAGCAAAAAGATCAAGACAGCGACGATGGTAAAGCGTCCGACGGCGGAGGCCTTGAAACCATATGCTTCGAAGTTGAGAGAGTCTTTAGGGTCTTGCATGGCGTACTTCTCCTTAAAAAAAGAAATTCGCCTGCTACTGCTACGCAATAAGCCCAAATCGCTGATTCATTCAAGACCTTCAGCGTCTCAAATGCCATTTAGTGCCCACCTAGATGTCGTTGCTCACAGGTGATTCTCATCTATATCACTGTTAATTCGAGATAATTCTCGGGGCCGATGAATTTTGCGCACCGCGATCAATCCGCTTATTCGACTTTCCCACAATGCATTCCTCACAGATCGCAAATAAATCTCGCTTGTGTCCTTTGCGGCTATTTACACGCCATTGCCATGCGTCGTTCCAATTCTGCGATCCCTGCGACCGTTTCCTCTTCAGCCTTCAGAGCTTTGACACCCGCAGTCATCACGCCCACTTCATCTTTATAAATCGGGACGTCGAGACCTGCCGGCGTGTGTTCGGGACGACCGAACGCAACACCACCCACGGCATCAACCTTGAGTGGCAGAAGGTCGCCAACGAGGCGTTCGAAGAGCTGGGCTACGACGCGCGCATTCAGGTGCGCGACCGCTACGAGCTAGAGGCTGATACCGACAACGCACGGGAAGGGTACGTTCCTGGGACACAAGGTCGTTGGGCTTCCGACAGAGCGATACGCCGCATGGACGCCTGACTACCTCGAAAGAGCGCTGCGGCGATTGATAAGTTGCTACGCACCTCTATTCCTCTTGATGCCCCGCCAATCGAGCGAGGACGCTAGCGTTTCAACTGCGTGCCGGCCAGCCGAGATTGTCTAATGACGCCGCCAGACCACTTGTGAAACGATCAGATCCTCTAGCATCTCTGAGACCCTGACCTCCTTTCAGAGTTGCAGAAAATCGGACGTGTCCCTGCACGTCCGATTTGCCGTTTGATCCGCGTGGCATCTTTGCAACGCATGGCAGACAAGCGCAAAGCCCGGTATTCAAGCCGTTTTTTAGCCGTTATTAACCGGCACGCTTTACCCCGTCATATGGTTCGTTGTGTCGTGTTTCCGGTAGCCGGCAGTCCTTCTACCCACCCGGCAACACGAATTGGCCATATTGGTGTGGCAGCGGAAGGCTTAACAACCGGCGCTTTCAATGGACCGATCAGGAATGCTGGCTGTCGCATCGCAATCTTGTGATGGGGCAAGCGGAATTTTTTGATGCGCCGGGACAACGAATGGACTGGGATCTGCGTTAAAGCGCAGTGATATCGCAAAGAGCCGCGGCATCTCTTTATCGCCGCAGTCAGTGGTTGGGACTATGTCGAAGAAAAACGGAATTGAAGCTCTCTCGCGCCGCGCTTTCCTTGCGTCCGCGGCAACGGTTGGCGCCAGCGCGATTGCTGCGCCGGCATTCGCGCAATCGGCGCTCGATACGCTGATCAATGCGCCGCGCCGCGGCAACTGGGACGACCAGTTCGACGCCAAGGCGGCTTCGCGCACGGCGACCGCCATGGTTTCCAACACGCCGATCCTCGGGCCCCAATCGGTCGCGAGCGCGCAGCAGGCGATCATGCAGTATCAGCAGATCGCCGCAGCCGGCGGCTGGCCTGAGGTCAATCCCGGTGACCAGCGTCTGCAGCTCGGCGTCAGCTCTCCCGCCGTCCAGGCGCTGCGCCAGCGTCTCGCGATCACCGGCGATCTGCCGCGCGAGGCCGGCCTGTCCAACGCCTTCGATTCCTATGTCGATGGCGCCGTCAAGCGCTTCCAGGCGCGTCACGGCCTGCCGGCCGATGGCGTTCTCGGCGAATTCACGCTGAAGGCGATGAACATCCCCGCCGATGTCCGCCTGCAGCAGCTGAACACCAATGTCGTCCGTCTGCAGACCTTCCCTGAAGACTTGGGCCGCCGTCACCTGATGGTCAACATCCCGGCCGCTTATGTCGAGGCTGTTGAAGACGGCAGTGTCGCGACGCGCCACACCGCGGTCGTCGGCCGTCTCAGCCGCCCGACGCATCTGGTCAATTCGAAGATCTACGAGGTCATCCTCAATCCCTACTGGACGGCGCCGCGCTCGATCGTCGAGAAAGACATCATGCCGCTGATGCGCAAGGATCCGACTTATCTCGAAAAGAATGCCATTCGTCTGCTCGACGGCAAGGGCAACGAAGTCGCCCCCGAGACCATCGACTGGAACGGCGAGGCGCCGAACCTCATGTTCCGTCAGGACCCCGGCAAGACCAACGCCATGGCGTCGACGAAGATCAACTTCTACAACAAGAACGGCGAGTATATGCACGACACGCCGCAGCAGGGCCTGTTCAACAAGCTCATGCGCTTTGAATCGTCGGGCTGCGTTCGCGTTCAGAACGTCCGCGACTTGTCGAACTGGCTCTTGCGCGAGACCCCCGGCTGGAACCGCCAGCAGATGGAGCAGGTGATTGCAACCGGCGTCAACACGCCGGTCAAGCTCGCCACTGAAGTTCCGGTCTATTTCGTCTACATCTCCGCCTGGGGCATGCCCGACGGCATCGTCCAGTTCCGCGACGACATCTATCAGATGGACGGCAATGCCGAGCTGGCGCTCGACACCACGGCGGGCATGGAACAGCCGGTCCAGTAAGCGGCGACCGCTGTATTGTGATTTGAGAACCGCGCTTTCGGGCGCGGTT
>Ga0209758_1002924_pt1 | contig 16457 bp, 12 predicted proteins | sample AraplaMF_Col_mMF_FD_184258 | JGI IMG/M metagenome (GOLD analysis project Ga0209758, IMG submission 184258) | Arabidopsis root microbial communities from the University of North Carolina, USA - plate scrape MF_Col_mMF (SPAdes) (version 2) | ecosystem: Host-associated > Plants > Roots > Endosphere... | reverse complement strand
TGCCAGTTCTATACGACGCTCCTGGCGGATACGCGTTCTCATCTCCCCTTGTGTAAGACCGGCGGGCAAAGCTGGTATACCAGCTCTTTCACGGATCGCGTTGACATAGGTAAGAATATCCGGATGTCCGGGCTGCGCCTCATTCAGCGCTTCTGCATAGTTCAGGTAGATCTCTCCCAGGCGGAACAGCACCAGCGGCCTGGCCACTGATCTTCCCTGCCGCGGATAGGTGTTGGGATGATAATTCTTCCGTACCAGGTAGCCCGTGCGGGAATAATCATAGGAACCCTGTTTACCGGTATTCCCTGTATTATACAGCTCCACTGTCTTTGCGCCTTCGCTGGTGTTGAACCAGGTCATGCCGTTATAGGTGATGCAAACATAGAAGCGTGGCTCGCGGTTCACATACATATTGTAAGTACCTGCTTTGGTGTATTTAGTATCTGTTGTGGAAAAACCTTCTTCCACATAACCGGATCCGGTTTCATTGATCATCTTGCCATTGGCCATATGAAAAGCATCCACGATCTGCTGGGTAGCCGCTACCCCGCTCCAGCCCCCGGCAAAACGGGGAGAGCAATGCACTTCCCATTGATACACATCGTTGCCGCCGCGGGCAAAGATCGTCTCCTTATTCCAGGGGTCCAGCAGCACATCGCGACAGGAAATAAACGGATCAAAATTACCGGAGGCATCATTCTTCTTCAACAAATTAAAGATGCCCAGGTCAATCACTGCCTTGGCAGCTGCAGCAGCATTTTGCCATTTAGCGACATCCGCCTGCTGGCTGATCAGGGGCTTGCCATCCAGGTTCTTGAAACCAGCGTAAGCGGTGTTGCCGTTCACCAGCGGACTGGCAGCATATAACAGCAAGCGTGATTTGATCGCCATGGCGAATGCCTTTGTAGCACGTCCGTATTCTACGAGGTCTGTTTGCTGGAGGGGGAGATCGGCGCCCGCTTTATCCAGCTCTGTGCTGATGAAGCCTACACATTCATCATAGGAATTACGGGGGATCTGTGTTTCCTCGAAAGGCACATCAGGAGGTAAGGTTTTTTCGCCCAGCAGGGGTACCGGGCCGTATTGGCGCAGCAGGCAGAAATAGAAATATGCACGCAGCAGGCGGGCTTCTGCCTTGTATTTCGTGAGCAGGGCATTGCCTTCTGGCAGGGCCAGGATCTCCTGGCATTTGTCTGCATTCTCCAGGAAATAGCTGGCAGAACGGATGCCCTGGTAATAGTGTGTCCAGAAATCATAGAAGCCGGAAGTAGGGTCCCAGCTGCCGATGTTCATGAAATAACTATTATAACCGCCCCGTGCCCAGGTCATGTCTGCTTCATCAGAGCAGCCCAGCCAGGGATTGGAGCTCCATTGATTGCTCTCATCCCGGATACGGTCATAGATATTGGCCAGGTATTGTTCCAGGGATTTCCGCTTAGAGAACACCTCGTCAATAGTGATACGGTCATCGGGCACCTGGTCCAGGAAGCCCTTCTTACAGCCGGCTGTCAACAACACGGCGGTTAGCAGTAATGTATATAGGTGGCAATGTTTCATACGATAATTTTTTGTGCGTTATCAGAACTGCAGGGAAACACCCAGGTTATAGGAAGTTAGCTGCGGATACTGTGTGCCCCTGCCCTGGTCCAGCTCAACGTCCCACAGCTTGAATGAGCTGATGGTAAGTACGTTATAGCCCAGCAGGTAAATGCGTGCGCGTTGCACGCCCGCGCGGCTCAGCCATTTCGGGGGAAGCGTGTAGCTGATCTCCAGGTTCTTCAAACGCAGGTAACTGGAATTCTTTACCCACCAGGTGCTTTCCTTGTAGTTGTCATTTACAACACCGAAAGACAGACGGGGATAGAAAGCATTAGGATTAGGATTCTCCGGCGTCCAGCGATCGGTGATCACGCTCATGAGATTGCCGCGGTTACCGCCCTGTTCAAAAGGAACAAAGCCCTCTCCATAAGCATAGGTATCTACATTGGCTACTCCCTGGAAGAACAGTCCTACGGCTACATTCTTATAGGCCAGGTTTAGTCCGAAACCATATACGATCTCCGGTACATCGCCATAGCCAACCGGGTACTGATCGTAGGAATTGATCACACCGTCGCCGTTAATATCCTTGAACTTGATATCGCCGGGCCTTACATCGCCCGTTTGCTTAGCGCTTCTCTGTATATCCAGTGAATCACGGAAGAGCCCTTCTGCGATATAGGCAAAGCGCTGACTGATCTTTCTGCCTTTTCTTTCCAGGTAGGGATAAGCCCATGGCGGCAAATCATCCTCGATCACTTTATTCTTATTGTAGGTGAAATTGCCTTTGAGGCCTATCATCAACTCCCCTATCTTCATATTGAAATCGAGGCTGGCGTCAATGCCTTTGTTCTCGGTTCGTCCCAGGTTGCCGTAGGGATTGCTTCGCAGACCCAGCATGGCAGGGATAGAAGAACGCCTCAGGAAGATGTTGTTCCGTTTCTCCTTGAAGAAATCCACCTGGACGTTCAGGCGGTCTTTCAGGGTAGTGAGCTCCACGCCCAGGTTAGTTTTCTTAGCGGTTTCCCAGGTTACGTCTGAAGCATATTCTCCGATATCGTAGCCATTGCTGTAGTTGTTCTGCCTTTCATTACCATATGCGTAGCCGTTGGTGCTGGCTACGGTAGCGATATAGGCAAAGCGCCGTCCTTCTATCTCACCGTTGCCCACCAGTCCGTAGGAGAAACGGAATTTCAGAAACTGCAGCACATTCGCCGCCGGCTTCATAAACTTTTCGCTGGAAGCAATCCAGCCGAGGCCTACAGAAGGAAAGAACCCGTAACGGCGGTTGGGCGAGAAGGTCTCCGATCCGTTATAACCGAAGTTGGCCTCAAAAAGATAGCGGTCATCAAAAGAATAAGTGCCTCTTCCCGCCAGGCCTCTTTGTCTTCTGGGGATGGAGGCAATGAAATCATCCTGGAAAGCGTCTACCTTATCGCTCTGGTTATATAACAATAAGCCGCCTACGCGGTGTTTCCCGAAGGCGTTATCGTAGCTCAAAGCTGTTTCGGTATAGAACTGGCGGTTACCGCCGTTGCTCCTGCTAAAGCCCAGGTAATTGGTACCGATGCGCGTTTGACGGTATTGCAGCTGTCCGGCGCTGTCACGGCCGGTAGCCAGCCAGGTATCAACAGACTTTGTACGCCGCAGGTTGTGCTGGTTATAGGTATCAAAAGAGAACATGGTGGTAAAGGACAGTCCCTTGATCAGGAAGTCAAGGTCTTGTCTTAGCCGGATATTGGAGAAGATCTGGTTACGGAATTCCGTTGCAAAGCCGGACTGCGTAAGCTGATCATAAGGATTGTTCACGGAAGAGCCATCCTGCAGCGCAGGGATCTTTCCATCCGGATAACGTACAGGAAATACGGTTGGCGGTGTAGACAATGCCGAGCCGAAAATGGTACCGGTACCCGTGCCCGGATAGTTGCCATTACCAATGTATCCCTGCACGCCAAATTCCAGCTTTGTAGAAGAGGTAACTTTCAGGTTCAGGTTTGTGGTAAAATTATACCTGGTGAACTTAATAGCAGAATTGTATTTGGCCAGCTGATCGCGTTTAAACAAACCCACTTCATCGAAATAGGAGGCGGACACATAATAGTTGGCTGCTTCCGAACCGCCCTGTATATTCATATTGGCCCGTTTGTTAGTGCCAAACTTATTGAAGATCTCCTTGATCCAGTTCACGTTGGGATATAAATAAGGATCCTCTCCGCTGGCGGTTCTCTGTATGGTCTCTTCTGAATACTGCGGTGTGCCGCCACGGGTGGTAATGGCTTCATTGGCCATTTGCATGTAAGTCACGCCATCCGCATATTCTGGTAGGCGGGTGAATTCAGTCACACCGGTGTTCAGATCAACATTGATCTGCGCCTTCTGCGATTTGCCCCGTTTGGTGGTGATCAGTATCACGCCGTTGGCTCCTCTTACCCCGTAAACGGCAGTAGCAGAGGCGTCTTTGAGGATGTTAAAGCTTTCGATGTCTTGTGGTTCAACATTGGCGAAAGGCCGCTCTACACCGTCCACCAGTACCAGGGGACGGCTGTTGGTGAAAGTGGAAATACCGCGGATCCAGATCTGTGCATCGTCATAACCCGGTTCACCGCTTCGCTGCACGCCTACAATACCTGCCAGGCGGCCCGCCAGCAAGGTGCTGAGGTTGCGTACCGGCTGTTTCAGCTCTTCTACTTTTATGCCTGATTGTGCGCCGATCAGGCTTACTTTTCTTTGTTTGCCGAAGCCTACTACCACCACTTCATTCAGGCCGCCTTCTTCTGCTTCCAGGACCACTTCCATATCCACGCGGTTACGTACGCTCACCTCCTGCCGCTTGTAACCTATAAAGGAGAATTCAAGCGAGCCCAGGGGATCTACCTCGATGGTAAAACGCCCGCGTTCATCTGTAATAGTGCCTTTTTCGGCTTTTATCACTCTTACGGTTACACCGGGCAGCGGATTACCGATGCCGTCTCTTACGGTGCCGTTCACTTTTATTTCGGCCCGCTCTTTTTTTTCTATGACGGTAGCATGTCCCGAACTGGCAACAGGAATGATGAGATACTGTAAGTCTCCCATTTTACTCAGCTTCAGCTGGTGTGCAGCCAGTGTTTGTTCCAGGCTGCTGATCAGCCGGGCGCTTTCCAGCTGCACCAGCTGTGAGGAGACTTTAATATCTTTCACCTGGGCCTCATTATAAATGAATTTCAGGCGATGCCTTTGGTAGATCTGTTCCAGGGCGGTCTTCAGGTCCAGCTTTGCGGCTTTGTTCCGCTGTGCGGACAAGGTTTCTTCCCGGCCGGGCGTATCGTTTTGTACAAAGGCCGTTTGGGCATACGTTGCGGGTAAGATCATGCTCAGGCTACAGCAATAGATCCCCAGGCCCCCTAGTAAATAACGTAGAGCTTGTTTCATAACGGAAAAGTTTTGTTCACTTAAGGATGTGCGGCGATCCTATTTTGGTTGAATAGTTACGTGTCTTTCTTTTTTAATAATTGTTACGTTGTACATAATAGACAGTGTGTTCCACAGCTCAGGTCTGTCTTTTAAAGCAATGCGCCCACTAAAGGTTTGTCCTTTCAGTTGTTCCGGTTTTTCAATAGTGATAGTATATCCATAAATAACACTGAGCATCTCAGCAACTTCCGCCAGGCTGGTATTTTCGAAGTACGGGTCATCATCCTTCCAGGCAGTGTACAGGGCAGCATTCACAGCCTCCTTGCGGGAGCGGCCATCTTCCAGCAGCCATCTTTCATTCGGGTGAAGCGTCAGCGCCTGCTGCGGCGCATTTACTTTTACAGCGCCGGTACTGACCACTACAGAGGAACGTCGCTCATCTTCCCTTACCACGAAGGAAGTACCCAGTACGGTCACTTCCATTCTTTGCGTATGCACGATGAAGGCGTTGTTTGCCTGCTGTGCTTTTACATCGAAATAGCCGGTGCCTTTTATCCAGACCGCACGTCCGTCCTGTTCCATTTCCCGGTGATATTGCAGCTCGCTGCCAGGCCCCAGCCAAACCAGACTGCTGTCTGGCAACAGTACCATCCGGGCGCTGTCTGTTGGCGATAGCTTTACCAGCATCAGTTGGGGTGCCCCCGTGTTGCGGTAAAAGAAATAGACGGCCACACCGATGGCCAGCAGCAATACGGCGGCGTATTTCATCCATCCGCGGCTAAAAGATCTCCGGGGTAGTGGCGGTGCTACGATACCAGCTGCCCGCTGCCGGTCTAATATATCTTTTACCCGGAAGTAGAGTTCCTTATTGGCGGCATCGCTGTTGATCCAGGCAAGCACGCGTTCCTGCTCTGTTTCATTTGCAGTGCCGTCAATGAACCTTATAAGGAGCCAGTGGTCGAATTCTTTATCGTGCATACAGACATTGCTATTATATAGACGATCAATCTATTCTTTTCTACGTATAGGATGGAAAAATATTTTCTTCATCCTCGTCATTGCGAGGCCCGCAAGGCTACTGTGTAGAGCCAGGGCCGAAGCAATCTCCAAACGGCAAACGGTAAGCAGTAAATGTAATCATTGCCGTTTGTCGTTTGGAGATTGCTTCGTCGCCTCACGCGCTAGTCCACGCCGCTCCTCGCAATGACGGGGATGAAGACCCGAGAGTGCCCCTCAGGCAATATGCAATGACGGGGATGAAGACCCGACTACTAAAATAATGACCAGAAGAGGTAGCTGAGCTTTCTTACTTTCCCTTTGAGGAGCTTCAGGGCTTTATATAATTGTGTTTCTACCGTGCGGGAGGAGATGCCCATGGCATCGGAGATCTCCCTGGTTTTCAGGCCTTCCTGGTAGCGTAGCTTTACTATTTCACGGCACTTGGGAGGTAATTGCTCAATGGCCTGCCAGATACTGCCATCGTCTGCGTTCATCAGCAGGCTCTCCCGGCCGGATGAGGGATCATAGTAGGCCAGTTCCTGCAGGCGTAATTCTGCCAGGGCACGGCTTACATAACGTTTATGCACCATGTCGTGCTTGAGCTGGTCCAGGCACCTGTTATGCACGGCACGGAAAAGGTAATTGCGGATGGTATGCTTTATTTCCAGGCCGGCGGCCTGGCGGTGCAGCTGAATGAAGACGTCCTGTATAATATCTTCGGCGGTTTCCCGGCTCACGAATTTACAGGCATAGCCCAGTAAGCCGGCGGCGTACTGTTCAAACAGCGCGGCGATGGCGGCGGAGGCATCCTGCCGGAGCGCTGTTTTCATTATATCCTCGCTATCGTACATGCAGAAGGCATCAGTTTTTCATTACGTGTATACCAATATAGTTACAATAAATGAAAAAGTGAAGGAGCTTTTAAATCCTTACAAAGACTTCCTGTATTCTACAGGGCTCAGATTCGCATGTTTTTTGAAGTAATTACTGAAATGCGGCGTTTCCAGGAAGCCCAGTCTCAATGCGATCTCTTTAATGCTCAGATCAGGATCCTGCAGCATCACTTTGGCTTCGGCTACCATTTTATCAGCTATCCAGGCAATGATGGTTTTGCCGGTCTTACTACGGATCACACTGGAAAGATAACTGGCGTGCAGGGCCTGTTTATCGGCATAGTCCTGCACCCTTAACTGGGTATCTGCTTTACCACTGACCAATTCTCTCACATGCTGCTCCAGATTCCTCCGGAAGGTCTTTACGATCTGCGAACTGCGGTTACCTTCATAGATAGGATTATACTCCTGGAAGAAATTTTCTTTGATCTTCAGTAAAAGGGTTACTAAAGCGCTGCCGATGATCTTGAATTTGTAGGGGGAGTCGCCACGATGTTCCCGGAAGAGAAAGCGATATAATTCCTCCATCACGGCAAACTGCTCCGGTTGTAAAATGCGTGGCTCTACTATTTCTGTCAGCAGGAAGGAGAACTCACGATAGATATCAGCGTGTACCTGTTCTTTCAGGAAAGACTCGTTGAATACGATCAGGCAGGCATCGGTAATCTCGTGCCATTCAAAATCCCGGTAGTTGCCCGGGTTGGTAAAATAGACGGTCCAGGGTGCAATGGTAAATTGCTGGGCGTCTATGGTATACTTACCAAACGCATGTTTTACAAAAAGGAAACTGAAAAAATTAGGCCGGTAGGGAACAGATGAAACGGGAAACGCTTTGAAAATATCCTGGAGGTAATGAATGGTAAAACCGGATGTGGTATCGATCACCTCATGCGGTTGCCCCATGAGATCATACAGCTCCGCCAGATCTTTGACGATAATATTCCTTGATGACATAAGTTAAATATACAGCGGTTTTCCGGGAGACAAGGCCATTATTTTATCCTTAAGGCCCTCCGCTGCGGCTATCCTGGATAGCTCCCTGAGCGGCGTGCCCAATGGCTCATCTGACAGATCAAATGTTCCATAATGCATAGGGATCAGGTGCTGTGCATGTAAGTCTTTTAAGCCCTTTAGCGCCTCTTCCGGTGATTGATGGATGAGGTGCATGAACCAGACCGGCTCATAGGCGCCAATGCCCAGCAAGGCATAGTCAAAACTGCCGTATATCTGCTGCAGTTGTTTGTAATGACCATCATAGCCGCCATCCCCGCCGAAATAGATCCGTTTACCGTTTGCCTCGATCACAAAACCTCCCCATAAACGTTTGTTCGTATCAAACATGCCGCGCTTGGCCCAGTGCTGGGAAGGAATGAACGTAATGCTCACTGCCTGGTGATCTGTGTTGAATTGCTGATACCAGCCCGCTGTTTCGATGTTCGTTGAATGCGTGATGCCCTGTATCAATGGTTCCATTCCCAGCCCGGAAAGGTATTTCATGGAGGGATTGTTACGGGCCAGCGCCTGCAGACTGCCTTTGTCACAATGGTCACGATGATCATGTGATAAGAGCAGGTAATCCAGGCGCCGGATCCGTTCAGGGTTTACCGGCAATGCAGACTTACGATGATAAAAAGGAATATCCCCGAACACGGGGTCTATTACCAGGCGGATACCACCTATACGAATGTAAAAGGTCGCATGTCCCAACCAAACGATCACATCCTCCTCCCCCTCCAGCCAGGCGTCGTCTTTATATACCTCTAATTGCCAGTGATCGGCTTTCTTCTCCTGTTCGAAAGGATTGGTCTTCATCTTCCAGCGGATCACTTCAACAAAGTTGGCTGCATACGGATGACTGAGGTTCATAAACCGTCCCTGTCCGTCTACCGGTGTGCCTTTCCAGTCAGCGTCCTTAATAATCGTTTTTAACAGCGGATTGCTGCGCCAGGTGATCGCCATTATCGATAATGATATAAGACGCTAAAGGTAAGAAAACAAAGCGGCGCTTAAAGTACCGGGCCGTAATCCTCCAGGGTCTCTCCGTCGGCATACATGGTTTCTATCTCCGGAAGTGCGGCGCGATCATGTACGTGCGATGTAACTGTCCGGTCTATCACGAGGCTGAGCAGCTCGGGCCGGGTGTAATGACCGCGGGAGTCCATCAGCCGTTTACGGGCATCGATCAGTGAAAAGTCCAGATCAGCGACCACTTCTCCTTCCCCGCCCTTAAACGGTCCGGCGATGATCTGACCATCGGGGCTCACGATAGCAGTAAAATTACCGCCGGTGATCGGGCCTACGGGGCCACCGGTATCGGCTGCGATCTGCGCCTGCTGATCTGCATCCAGCCAGGCAGTGGCTACCACGACAAAAGCGCCTGATTCCAGTGCGTGCTGGCGGACGTTGGCTTCTGTCTGTTCTGAGAACAGGGGCCCGAAGATCGATCCCGGGTACATGGCGGAGTGGATCTGTTCACCGTCAGCCATCAGGGCATAACGGGCCAGGGGCATATAATGCTCCCAGCAGGCCAGCTGTCCGATACGCCCTACGGCGCTGTCGATGGCGCGCAGGCCGGAGGCATCTCCCTGCCCCCAGATCATCTTTTCATGATAAGTAGGCGTGAGCTTGCGGCGGCGCTGGATCAGCGTACCATCTGCATCGAAGAGCAGCTGTGTATTATAGATGGTACTACCGTCGCGTTCATTGATACCGATCGATACCACCATATTGGCTTCCCTCGCCGCCTCCCCGATAGCCTGGGTTTCGGCAGAGGGTACGGTAACGGATTCTTCGAGTAAGCGCAGATGTTCTTTCGCTTGCTGGAACGGGGCTTGTATAAAAGAAAAATAGGGATAGTAAGGAATAACCGTTTCGGGGAAGGTGGCGAACTGTACACCTTGCTTACCCAGCTCACGGATCTTCTCAACAACTTTGTCTACAGTACCCTGACGGCTGTATAACACGGGGCTGATCTGAACAGCGGCAGCTTTGATGATCTTTTTCATGTGCGTGGTTTTGGTAATAGTTAAAGGTTTCACCTATTTAAAACCGGGATACCGCACATTTGTTGCGAGTTATAGCTGGCAAATGGATGTTATTTTTTTATTTTATCTTGTCTTACATTTTAGTTTCGACACTTTTCCTTTCTCCGTATAATATTGCTCAATGGTCTTGCCTACGCAATCCACATGCTGTTCAGAAGCATCAACGGCATTTCTGATCATTTGGTCAAAGGCCAGTACTTTTGTCTTGTATGCTTCTATTTTGGCCTCAAATGGAGTTTTATCGTCTTTCAATTTCCCGGTGAACACAGGAAATTCATTAGCTGCAATATTATCACGGATATGCTGGATAAATACGGTTCCATGTGAGCCCTCATGAAAGCGGATCGATTTGGTAGTGGTTGTAGTGTCTTCCGGCCGGGTGCCAACGCCGTAGCCGGATGTAAAGGCAGGATCGCTGTTGGGGCCATAATGCGTTTGCACTATATAGGTAAGCTGGGGAACAGATGTAGGTTCAACGTAATTGATCTTATTCTTACCGTCCCAGGTATACTTGGGATATGTTTTATAAATATTAGCGTCGGTGCGCTTGATCTCTGTATGGGCCTGATCTGGTTCTACCTGGCTGGAGCCGAACACATCCGGCATTACAATGATCTTTATATTTCCGAATTGCAGTTCAAAGCCTTCATCCATCCGTGCAACAGCGCCTTCCGTCAGGGGTGTGGAAGGCATTTTTCTACGGATCAGGTTTCTCATTTTGTCATTCTTGATAAATGTTTTTTCTGCCATTCGCTTCAGGTAGGCGTCTTTCCCAAATACATCCAGCGCATTAATTTTATCGAGGACGGCAGTATTCGTAGTATCCTCGTCATCGATCAGTGCATTATCAAAACGGTATACGTCTATTTTGTCCAGCTCTGCCCGGATAGCTGCTTTTCTGATTTCCGGGTCCTGCTCTGCCAGGTACTTCTTTCCAACGTATACCGTCGGCGCAGAACGGGTTACTTTTACCGTGCCTTCCATTGTATCGCCGCTTTGAAAATTAGTAGACAGGTAATCTACGTTCTCATCAAAACCGGAGCCGGCCAGTTTTCGTCCTTCGCCGCTGAACCAGTTCTTAAGGTCGGTCCAGAATAAGTTGATCGCGTCGCGCTGCTTTTTGCTTTTTTCGATGTCTGCCTTTGAAGGCCCTTTTTCATCCTTGCGGGCTATGTTGACCGGGGCCTTTGTAAAAAAGGGGCCCTGTTTTTGCTGAGGCGTTGTGTTAGTTATAATGGGGGTAGCTTGCTTCATCAGGTTCGTTTTAATACTATAGATCTCCGGGTTCTCTTCCTACGACAATGCCCAGATCCAGTGTTTTGGTGATATCTTATTTTGTGTTTCACTTTTTATATTACCAGGTAAGATCTACTGTCTTTTCCAGCAGGCGTTGCAAACTGGCATCCGCTCCTTCCCCTCCTACGATCACCCTGCACAGAATGGTAACGCTGGTAACGCCGGCTGTTCGCAGTGACTCGCGTGTAGGGGCATTGATAAATGCGTTAAACTGTGTGCCGTAATGAAATACTTCTGATCCGTCATCACCCAGCATGCGATAACGCCGGTCGCTACTATCTTTGATCACCCACCTGCAGCTAAGGTTGTGGCCCGTAATCAGCGGCCTTACTTCGAAATGAGGACCATGCTCCCGGCCAGGTGTAGTGCCGGCGATGTTGATGGTACTGCTGCCGGATAGGTTCTCAATATGCAGGTTAGGATTGAGAATGATCTCATATCCGGACAATCCCCTGGTAAAGGTGGATCCAGGCGTAGAGAATTCGCCTACCGGCAGGTCCATTAAGGGACCGCCTGTTACAGCAGGCGTGATAGTAGACAGGTCTGCAGGCCAGCTGCCGCCGGATGGCAAAGAAGAGGAAAGCGGCTGGAACTGGCCCGTCTTCTGGAAATGATGCCGGTTGAATTCAGCGAGCGAATCGGTGGCGTTCCAGATACCGCAGGTACTTTCAATGTGGCTTCTGTCAAATCCGCGTGCATCGCGATAAAAGGAGATCAGGTTGGAAGGAAGATCTTCTTCAGAGAACGAAGAAGACTTGATCCAGTCCGTCCATCCCTGCAATGCTTCAAAGCCCATGGACTGCAGCATAAAAATGCGCAGCGCCACGCTTAGTATTTCATCATTGTTGAGTGGTTGTTTTATATTCGCCCGCACAGACACGCTACTCATGGTGAGGCCCAGCCCCGTGGAGGCCATGGCAGGTGTGACAACCGGCTCAGGCGCAGTGCTGCCGCTGGCGCGCATCCGGTCTGAGGCGTCCCTTACTGCCTGTATGATGCTGGCAGGCAATCCCGGCCCCGCATGCGACCAGTCTATCCAACCGCAATTGGTAGAGTAGGCATAACGTGCAGGCGTTTCTGATATACCGTCTTCCTCCACCATCCGCATGAGCTGTTGGGGAGCAGGGCGGAAGAACTGAGGCGGTGCATGGCTGGCAGCCGGGGAGCGGAAAAAAGTATTTTTTCCGGCACCATCGTTTCGTTGCATAGTGTTATGATGATTTAGTTTTTCCATTTTATTTCTTCTTTCCCAGCATGTTCATAAATAAGGGAGCAAAATCTATCGCAACAAATCCTCTCAGGTCCTTGCCTGGCAAGGTATCATGCCGTTGGTCTATCTTATAATATTCCAGTCCCATCTTCAGCATGTCAAAAAAAGTAAGGCGTCCCAACAGGCCGTATGTACGCGGTGAGCTCGCATCAAAGGGATCTGTTCTTCCCATATTGAAGGTGGCATCCAGGCCGGTTGCAAGGCCTTTGTATCTATAGTTAAACAAAAGATTGGTGCTGAAATCAACAGCTCCCGGAGCGCCGGCGGATGGGAACAATCCTCCTATAGATCCTCCCAGTTTCAGCTGCCATTTATCGTTATCCAGCAGCTCAAAAGAAGTAGCTGCATTCAGACGTCCACGCAGTGAGGCATTGCTGTCCGGCCTGTAATCCATCTCTGCTGTTGCCTGTAGCAGCGACAGGGGGCCAACATTCTTCAGCACTCCGCCAAAGCGTCCATATGCCTCTTTCGGATCTTTACCGTTCAGCCTTGCTCCTCCTTCGAGCAAGGTATAAAAGCCTTTATCACCTATAAAAAATCCGGTGAGGAATCTGTGCTCTTCTGTTGGCGCCGGCTTGTTCTCCAAGGGCGCATTATGCGTGTAGTTGAGATAGGGATACAGTTCAAAACCTTTATACTGCTTTTTCGCTTTTTCGTCTTTGGGATACAGATCTGCTATGGAAGCGATGTTCAATCCCAGTGAAAAATTCCAGGTGGCCGCTGAAGCCTCGGAATTCAGGCCGGTATACTTCAGTGCCAGTTTATCTGGTGTTTGCCAGAATGGGAATTGCCAGCGCGGATCAGGAATATTGTTCAGCAATGAAGGCCGTTTCAGTCCGGCGGGCGCCTCGGTAAAAGATGAAGTGGCAGGCCCTATCAGCGAAAAGATGTCCACATCGCTTTCCGTCAGGGCACTCACGCCCGCCAGGCCGGCCTGCAGGAGCGCGCCTGAGATCAGGAAAACACCCAGGTTCTGCTTGGCATAATCGGGCATTTTGGCGGACAGGTATTTCTTCATATCCTGATGCAAAGCAATGGACACCAGGTTGAGATAAGTGCCGCTTACACCAGTGATCTGCTCTGCCATTTCCAGGCCTTTGGAAAAGTCTACCAGCTTTCCATAGGGTGAACTATACTTATACTGGATAGCATAAAAAATATTCCATAGCGACATGATCTCGTTGGAGATCAGTTCCTTTCCGAAATTCGGGTCAAAAAGCGTGTTGCTGCCTGTTTGTTTTGCGCGTGCGTAAGACTGCTTCCAGCGGGAAGGGAACTGCAGTATAAGGTCGTCAAATATATTGCAGAAGGCTCTCAGACTGCCGAAAGCAATCTTTGTTTCTCCTTTCTTTTCATCTCTCGCTCCATCTTTCTTTTCCGTCGTTTCGGTCTTCGCGGGTGGCGCTGTTGTTTTAGGTGCATCCTCTTTTTGTATGACAGGGCCTGGGGCCGGCTTAAAGAAACTACCGGCCGGCGGGCCATAGTGAAAGAACTGCCGGCTGCCAGCATTATTAGGCGCTGCGCCGGAACCGGGTTGATACTGTTTCATTGATCAGTGTTAATCTTATTGCGCATTATCTTCCTGTTCGCAGGCTGAGAGGATCCTTTTTTCGTTGCAGGGTGACTGGGGTCATAAACGAAGGGGTTTGCATATCGTCTATATTTTTTTAGATAAAAACAAAGTTATCGAATTACTGTTCCAAAATAAACGCCGCTTATAAATATCCATGTTTGTATGGATATTTTATGTTTCTGCCTGATTAGGTATTTATACGCTAGGCCATATCCCTAAAAAGTCAATATCTTTGATCAGCGAACTCATAAACACCCCAAATACCCCAAAGACATGACCATCCTACACCACGTATCAGGCGGTCCAACCCTATTATTGACTGGCTTGCAACAACACCTCTCCCGCCGGGAAAACGTAACAATTACACAAACACTGTTAACAGCAGATCAGACACCAGAAGCCGGCAACATTCCTCCCTGTGACTATCTATGGCTGGAACACCCGGGAACAGGCTGGGATGCGGCAGCATTCTGCCAGCAGATCAGAAAAAAAATGCCCGGGCTGAAACTGATCTTCTTTCATGACAGTAAGGACCCCAAGACGATCAAAGGATTGATACAGGCCGGCATAGCGGGCTACCTGCTACCCAATTGCACTGTTGATTGTATAGAAGACACCTTGCAAAGCATAGCTAATAAGAATATCTACATTGATCCCCGGGTGCGGCAATACCTCACCGACTACCTGCTGAACACAAATGAAAAAAAAAATAATCACCGCATACTCACCCGGCGGGAAAAAGAAGTCCTCAGACTGATCGTGGAAGAGAACACCACACAGGAAATAGCCGGCAAGCTGTATATCAGCTGCTGCACGGTAGAAACGCATCGCCTGCACCTCATACAAAAGATGGGCGTGAAGAACACTGCCGGCCTGGTAAGAGAAGCATTGGTGCGGCAATTGTATGCTCATCCATGAATTCCCTGATTTAAAAAAATCAGTTCTTTCATGGATGTCTGGTATTAGCTTTCGGAGGATATTTGCACAAACATACAGTTGATCCCGTTTAATTAAACCCTTACCCGTTTAAATAACAATAACCCCAATGATTGACCAAATCCTCAGCGCAATCACTGCAAAGCTGAACACCTATATAGGCACCCTTGAGCCCGATGTAATGGTAGGCAACATTGCATTTGCCGACGCTTTTCACGACAATTCCTCACAGAATGTAAACGATAAGATCGTTGCTTCCATCATCAATATTGAACAGGAAGAAACGCTGCGCAATATCCCTTTCAGGCGCGTTGTCAGGAATGCACAGGGACTGCCGCAGGCCGTTGAGCAGGAGCCGGAGATCCACCTGAATGTGTATGTGCTTTTTGGCGCTAACAAGAATAACTACAATACAGGACTGCAACGTATATCCCAGGTCGTTGCCTTTTTCCAGCGGCAATATGTATTCACCCCTGCAGATACCCCGCTGTTGGCTACACTGAAACTGAGCAAGCTCATATTCGAATTGTACTCTACCAATTTCCAGGAATTGAACCAGATATGGAGCGTAATGGGCGGTAAGTACATTCCTTCCGTGATCTACAAAATGCGCTTAGCCATTATACAGGATGCGCCGATACTGGAAACAGGCATTATCGAAGAGATCAACCTCAATACTTCAAGGCTTTCTATTAACACATCAGTATAACCACAACATGGAAACCCTTGCATGGCGATATCATCCTGAATTTACCGTTCAGCTGCTTATTAACGGACAGGATGCAGACGACAGCATCCGCCTCATCCCCGCTACCTCTGATGCAGGCATCTTTGAACGTTACGGCCTGCTGGCCAAAAACATCAGCGGGCAGGTGACGGTCTTTGTAAAACAACGGCACGACGGCATTGCCTGGATACCTGTAGCCAGCCTCTCGCAGGCGCTGGTGCTTCCCTTCTGGCTGGAAGTTAACCATGCCGCAGCAAGGATCCCTGATTTTTTCAGGCAGGGCAAACAGCGGTTTGGTAAAAAGATCCTGTATGCCAATAATGTTTCAGGCACGGGCGTGATAGATGCTAACGTGAACGCAAATACGGTAACGCTTAGCGCAGCCGCTGCTGCCGGTAATACAGAGAACGGAGCGCTGAGCCCCTTCATCCTGTCTGCTGCCATCACGCCCGGTACTTTCAATTTTATCCGCGCGGGCAGGATACAATCCGGAGCAGCGGTCAGCTTTTCCATCAACCAGGCGCTGGCAAGTACGCAAACAACGGCGTCCCTGGATTTCAGGCAACAGGCTGCAGGCGCCTATGTGGTAAAGCTTGACGGCGGCAGTCCTGTGGAAGAGCGCGTAGTGATCAACGACCAGGCTGCGCTCTCCGGCGTAAATGGTATAATAGAAATACACCGCGATACATGGCATTTACCACCGCAACCCAGGATCTACCAGCTCAATTTCTTAAGTACCTGATTAAAGTAAACGCATAAAATCATACTACACATGTTAAATCTAGCA
>Ga0209758_1002913_pt1 | contig 16509 bp, 3 predicted proteins | sample AraplaMF_Col_mMF_FD_184258 | JGI IMG/M metagenome (GOLD analysis project Ga0209758, IMG submission 184258) | Arabidopsis root microbial communities from the University of North Carolina, USA - plate scrape MF_Col_mMF (SPAdes) (version 2) | ecosystem: Host-associated > Plants > Roots > Endosphere ... | reverse complement strand
TACTTTCATCGATAGCCATTCTGCCTTGCAAATAAGGCAAAATTATGCCAAGAATGAAGAAGTTTTATTCCCACATTTTAGCCACCTGCTTAAATGAGGTGCTTCTTTGTATAAGCTCGATCTGTTGTTGGGCCTGGAATAGTTGCTTGTCCATTTCCAGCCGGCGGTACACCTTGCGCAACAGGGAGAAGTTCATGAGTCCCAATAATTTAAGGTCCTGTTTTTGAGCGGTTTCCATGGCTATTTCGGCTGCGCGGATCGCCTTATTGTATTCCTGGTTGTTGTAATGCACATTGGCGAGGATGATCTTCTGCAGGGTTTCCAGGTACCGTACTCCATAAAGGTCTGCTGCATACTGCCGTAGCACTTCATCCAGGTGGCGGCATATTTTTTCTGCCATCTGATGGTTGCCCATGTTGAGCTGGGCATAGGCCTGCCAGCAAAGCAGCGTTTGCCGGAGGGTATCAAATTTCCGGTACTGCAGCGAAGGATAGTTCTCGAACAAGCGCTTGCTGAAATTGAACAGGTGGGCATAATCATTCATCAGTATGAACACCAGTCCCATATTACGGTAGATGATCTCCTGCTGTACAGAGAACTGTGGCTGGGAGGTACCACTCCAGTAACGGGTATAGTTGTAGATCTTTTCCTTGATGCCCTCGTTAACGATGCCAAATTTCAGATACTCATAGATGAACAGGTAAATTTCATAAGGGGTGATCCAGAGGCTGTCATCCATATGTTCCCTGTTGCAGATCCTTTTGATGTTGTTCAATTCCAGCTCGCATTGCTCTGCATCCAGCTGCATCAGCGACATCCGGAAAAGGATGCTCCGTATCTTCAGCCGGTCTTCCGGTGCATCTGCCAGGCCTATTAAGGCCAGTAATACTTTCCGTTTGCCGAAGTGCATAAATTCCTCGCTGATAAATTCGCTGAGGGGGTGTTTTTTGAAATATCCCGGTGGGAAGATGGTCTTCAGCTCCACCTGGCGGTCGCCTTCATGCTGGTAGTGCAGCACGAGGTATTCCAGCAGGAATGATTTTTCTATGTTTGACAGCGGGAGGTAGAACATCTTGCGAATGCCCTCCGGCTGGTCGTTATTGAGCGCATAGCGCAGCAGCCATTTAAATACGCTGGCGCGATAAGTGGAGGGTGGGAGGTGCTGCAGCACTTTCTGCAGCATGGGCTCTCCTATTATGTGACCGCCTTCCTGTATATAATGCATTGCGGTGAAGTACTCCAGCAGGAAGTTATGGGCAAAGCGGACCTTTACATTGAACATGATCTCCTGGCTGAGGTTCTCTTCCACCAGTATATTATCTGCCAGTAGTTCCTTATAGGCCGGAAAGAGGTCGGAGTTCTGGTTCAGTAGCAGTTGCTTGTCTATATATTGTCCTCCGCGGCCATAATCGAGGAGCGACAGCAATTGTTCAATGATCCTGATCTTGAATGAATTGGTCTGGGAGCTGAACACCCGTTGCTGTATGAATTTCGAAACGATCTCGAAAAGGCTCAGGTGCTCGTCCGCAAACGACTGTTCCGGCCCGGCGTTCAGCTGGCAGAAGAGTTGCAGGTAGTACGGGTATCGTAGTTTTTGCAGGAAATGTTCACTGAAAGTGCGTACCGTGGCCGGATCAAACTGGTGGTTGTATAAGATGGACTTAACTTCCTGTTCAGTGAGCATGGGCAGGTTGATATTCGTTTCTTCGTCCATTTCCGCGCCCAGGTACCAGTAGCGGCGAAAAGCCGGGTACTGTACGGAATGCTGGAATATTTCTGCCCAGGTGTTGCTCCGGATGGACAGTATCACTTTTACCCAGGGAAAGAGATCATTAGAATAGACAAAGTCTTCCAGCTTGGTGTACATCAGCCGAAGTTTGTCGCCGGCTACTGCTATTTCGTCAAAACCATCAATGATCAGTACCAGGCGCCCGCCTTTTTTATCAAAGTGGCCGGCAAAATATTCCCGGAAGTTCTCACCGCTGCCCAGGTTCAGCTGATTGTCCAGCCAGGAGGAAAGGGAGAAGCCCTTCAGCAGCAGGCTGCCGGCGGCGTGCGCGTGAATGAACCAGCAGATATCCTGCTTGTAGCGGGCCTCTTTACCAAACCAGAAATGTTCTGCCAGGTGCACCAGGCTTACTGATTTTCCCCAGCCCGATGGCGCGATGAAGGCAGTTGCAGCATAATCGCTTTCCAGGAACCGCTCTATATGGGCGGTACAGTATTGCCGCGGAACGGTAGATGTAAAAGGAACACCCGAACGGTTCTTTAGCGTCACCATAGTATAGTGGGACACTGCATCGGCCTTGTTCTTAAGGTCGGCCCATTTGCCGTTATCCACGGCTACGTCACCACTGAGCTGTTTATAATGAAGGGTTTGAAAATCTTCCCAGTCTTTATAATTGCAATACTGGGATAAGGTATTGAGTGTATAACGGGAGAAACTGTGCTGGGCTACAGCAAATCCGAACACTCTTTTGAGCGTTGTTTCGCTGACGAGTTTCGTAGTGGCCTCCAGGATGGATTGCGAGAGGTGTTTACAGTCTCCCGGCAACATCACTTCTACGCCAAATCTCCGCAGCACTTCTTTTTGCAGCGTTATGATAAAATCATAGGATAGATCTATCATAGGGGGCGATAAATGGTTTTAGATGATGGATAGTCTTAGGTTTCAAGAAATAATTACGTACAGATGAGACATTTAGATTTACCGTTTTTAAAATTAACATTAGGTACGATACACATACTGGGAGCGCTATACATTAGTTTATTTTTTAATTATTATATGTCTGAACGGTATTTGTCATATTGATTATATATCTAAGTGAGTGGTTGGTAGATCATATTCGTTTTTACCATAATTGGTTAACCCTGATAACAAGCCTGCTAAAACTTGTGGACAAAGCAGCTAAGCCGGTAAAGGGTCAGCAAAAAATCCAGGAAACAGCGGTATAATTTTTTCGGATTAAACGGCGTTAATAGCTTGCCTGCCCTCCTTCATTTATTCTTCCTGGGCATATCTCCCCTTTCATATTTAAAAATGAATAAAAAGAACAAAGTTCAAACTAGTGGATAGTATGAACATGTTCACCTTACTGAATGAAATGAATTTCCTTAATCCCTGCCTTCAGAGTACATTCGTGCCGGTTCTACCAATTGATAAATAGTAACTGATTCCCCTCTCTCATAGCCCTGCCAGCATTTGGAACAACAATAGTGAAAACCGTAACGCATTAAAAAATAAGAACCCAAACCAATTATTGCTATGCATCTAAACGTTACTCCTCGAAGCCCTTTGAGGGCTTTTATACTTGTTGTCATATTCCTTTTCGGGTTAATTGGGTTACCGGCAACAACCACTTATGCTAGCAGCCCCAGTGCAGCAACATCCGATGCCGCCGTGCAGATGTACAACTGGCAGCGCGCATACCTCAAATGGCATCCCTATGCCCCTTTCTCAGGGAAAGACATTACCATCCCCTATGGAACCGGAGCAGCAGCAGGGCCGTTATGGAGCTTTGCCACCACACAGCAGAGTCCCATTACAAGCGGCCTTGCGTGCCTCCTTTGCCTTGTGCAGAACCCAACACGGGCTATTGACGGCGATACTACCACCTACTCCACGCTGGTGTTGCCCGTAGGTATCGCTGCCACATTAGGACAGCGCCTTACCTTCCCCGGCGATTATCTCGCAGGCGACTATGTAGCGCTTGAACTGGAAGTACCCAGCCAGGTAGTATCCGGTACATTGCTGGGAGGGATCAATATTGTAACCTATAATAATGGCGTATCCAATGCCGATCAGACTTTTCTCAACAACAACAATGTGACCATAGACCTCCTGGGTCTCGGTAATGGCAGCACGAATAAATTCCGCGCCGTTTTTCCTGTTGCAAATAACTTTAACGCAGTACAGGTGAACATCACTTCTGCCCTGGCCGCCCTGGGTAATTTAAGGATCTATGAAGTGGTAGCGGGCGTGCCGCCTACGATTGCCCCGGCAAATCCCGTTGTTAACACCGGGCAGCAGGCTTCACTCACCGCTTCTACCCGCCTCGCCAATGCAGTATTTAAATGGTACACCACCCCCACGGGTGGCAGTCCTGTTTTTACAGGCGCTACCTATAATACTCCCGCGCTGGACAGCAATACTACCTATTACGTGGAGACCACCACTACCAACAATAATATCACCAGCTACCTGCGTACGCCTGTTACCGTGGCAGTGGTGAAAGGTCCCGGCTCCTTATGGAGCTATGCAAACACACAGCAAAGCCCCATTACCAGTGGCCTTGCCTGTGTGGCCTGCTCGGTAGATTCTGCCGCCATGGCGGTAGACGGGGATACTACAACCGCCTCCAGGCTGAATTTGCCATTAGGGATCGCTACCACGCTGGGACAGCGGCTTACCTTCCCCGGCTATTACGAGGCAGGTGACCATATTGTGCTGGACCTGGAAGTCCCGGGTCAATTGCTGTCAACAGCTTTGCTGGGTGGCATAAACGTAGTAACCTATAAGGACAACGTATCCAATAACGATCAGACTTTCCTCAGTAATGGGCTGGCAGATGTGCAGCTCCTGGGCCTTAGCAGCGGTAATACCAGCAAGTTCAGGGTTACGCTGCCTGCTGCCAATGATTTTGACGCAGTACAGGTGAACATCACTTCCGCACTGGCCGCCCTGGGATCATTAAAGATCTATGAGGCAGCTGCCGAAGTGCCAGTTACTGTCACCCCGGCTAATCCGCAGATCAATATAGGACAGACAGTACAGCTGTCTGCCTCCAGCCGCCTGGCCGGCACTACCTTCAGGTGGTATACTACCTCTACCGGCGGCAGCCCTGTGTTCACCGGCGCAAACTTTACTACCCCAACGCTGAACAGAACTACCACCTATTATGCAGAAGGCTTTACATCTTCCAATGGGCTGAGCAGCTATACGCGTATACCGGTTACCGTGATCGTACGTGGCGGCCCCGGTCCTCTGTGGATCTATGCAGATACGCAGCAGAGCCCTGTTACCGGTGGCGTGGCTTGCGCATTGTGCTATGTGGATTCCGCTGCCATGGCGGTTGATTGGGATACTACTACGGCATCCAGGCTGGTAATGCCGGTTGGCCTGGCCACTACCCTGGGTCAGCGCCTGTATTTCCCCGGCGATTATCAGGCAGGCGACTATGTTGCCATTGACCTGGAAGTGCCTACACAACAGCTCTCAACGCAATTATTGAGCGGTATCTATGTTGAGACCTTTAATGACAGTGTTCCCAATAACGACCAGACCTTCCTGAATAGTGGAGCGGTGAATGTACAGCTCCTGGGCCTCGGTACGGGCGGTACCAATAAGTTCAGGGCACTGGTGCCGATAGGCAGTAATTTTGATGCTGTACAGGTAAATATCAGCTCCCTGCTTGCCGGATTGGGAGCCCTGAAAACATATGAAGCGGCAGCTTATGTTCCGGTAGATGTAAGCCCCGATACCGCGGTGATCGCCAACGGAGCATCTGCTACATTTAATGCATCTATCCGCTTCTCCGGTGCTCAGTTCAACTGGTATACACAACCCACCGGCGGCTCTCCTGTTGCTACCGGTGCAACCTTCAATACACCTAACCTCACAAAAGGCGCCACCTACTATGCAGAGGCAGTAACGCCTTCCGACGGTTTGAGCAGCTATGTGCGCACACCGGTGGTTGTTAAAGTGGCCGGTGCGCCTGGCCCCATCTGGACTTATGGCGACGATCAGGAAAGCCCGCTTACCGGTGGCCTTGCCTGCGTTGGTTGCGCCATCAATAATCCGCTGCTGGCCGCTGATGGTGATACTACCACCGCCTCAAGTTTTGTAATGCCTGTTGGTATACTGGGCTCAGTAGGCCAGCTGGTCAAATTCCCGGGCGTATACTATCCCGGTGATAGTATCGTGCTGATAATGGAAACACCTGATAACATCCTTACCGGTCAGCTGCTGCCCGGTGTCAGTGTAGAAACCTATAATAATGCGATCCTTGGCCCCGGCACTTCCAATAATGACGCAGTGCAGCTTGATGCATCTGCTGTAAGACTGGAATTACTGGGTCTTGGCATAGGCAATAACCGGAAATTCAAAGTAACAATCCCCGTCCAGGATACCTTTGATGCAGTAAGGGTGAACCTGGCTCCTGCGGCATCCCTTTCACTGGCAGAACCACTCAAGCTCTATGAGGCAGTGGCGATGGTCCCCGTGACAGTGAGCCCCTCACCAGCCACGGTGAATTATAACAAAACGGCTACGCTTACACCGTCTATCCGCGTTTCGAATACTACCTTCAACTGGTATGTATCGCCTACCGGCGGTTCTCCGCTGGCCACGGGCGTGCTCACGACACCCCCGCTTATCCGCAACGCAACCTATTACGTGGAAGCCGTAGACTCTACCGGTAAACGTAGCTTCCAGCGCACAGCGGCACAGGTAATAGTGGCCGGTGGTGATGGCCCCCTGTGGACCTTCGGTATAGAACAGGAAAGCCCAAGGACCGGCGGTCTCGCCTGTGTATTATGTACCGTGGAGAATCCGGAGCTAGCAGTAGATGGAGATACCAGCACCCGTTCAAGGCTTACAATGCCACTGGGTGTAGCCTCCACCGTGGGGCAATACATTCGCTTCCCGGCCGGATACCAGGCAGGCGACAGCATTGTACTGTTCCTGTCAACCGAGGCAGACCTGTTGGCAAACACCAGCCTGCTTAGCGGAATTCAGGTACAGACCTTCCGTGGTGATACCTCCAACAACGATGCTACCACCCTCAATCCCGGATTGGTCAATCTCCAGTTGCTGGGAGCCAGCGACGGCCTCAATCATTTCCGTTTAACCTTTGCTGCTACCCAGCCGTTTGACGGTACACAGGTAGACCTGGTTTCCGTAGTTGGACTGGCAAGCGGCCTGTATATAGGAGAAGCAGCCGCCATGATGCCGGTACAGGTTACGAGAATAAATCCAACCACAGATACCATACCAGCCGGCCAAAGCGCCAGCTTTGCAGCTGCCATTCCCCGGATCCCGGATGCTACTTTCAGCTGGTACGAAACACCTACCGGGGGTACACCGGTATTCAGCGGCGCAAACTTTACTACGCCGCCGCTCTTAGAGAACAAAACCTATTATGTAGAAGCATATTCACCTTCAGACGGCCTGCATAGCCTGATCCGTACCGCCGTGCCTGTTACGGTAAGCGCCGTAAATGAGCTGTCCTGCGGTGCTGCCACTACGCAGTCGGCCGGTACTTCAGGCGTAGCCTGCCTGGGATGTAGCGTAATAAATCCCCAGCTTGCCGTAGATAGCGATCCTGCCACTTCTTCGGAACTGCGCGTAGGTATCGGCTTGCTCGGCGGCGTATTCCAGGGCCTGGGCTTCCCCTCCCTGAGCGGTATTGCTGATACTCTACGCGTAGGCGTAAGTACCAGCTCCCAGGTATTGGATGTAGGTCTGCTTACCGGTATAACCTTCACATTGTACAATGGTAATACCCAGGTGCAGCAGATCAATAATCCTTCATTGCTGATCCTTCGCTTACCGGATGACAGTTCCTATTCAGAACTGGTGATTGCACCGGGCGTTGCATTTGATAGTGTTAAGATAGATTTCAATGCCTTGCTGGCTGCCATTTCCAATATCCGGATACATTACGCCAAGGCAACCGCGCCCGATGCCAGGGTACAGGATAGTTTGTTACGCGCCTGTTCCGGCGGCAGCGTTACATTTAACGCAATTTCTCCGGCCGGCGCTACCTTCCGCTGGTATGCGGAATATACCGGCGGTACGCCTTTGTTTACAGGAGCTTCCTTCACAGCGAACAATATCACCAGTGATACTGCTTTCTTTGTAGAAGCGGTATCCACCGGTACTGCTGCCTGTGGCAGCAATAACCGCACCCCGGTATTTGTTAAACTGGGCCTGCCGGATATCGCGGTCACACCTTCAACAATTGAAGTAAATAAAGGACAATCGGCTACCTTCAACATAGTAAGCCCTAAACAGGCTTATACCTACAAATGGTACGCCGTTGATAACGGTGGCGCTGCCCTTTCTACAGGTACACAGTTCATTACACCCGCTATTGATTCTGCTTCCGTATTCTATGCAGAGGCGGATTCTTCCGGCTGTACCAGCAAACGTGTTGCAGTCTACGTTACTGTATCCACCGCACCAGCTATGCCGGTGATCATTCCGGATACTGCTTTTGTAAGCACAGGTCAGACAGCCACTTTCCGTATCGCCAATCCTGATCCGGCACTTACTTACCGCTGGTACAATACAGACTCCGGTGGCACCGTGCTGGGCACAGATACTATGTATACCACACCGGCTGTTACTGCTAACGGATATGTATATGCAGAGGCGGTGAATGCCTCAAATGAGGTCAGCCCACGCGCCCGTGCGGTGGTAAGGCTTACTGATGCACCGGGCAGCGGTCCATGTACATATGCCAGTGCACAGGAAAGCCCTGTATATACTGGTCTCCTGAACCTCTGCCTGTTATGCGGTGTAACAGATCCTGTTAATGCTATAGACGGCGACACAACGACCTTCTCCAGGATCACAGCCACCCTCGGTACAGGCACTATAGGCCAGATGCTGCACTTTGGCGAGACCGGTGTAGCCGGCGACAGTATACGCCTGCAGCTCGCATTGCCGAGCGGCCTTGCAGACATACAGCTGCTGGGGGCCGTAAGGATACAGCCCTATAACAATGGTAGCCCTGTTGGCGCTGCTGTACCCCTCGACTCGCAGGTGGTGCGGCTCAACCTGGCTACTCCCAATAAATTTGCAGCCGTATTACCTGTACAAGGAAATTATGATGCGGTGCTGGTAAGCCTGGGAGGGTTACTGACAGCAATTACTGCACTGGATATATACAACGCAGAGCAGATCATACTACCGGCAAAACCGGATGCTGATTCCGACTCGCTCATCATTTGTGCAGGCAACTCCGCCAGGATAGTTGCGAGAGACACCGCAGGCATTACCGTTCAGTGGTTTGATGTGCCCACCGGAGGCTCACCATTGTTCACCGGCGGTATCTTCAACACACCGGCATTGACTCAGCCAAGCACTACTTACTACATCGGATCCGGCCGTAATGGTTGTGCCAACCCGGTGCGTGTGCCGGTCACCGTTAGAACAGTGGCACGTCCTGCTGTACCACAGCTGGTGAACGCTACAACAAATATTTGTGTGGGAGATACAGCTACGCTGGCTGTAACAACACCACAGGCGGGTCTTTCCTACAAATGGTACGATGCGCCTACCGGCGGTACCCTCGTAGATACAGGCGCTGTGTTGAATATTATACCCGCTTCTACCGGTGTAGACACCGTGAGCTATTACGTGGAAGCTGGTATTAACGATTGCACCAGCAGCAGCCGCGCCAAAGGCGATGTGTTCGTAGGAACGAACTGTGGCGGTCCCGGTGGTATAGACACTACTGCTATTACCCTTTGCTCTGGCAGCAGTACCACCTTAACAGTGGACAGCATAATAACCGGCGCTACCTATCAATGGTATAACACGGCGAACAATAGCCTCGTATTCACAGGCACCAGCTTTACTACACCAGTGCTCACTTCCAGCGTAAACTACCTCCTGGTATCAACGCTGAACAGTGTAAGGGATACCATCCACCTCTACCAGTTAACCGTTACCAGCAGCCTGGCAACGCCTGCACTGGTAGCTCCGGAAATAGTGACTACAACCGGATCTACCGCTACCTTCATTATTGCTGCGCCCCAGGGTGGTGTGCTCTATAAATGGTATAGCGCAGCTACCGGCGGTACGCCGCTGGATACCGGCACATCCTTCACCACACCGCCACTCGCCGGCGACAGTGCGAAGTACTATGTAGAAGCCAGCGCAGGCGCTTGTACAAGCCCCGCCCGTGCAGTGGCTACCGTGAAAGCAAGTAACGGAGGCGGCGTGCCCTGTTATACCGCTAATACCACACAAAGCCCGGTTTATACAACGCCCATCAGTATTTGTCTGCTTTGCGGTGTAACAAACCCGCTGAACGCAGTGGACGGTGATACCACCACAGCATCCCAGATACGCGCCAATATTGGCATAGGATATATTGGACAGGTGCTGAACTTCCAGCAGCCAGGTCTTGCGGGCGATAGCATCCGTCTTACACTGTCACTGCCTACTGGTCTTGCTGATGTGCAGCTGCTGGGTGGTGTAAGGGTACAGGCCTACAACAACGGGGCTCCTGTTGGTAACCCTGTATTCCTTAACGGAGGTATGGGATTGGTGAAACTGCAGCTACTGAACGCCAATAAGTTTACGGCTTCCTTCGCTGCCCCTGCTAACTATGACGCAGTATATGTAAGCATCGGCGGTGTGCTCACTGCACTTACAACACTGGAAGTATACACCGCAGAACAATGGCTGAAACCAGCCAGACCGTCGGCAGATACAGATTCCCTGAGCCTTTGCCTGGGAGCCTCTGCCCGCCTGGTAGCAACAGATACCGCCGGTGTTACGGTGAAATGGTATGCAAGCGCCACCGGCGGTACAACGCTGGCCACTGGCGCTGTATTCAATACACCGGCATTAACGCAGGTTGTTACTACTTACTATATTGAAACCAGCCGCAATGGTTGCCCCAATCCGCTACGTGTACCCGTAACGGTGAACGCCAGGAATTGCGGTACTCCGGGCAGCGACACTACTGCCATCACCATCTGTCGTGGTTCCTCCACTACGCTGGGTGTAGATAGTGTACAGGCCGGCGCTACTTATGAATGGTACAATACAGCGAATAACAGCCTCGCATTTACAGGCGTCAACTTTACTACGCCCACATTGAATGCAAATACTACCTATCGCCTCGAAGCTGCATTTGCAGGTGGCTTCAGGGATACAGTACAGACATATGTGATCACGGTAACTGATCCGCCGGTAGTACCGGTGCTGGTTAACAGTACGGTAATAAGCTGTGCCGGTGGCCCGGTACAGCTGCAGGTACAAAATCCGCAACCGGGAGTTACCTATAACTGGTACGATGTAGCAAGCGGCGGTGCGCCGATCGGCACAGGAGCTACGTTCACCGTAACACCGCCTGCGGGCCTGGATAGTGTGAAATATTATGCACAGGCAGCTGTAGGTACCTGTACCAGCACCAGCCGTGCAACAGCAACCGTAAGATCAGTGAGCTCACTGCCCGCACCAACTGTCGTGCTGAATGAGCAGACAGTTCCCAAAGGCAGCAGCGCTACATTTAATATCGCGAACCCGCAAACCGGTATCAGCTATAAATGGTATAGCACAGCTACTGGAGGTACGCCATTATTTACAGGAACCTCCTTTATTACTCCGCCGCTGACCGGCGACAGCGCTACTTACTATGTAGAGGCCAGTGCAGGCAGCTGTGTAAGCGCTACCCGCGCCGTGGTACGTGTTAAGGCGAGCAGCGGCAGTGGCGGCGATACAACTGCCATTACGATCTGCCGTGGTACGAGTACTACGCTGACGGTTTCCAACCCGGTAGCCGGCGCTACTTACCGCTGGTACAATACCGCTAATAATAGCCTGGTATTTACCGGTACTTCATTTGCAACACCGGTACTAAATGCAAATACAACCTATCTGCTGGAAGCTACCTTGCCAGGAGGCGCCAAAGACACGGTACAGACTTACGCGATCACAGTATCCGATCCGCCGGTAGTGCCGGTACTGGTTAACAGCGCAGTAGTAAGCTGCGCCGGTGGCCCCGTACAGTTGCAGGTACAGAATCCGCAGGGTGGCGTAACATACAACTGGTATGATGCGCCCACCGGAGGCAACCTGGTAGGTACAGGTATTACACTGACGGTAACACCACCCGCCGGACAAGATAGCGTGAAGTATTACGCAGGAGCAGTTGCAGGCAGCTGTACCAGCTCCAGCCGTGCAGTTGCTACGGTAACTGTCATCAGCAACCTGCAACCGCCTGCATTGACAACTAATCAGCAAAGTGTCAACCTGGGCGAAACGGCAACATTTACCGTTGCCAACCCGCAGGCCGGTATCACTTACAGGTGGTACAGCACCGCCACGGGCGGCACGCCGCTGGCAATAGGCACCAGCTTTACAGCACCACCACTGGCGGCCGACAGTGTGAAGTACTATGTAGAAGCCAGCTCAGGCAGCTGCGTAAGTGGTACCCGTGCAACGCTGACCGTGAAGAAGAACAATAACGGCGGCAGCAATGGTGATACTACAGACATTACCCTCTGTACAGGCAGCAGTATTACACTGAATGTAGTGAACCCGCAGGGCGGCGTGATCTATCGCTGGTACAATACGGCCAACAATAGCCTGGTATTCACGGGTACTTCATTTGCAACGCCAGTACTTAATGCTAACATTACCTACCTGATAGAAGAAACCCTGCAGGGAGGCGCTAAAGACACCAATCACGTATACCGGATCACTGTGGCTAATAATACCACACCGCCGGTAGTGGTGTCCAACCTTGTGAAGGTCTGCGCCGGTCAGGATGCTACCCTGATAGTACAGAACCCGCAGCAGGGCTTTACCTATCAGTGGTACGATGCTGCCACCGGAGGCAGCCTGGTGTTCACAGGTCCAGTTTATACCGTGGTAGCAGTGAGCGGTAATAGGGATTACTACGTACAGTCCGTGCTGAACGATAAATGCGCCAGTGCAACAAGGACCAAGGTCAGCATACAGGCCAACAGCACACCGCCTGCACCAACAGTAGCTTCCAACAATGTAGTGACCTGCATAGGCGGCACTGCAACATTTAATATTCAAAACCCCGATCCGGCAGTAACCTATCGCTGGTACAACCAGCCGGCTAATGGCACCCTGCTGGCAATAGGCACGGCCTATACCACCGCAGGACTGTCCAACACTACCACCTTCTATGTAGACGCAGCATATAATGCAGGATGCGTAAGCACCGCAAGAACAGGTGTTACCGCTACCGTGGTGAACACCCTGAATGCACCGCTGGCAGATGCAGTGACCATCTGCTCTGGTCAAAACGCTGTACTGACTGTAAAGAACCCTGTGGCAGGCCTGATCTACAGGTGGTATAGCACCGCCACCGGCGGTACGCCGCTGTTTACCGGTAACGCATATACTACGCCTCCGCGTACTGCAAACACGGTATACTACCTTGAAGCTGCAAGTGGCGGTGGTTGTGTGAGTGTAAGCCGCACCGCGGTAAGTGTTACCGTAAACAATGTACCCGCTGCACCGCAGGTGACCAGTTCAAATGTGCAGGTATGCACGGGCCAGACAGCCACACTGGAGGTACAGAGCCCCAATGCAAATCTTACCTATCGCTGGTATACATCGCCCACTGGTGGTACCCCTGTTACAACCGGTACATCTGTTTCAACCGGTGCAGTAAACAGTAATCTGCAGTATTATGTAGAAGCGGTGAACCCCAACGGTTGCGCCAGCAATGAGCGTACCCCTGTAAGCGTAACAGTAGGTGCGCCCAATGCAAATGATATTGTGGTAGACGTGCCAGATCCGGAATGCCCGGGTGTTGTAATACTGACGGCAAGTTCACCCACCGTAACAGATCCGGTGTTCCGCTGGTACAGTACAGCCACTGGCGGTGCACAACTGGCTACCGGCGCTACATTTACTACACCATCACTAAATGCGAATACTACTTACTACGTAGAAGTATCTACCGCAGGTGGTTGTACCAGCACAAGCCGCAAGGCTGTTTCAGTTAGCGTGTTGCAACAGCTCGCCACACCTGTGGTAACCGTAAGCGATTCTGCCGCTACTTCTATCACCTTCAGCTGGAACAGCGTACCAGGTGCAACCAGGTATGAAGTAAGCACCGATAACGGCGCCACCTTTGTGCCGCCCAGCTCAGGCGCAAACGGTACTACACACAAGGTTTCCGAGCTTTCGCCCAACCAGACGGTCACCCTCGTGGTAAGAGCGCTGAATACCAACAGCTGCCAGACAAGTCAGTTGTCCGCTGCAGTTACCGGCAGAGCTACCAACCCGGCAGGCAACCAGGTGTTTATACCGAATATGTTCAGTCCTAACGGCGATGGCGTGAATGATGTATTCATGGTTTACGGCAATACAATTGCTGCTGTGGAAATGCATATCTACAATGCATGGGGTCAGGAAGTGTTCGTATCCAAAGACCAGCGCCAGGGATGGAACGGTACCATGAGTGGCAAACAGCAGCCCGCTGGTGTGTATGTATACATCGTTATCGCTAAACTGCAGAATGGCACTACCGTCAACAGAAAAGGCAACATCACGATCATCCGCTAATTATACTGAGGTCCCGTTCCGGTTATGCCGGAACGGGCATTTCTAACATGCTAAAAAAATACTCCTATGAGAAAAAATATAATTGTTCTGGGACTACTGCTAAGCGCTTTGCTGCCCAAGTCCTTATGGGCGCAGGTAGATCCCCATTTCTCTCAGTATTATGCTTATCCGCTGTGGTTGAACCCCGCGCTAACAGGGGTATTGGATGGTGATTACAGGGTAAGCGGCAACTATCGCAACCAGTGGACCAATTACGGGAAAGCGTTTTCTACATCCGGCGTTTCTTTTGACGCTGCTACAGATAAGAACATAGGCGTTGGCGTTAATATCCTCAATATGTCTGCCGGAGATGCCGGCTATAATTACCTCAACGCAATGGCCAGCATTTCCTATAGTGGTGTTAAATTCGGCGCCACCGGTACAACACGCCTGGTATTTGGCGTGCAGGCCGGTATCATCAACAGGAAAGTTGACCCGGGCAAGTTCCAGACCGGTAGCCAGTGGAATCCGGTAATTGGGTTTGATCCCAGCATATTTAACGGGGAGAACCTTAACAAGACTAATTCCACCGCATTTGACGCTGCTGCCGGGGCCCTGTTCTTTGATGGTAATCCTAACCACCGTCTGAATCCCTTTGTGGGAATATCTGCCGGTCATCTCACACGGCCTGAAGATCCATTTATAGCTGATGATAACCGCAAGTATCCTATCCGTTATCTCACGCACGCCGGTACCAAAATAAGGATGACGGAAGAGCTCAGCCTTACTCCGCACGGCCTCTATATGCGCCAGGGAAATGCAGAGGAAAAAGTGCTGGGGGTATACGGTCAGTATGCGGTAAATCCGGAATTTGACTTTCTGGGAGGGCTTACTTACCGCTTTGATGATTCCATGATCCCCTTTGCAGGTTTCCACTATAAGAATTTTGTACTGGGGGCCAGCTATGATGCCAATGTATCAAACCTTCACCGTTTGGTGAATGGAAGCAACAGCTTCGAAATATCACTTTCTTTTATCAGCCGTAAAAGAAGGGTGCTGACAGAGGAATACTTTATCTGTCCAAGGCTCTAAAGATTTAACGGAACGAAAACCCTTCAAATGAAACTTAGCATGATCGAAGTAAAAAATGTACAGATGAGAAGAATTGTACAATGTTTGATAATGCTGTTATTTAGCGCAAGCGCCGCTTATTCGCAATACGTGTATGATTACAGGCGTACGGCGGATATCTACTATAACGCAAAAGATTACTATTCTGCAGCACAATACTACAGTAAAGCGCTGGGTACCTTCAGAATAAAACCTTCAGAGATCCTGCCCTATGCAGTAGCAGCAGCAGGTAAGGAGAAAAACAGTAAGATCAAGGATTATGAAACCGTAGTATACCGCCTGGCAGAATCCTACCGGCAGTACAATGATTTCGGCAATGCTGAAACCTATTACGGACAGGCATCCACTTTTAATAATCCCGCATTTCCGCTGGCCCGTTTCTGGTATGGCGTTTCCCTGCGCGCCAATGGAAAGTACCAGGAGGCGCTGGACCAGCTCAAACAATTCAGGAACGATTACACCAATGCAGACGAATATGCTGCCAGAGCCGCGCTGGAAATTGCCAGTTGTGAACTGGCGCTGTCAGAAGCCAGGAATGTGCCCAGGTACAGCATCAGGAAATTAGGCGGTAATGTGAATGGCGGTGGCGCTAACTATGCACCTTTGTTGCTGAATAGCAGCACCCTGGTGTTTACTTCTTCCCGCCCTGATACGCTTAATGCCGGCAAGGAGAAAAAAGAGAATCCTTACGTAAATAACCTCTATATCGCCCAGGGGCAAGGTTATAGCTTTGAAAACAGCCGGAAGCTCGATATCCCGGCGCTTAAAGGAATGGAACAGGGCACCTCGGCATTGAGCCCGGACGGTAATACCATGTACCTTACCCGCTGGACAGTGAAGGGCGGCCAGAAACAGGCGGCTATTTATACCAGCGCCCGCCAGGGGGATAAATGGGCAGAACCGGTGGCGCTTGGCCCTAATGTAAATGCAAGCGGCTTCAGCTCTATGCAGCCTTTTGTAACGGCAGACAACAAATACCTTTTCTTCGTTTCCAACAGGCCTGGCGGTATGGGTAAGAACGACATCTGGTACAGCCAGCTGCAGAACGGTACTCCTGGCGCGCCCCGTAATATGGGCACCGGTATCAATTCCCGCGATGAGGAACAGGC
>Ga0209758_1002898_pt1 | contig 16560 bp, 16 predicted proteins | sample AraplaMF_Col_mMF_FD_184258 | JGI IMG/M metagenome (GOLD analysis project Ga0209758, IMG submission 184258) | Arabidopsis root microbial communities from the University of North Carolina, USA - plate scrape MF_Col_mMF (SPAdes) (version 2) | ecosystem: Host-associated > Plants > Roots > Endosphere... | reverse complement strand
TCAGCCTGAACAGATGCACCGGCTCCTGGCCGATGCGAAACGTCAGCGCGCGATCCGTGGTTTGTCGCCAGACATCCACAATTCCCTGAAGCACCACACGGTCGCCGTCGCGGCGAATTCCGCCGTCGTGGGAGCCGATCGACGAACCGTCCTTGCCATTGCTGCGGATGTTCCCGGAAACGTCGCTCCAGTCCGTCAGGTATCTGCCCGGCGGCAGCCGGACCTCGAATGCGAGCCGGGCGTAGCGATCGAGCATGTCATTGGTCGCCCGTTCGAAGACAAAACCGCCGACGACCACAAGGGCAATCGCGAGCAGGCTGTAGCGCGCGATCGGCCGCTGCCGCGCCGCATATTTGCGCGCCAGCGCAAGGCCGAACATTCCGCCTGCGATCGCCCCGATGGGCGCCGCGAAAAAGAGCGCGAATACCGCCGACATGCCCTCCATGTGGCGAAAACCGAAGGCAGGGGCGACGATATCTCCGACCAACACCGCCAGGGCCGCGCCGATAGCGGTCCAGATCACTATAATGAATGTCGTCACGATGTCTCCGAAGCGCACGAAAGTGCGGTGAAGATACGCGGCCCGAACCGCCGCGCCAATGATCTCGTGCCCGGCCTTACGGGTCGGCCTGGAACAATCGGCCGAGCCGCCCCCACACGATCTCGGAAATCTGCCGCAGCGTTTGGTCGATTTCAGTCTCGATGTCGTTTTGCATCCTGGCTTCGAACTGCGACATGACCGAATCGAGATTTTGATGCAACCGCATCGCGGCGATGAACGGAAAGCCGAATTTGGCGCGGTAATCGCGGTTGAGCCGCGACAGGTGTTCGAATTGCCGCGCCGGCAACCGGTTCAAGCCGAGGCGTCCTTGTTCATCGGTGGAATGGCCGGTCATCTCACCGGCGATCGCCTCGCTGCCGGCGAGTTCCGGATGGCGGTTGAACAGCGCGCGCTTTTCGTCGTGCGACGACTCATGAATGCAATTCATCAGTTTGAGGTGGAGGTCCTCGACCGAGAGAAACGGCTGCTTGGCGAAAGCCCGCTCGGCGACCCATGGTGAGCGCTCGACGATATCACCCAACAGATCGACGAATTGATCGCGGTGCAGACGGTTCAGCACCGCGATCGAAATCGCCTGATCCTTCAGCTGCGCAGACATTGCGTTGTTTCCCTGGATGCGTTGCGTCAAGCGCCGCCGCGGAAGCACGAATAGCCCCACGGCGTGCACTTGAACGGCAGATGGAAATGCTGCAGCGGATCGGCGATGCCGAAATCGAAATTGACCAGATCGAGAAACGGAACCGCCGCGACCGCAATGCCGCTGTCGCGGTAGTAATCGCCGACGTGGAACACCGCGCGGTAGCGGCCGGGCGTGAAGGTTCGCGCCAGGCCGGGATCAACCAGATGGCCGTCCGGATCGAGCCTGCCCTCCAGAATCAACTCATACTGGCCATGGTCTGTCGCGAAGCGCAATTCGATGCGCATGCCGCTGGCGACGATCCCGCGCGACACATCGACGACGTGGATGGAAATGCCGGGCATCGGTCAGCGCATCTGTCTGGTCAGCCCGGCGAACTTCTCCGCGGCGAGCATCAGGATCAAAGTGGCGATCACGATCAGCCCGGACGCCGCGGCAGTGCGGACGTCGAGGTTGGTCTCGATCTGCTGCCAGAGATGAATCGGCAAGACCTCGGTCCGCTCGTCGGCGAGGAACAACGACACCGGCACGTTGTCGAACGAGGCCATGAAGGCGAGGAAGGCGCCGGCGCCGACGCCGGATGAGATCAGCGGCAGGATCACCCGCCGAAACGTCATCCACGAACTACCGCCGAGACTCTCCGAGGCCTCGAGCAAGGCGGGGTCGAGCTGCGATAGCGACGCCAGGGTGGTGCGCAGCACGAACGGCACGCAGACGATCACATGGCCGAGCACCAGGAACGGAATGTTCGGGGTGAAACCGAGCTTGTTGACGAAGATCAGCGCAGCGAAGCCGAACGCCAGCGCCGGCAACAGCAGCGGCGACATGAACAGCAGGTCGGCGGCACGCAATAGCGGCGACCTGCCGCGGGCGATGGCGAGCGCCGCCGCGGTACCAAGCACGACGGAAATGATCGTGGTCCAGAACGCGATGACGAGGCTGTTCCAGGCGGCGCGCTGCATCTGGTCGGCGTCCCACAGCGCGGCGTACCAGCGCAGCGACAGGCCGGACGGCGGAAAGCGCAGCGATTGCGAGGCGGTGAAAGACGTGATCAGCACGATCAGCGTCGGCGCGATCAGGAACACCAGCGCGACAGCGCTGAGCACGCCGAACACCAGCCTGATGGACAGCACGTCCCATTGAACGGCGCTACGCGCGGGCATGGGTCTCGCTCCTTCGCGCGATGGCGCTCAATACCGCGACCACGGCAATCACCGCGATCATGAAGATGATCGAGATCGCTGCCGCAAACGGCCAGTTGTTGGCGCCGACCGCCTGCTGGTAGATGTTGAGCGGCATGTAGATCAGCCGGGCGCCGCCGATCAGCGACTGGGTGACGAAGGCGGTGATCGAGGCCGAATAGGTCAGGATGCAGCCGGCGATGATGCCGGGGATCGACAGCGGCAGCGTGACCTTCCACAGCGTGCGCCATTCGCCGGCGCCGAGCACCCGCGAGGCGTCGGCGAGATTGGGGTCCATCCGCGACAGCACGGTAAGGATCGGCAGCACCATTAGCGGCATCTGCACCTGGGCCAGCACCATGACCACGCCGGTCTCGGTATAGAGCAGCTTCAGCGGCTCGTTGACCAGACCGAGACCCATGGCGATCTGGTTGAGCACGCCCTGGCGGCCGAGGATGACGATCCAGGAGAACGTCCGCACCACCACGCTGGTGAGGATCGGCAGGATCACCAGGAACAGCAGCACGCTCTGCCAGCGCGCCCCGGCGCGGGCGCACAGCCAGGCGATCGGGAAGCCGAACACCAGGCAGACCAGCGTGGCCTTGACGCCGAGCAGCAGCGTATCGACCAGGATCGAGGTGCTGAAGGAATCCGAAAAGAATTTTGCGTAGTTCGCCAGCGTCCAGGTCTTCATCGCCACGTCGCCGTGCAGCGATAGAGCGAGCAGCACCAGCAACGGCGCGATGAAGAACGCGACGAACAGCGCCACCAGCGGCAGTGCGAGTTTCGTGTCCGACACGTTCATCGTCGCGGTCCGCCGATCAGGACGTCAGATCTTGATGTCGCGGTTGAAGCGGTCGATCAGCGCGCCGCGCTGCGGATTGAGTTTGGCCCAATCGAGCGTACGGATCTTCGCCAGATCGTCCTGGGTCTTGGCCAGCGACCTGGTGATGGCGCCCTCCAGCTTGACCTTCGAATTGGTCGGGATGACGTCGAACGGCGGCTTGAGCATCTGCTCCTGGATCGCCGCGCCGAGGTGCAGGTCGATGTACTTTGCCGCCAGCTCCGGCTCGGCGGCATTGGCCACCAGATGCAGGCTGGTGGTCCAGCCGACCGGCCCGGAGGTCGGGATGGCGAATTCGACCGGAACGTCCTTGGCCTTCAGGGTCTGGACGAAGTTGAAATTGTAGGGCGCGATGTCGATCTGCTCCTGCTGCCACAGGGTGGCGAAGGCGCCGAGATTGGCGCCGACGGCGCCGACATTGGGCAAGAGTTCGCGCAGCGCCTTGAAGGCCGGATCGAAATTGTCGTCGGTGCCGCCCTTGACCCGGTTCAGCTCAGCGATGAAGGCGATGCCGAGCTGGCTGTTCAGCGCGGTGAGACCGACGCGGCCCTTGTATTTCGGATCCCACAGATCGTCCCAGCTGGTCGGCGGCGTCTTGATCTTGTTGGGATTGTAGCCAATGCCGATCACCTGCGAGGTGATCTTCGGGCCCCATTTGTCCTGCGCCGAGGGCAGCAGTTCCTTGTAGGCGGGCGAATCGGTCAGCGGATACTCGACGATCAGGCCGTCGCGCACCGCGTCGATCACCTGCGGCGCATCGAAGAACGCCACGTCGAACGGCGGCTTGTTGCCCTTGGCGGCCACCAGCCGCGACACCTGATCGGTGCCGAGCACGATGGACTGCGTGACCGATGCGCCGGTCAGTTGCTTGAAAGCCGGCGCGATGATCTGGCGATCGGCTTCGTTCCAGGTGCCGGGAAAGGTGGCGGCGACCAGGGTCTTGGCCTGGGCCAGAGCGAGGCGTGGCGCGGCCAGCGCCAGAGCGGAGGTGCCGATGCCCTTGATCAGGCTGCGTCGGGTGGTGCGGAACGTCATGGGAGACCTCGCTTGCAAATGGGTTGGATCAGGGGGCTGGAAAGACGTGACAGGAACCGGGAGAGACCGGCTTGAGGAGGACCGGGGCGCCGACATTGCGCAACTCGCCGGCGCTTTCGCGCGGCTCGCTGACCTTGAGCGAGGCGCTTTCCGACAGCGCCACGTCGTAGACCACGTGGGCGCCGAGCGGCATCACCGCCTTGATGGTGCCGCCCATCGCGCCTTGCGCGGATGCATCCTGGATACGGATCTGTTCGGGTCTGATCGACAGCACGACCGCGGTGCCGGGATGAAATGTCGCCGCCGGCGAGACCGGGACGACCGCGCCGCCGGCAATCCGCACTGCCGGGCCGTCGGCGCCGCCAACGAACTGGCCGGGCAGCAGGTTGGTGGTGCCGACGAACGCGTTGACGAACAGGGTCTGAGGCCGGTCGTAGATCTCGGTCGGCGACGACACCTGCTCGATGCGGCCGCGCGACATCACCGCGATGCGGTCGGCCATCGACAGCGCTTCCTCCTGGTCGTGGGTCACCAGGATGGTAGTGATGCCGTATTCGCGCTGCAGCCGCTTGACCTCGATCTGCATGTCGAGCCGGAGGTTCTTGTCGAGCGCGCCGAACGGCTCGTCGAGCAGCAGCACCTTCGGATCGATGGCGAGGCAGCGCGCCAACGCGATGCGCTGCTGCTGGCCGCCGGACAATTGCCGCGGCTTGCGCGCGGCGAATTCGCTCATATGGACGAGGTCGAGCATCTCGGCCACCCGCGGCGCGATTTTCGCGCGCGGCCATTTGTGAGCCTCGAGGCCGTAAGCCACGTTCTCGGCGATGGTCATGTGGGGAAACAGCGCGTAGTTCTGGAACACGATGCCGACGCCGCGGCCGCTCGGCGCCAGGTGGTCGACGCTGTCGTCGTCGAACAGAACGCGGCCTTCGCTCTGGCGAATGAAGCCGGACATGATGCGCAGCAGGGTCGACTTGCCGCAGCCGGACGGGCCGAGCAGCGCCACCAGCTCGCCGCCGGCGACATCGAGGTTGATGTCGCTGACCGCGGTGAAATCGGTGAAGCGATGGGTGATGTTCTCCAGCCGTACGCGATGGGATCGGATTGCAGCCACCAAAAGGCTCCTTCGACCGGGACCTGATGCCTAGCCCATGTTGGGCGCAATCGACTGTTGCCGTCCAGCGCAGACTGGGCAATTCTGCGTACGCAAAATTAGTATGGAGCCGGGAATGCGAGGGTCGCTGGTTCCCGCGGTATTGCGCTACGTCGATCAGGTCGCCCGGTCCGGCTCGATCCAGCGCGCCGCCAAGGAGCTGAACATCGCGGCGTCCGCCGTGAACCGGCAGATTCTGCTGCTGGAGCAGGAGCTTGGCGTCACGCTGTTCGAGCGGATGCCGCGCGGCATGCGGCTGACCTCGGCCGGCGACACGGTGGTGACCCTGGCCCGGCGCTGGCGCACCGACGAGCGCCAGGCCAGTGCCGACCTCAAGCAGTTGCAGGGGATCAACCAGGGTCACATCCGGCTGGTGGCGATGGACAGCCACGTCAACGGTTTCCTGCCGCGGCTGGTCGACGCGCTGACCCGCGAACATCCGCGGATTTCGCTGGAGATCCAGATCGCTTCGACCGACGACGCGATCGCCGCGCTGCTCGGCGGCAATGCCGACCTCGCCGCGATCTTCAACCTGTCACCGCATCGCGACATTCACGTGCTGTGGAAGAGCGAGCTGCCGTTCGGCTGCGTGGTGGCGCCTGGCCATGACCTCGCGAAGAAGAAGACCATCAGCATGCAGGAGGTCGCCGCCCATCCGATCGCGCTGCAGAGCAAGTCGCTGCCGATCCGCCGCTATCTCGACGCACGGCACGGCTGGCTGTTCGCCGACGGCCAGCGGATGGTCGAAACCAACTCATTGCAGCTGGTCAAAGGCCTGGCACGGAGCGGCAACTACGTCGCCTTCACCTCCGAGCTCGACGCCGCGCCCGAAATCCTGACCGGCGCGCTGGTGTTCCTGCCGGTGCGCGACAAGGGCGCCGAGCCGCAGACCGTGAGTGTCGCGCTGGATGGCCGCAAACCGCTGTCGAAGATCGCGAAGATCGTGGCGGACCGGCTGACGCAGGGCATCGCGGAGGACTTGAAGGGCGTGCGGAAACTGCGGGCGGCGTAGTCACGCCCCGGCAGCCCCGGTATCGTTGCCGAACACCCGGCTGGCCAGCACATCCGGTGTCTCGATCGCCATGATGTCGTCCGCCGACAGCACCCGGTCGAGATCGGCGATCAGCCGATTGGCCTGCCGCAGCCGGATGCGGTCCAGCGCGTTGCGGATCGAGCGGGCGTTGGAGAACAGCGGCTGGGTCTTGCGCAGCGCGATGTAACGAACGAAGGCGGCGCGGGCCTCGGGGGTGAATCGATAATTGCGCTCGTGCAGCATGGTCTCGGCGATGGCGAACAGTTCGTCATCGGCATAATCCGGAAAATCGATGTGATGGGCGATGCGTGAGCGAAAACCCGGATTGCTCGCGAAGAATTTGTCCATCCGCTCGCCATAGCCGGCGAGGATCACCACCAGATCCTCGCGCTGCGATTCCATCACCTGCAGCAGGATCTCGATCGCCTCCTGGCCGTAGTCGCGCTCGTTGTCGGGGCGGTGCAGATAATAGGCCTCGTCGATGAACAGCACGCCGCCCATCGCCTTCTTGAGGATCTCCTTGGTCTTGGGCGCGGTGTGACCGATGTATTGGCCGACCAGTTCGTCACGGGTCACCGACACCACCTGGCCGCGGCGGACGAAACCAAGCTTGTGCAGGATGCTGGCGATGCGCAGCGCCACCGTGGTCTTGCCGGTGCCCGGATTGCCGGTGAACGACATGTGCAGCGTCGGCACCTCCGAGGTCAGCCCCATCCGCTTGCGGACGCGCTCGACCAGCAGTAACGCCGCGATCTCGCGGATCCGGGTCTTGACCGGCCTCAACCCGATCAGCTCGCGATCGAGTTGGTCGAGCACCTCGCCGATGCCGACCTCATTAAACTCGCGGCGCAGATCGATCGCGTCCGCCGGCGGCGATTCAGCCGCGCGCTCCACCGCCGCCAACATGCTCACGCCCCACCGTAGCGGCGGCCTTCGGGACGATCGGCGGCATAGGATTTGGTGGTATAGCGGATGTTGCGGCCGGAGACCTCATGGCGCTCCAGCCGGAAGCCCGGCTCGTCCGTTGGCCGGTTGACGATGAAGGACAGCCGCTGCGATTCCCAGCCATGGCTGGAGTCGAACGCCGAAAGCCGGATGTAGCGGTCGCCATAGACCTTGCGGCATTCGTTCAGTTCCATCAGCACACCGGCGGCGTCGCGCAGGTCGAACATCGGCAGGCCCCACATTTCCCAAAAGCTGTTGCGGGGATGCGGATCGTCGGTGAATTCGATATTCACCGCCCAACCCTTGCCGAGACAGTATTGCACCTGGCGCGAGATCTGCTCGTCGGTGAGATCGGACAGAAAAGAAAAGCAGCCCTGGGTAATGCGCATGATTTCATTCCTCATATCGAGACGCTGGCGGTGGGGGCGTAGTCGGGCATGTCGGTGGATTCGTAATTGAAGGTGACGTCCCGCCAGACTTCGAGGGCAGCCTTGAGTGGCGTGCAGCTTGCCGCCGCCTTGGCCAGGATCTCCGGCCCTTCGTGCAGGTAGTCGCGGCCCTCGTTGCGGGCGAGGATCATCGCCTCCAGCGCGACGCGGTTGGCGGTGGCGCCGGCCTGGATGCCCATCGGGTGACCGATGGTGCCGCCGCCGAACTGCAGGATGACGTCCTCGCCGAGATGATCCAGCAGTTGGTGCATCTGGCCGGCATGGATGCCGCCGGACGCCACCGGCATCATCCGATTGAGGCTGGCCCAGTGCTGGTCGAAGAACACGCCGTGCTCGAGTTTGGCCGGATTGAAGTCCTCGCGGCAGATATCGTAGTAGCCACGCGTGGTGGCCGGATCGCCCTCGAGCTTGCCGACCACGGTGCCGGCGTGGATGTGATCGACGCCGGCAAGCCGCATCCATTTGGCGATCACCCGGAACGAGACGCCGTGGCTGCGCTGCCGGGTATAGGTGGAATGCCCGGCGCGATGCAGATGCAGGATCATGTCATTGCGCCGTGCCCATCTGGCCATCGACTGGATCGCGGTGTAGCCGATCACCAGATCGATCATGATGATGACCGAGCCGAGCTCCTTGGCGACCTCGGCACGCTCGTACATGTCCTCCATGGTGCCGGCGGTGACGTTGAGGTAGGTGCCCTTGATCTCGCCGGACGCCGCCTGCGCCTTGTTGACCGCCTCCATGCAATACAGGAAGCGCTCGCGCCAATGCATGAACGGCTGCGAGTTGATGTTCTCGTCGTCCTTGGTGAAGTCGAGCCCGCCCTTCAGCGCCTCGTATACCACACGGCCGTAATTGCGGCCGGACAGCCCGAGCTTCGGCTTCACCGTGGCGCCGAGCAGCGGACGGCCGAACTTGTCCATTCGCTCGCGCTCGACCACGATGCCGGTGGCGGGCCCCTGGAATGTCTTCACATAGGCGACCGGCAACCGCATGTCTTCCAGGCGCAACGCCTTCAGCGGCTTGAAGCCGAACACGTTGCCGATGATCGACGCCGAGAGATTGGCAATCGAGCCGCTCTCGAACAGGTCGAGGTCATAGGCGATGTAGGCGAAATATTGGCCCGGCGCATTCGGCACCGGATCGACGCGAAAACATTTGGCGCGGTATTTTTCCGCCGCCGTCAGCCGATCGGTCCACACCACCGTCCAGGTCGCGGTGGACGATTCACCAGCGACCGCGGCCGAGGCCTCGATCGGATCGACGCCGTCCTGCGGGGTGACCCGGAACAGCGCGATGATGTCGGTATCCTTGGGCTCGTAGTCGGGCTCCCAATAGCCCATCTTCTTGTATTCCATGACGCCGGATTTGTAGCGATCCTTGCCGCGGATGGTCATCGAGTGCTGGTTCATGTTGCTCTCCTTAGGTTTCGTTGGCGGCGGACCATTCGACTTGCCCTGTTCATGCGGCTGCGCTGACGTCCCCGATCCGCGGATCGAGCGCGCCGGAGCGATAGCGTTTCGCCATGTCCGCGAGCGGAATCACCTTGATCCTGGAGGCGTGCCCGGCGGTGCCGAACTGCTGGAATCGTTCGCGACATAGCGCTCGCAGCGCGTCCATCGCGGGTTTCAGGAATTTGCGAGGATCGAACTCGCTCGCGGTCTCTGCCGCCACCTTGCGGAACGCCGCGGTCATTGCCAGCCGGCAATCGGTGTCGATGTTGACCTTGCGGACGCCGTGGCGGATGCCGCGGACGATCTCCTCCACCGGCACACCCCAGGTCTGCGGCATCTCGCCACCAAAGCGATTGAAGATGTCCTGCAGCGGCTGCGGCACCGAGGAGGAGCCGTGCATCACCAGGTGCGTATTGGGCAGCCGGCGATGAATTTCCTCGACCACGCGCATGGCGAGGATATCGCCGTCCGGCTGGCGCGAGAACTTGTAGGCGCCGTGCGACGTACCCATGGCGATCGCCAGCGCGTCGACCCTGGTGGCACGGACGAAATCCACCGCCTGGCCCGGATCGGTCAGCAGCTGATCGCGGCTGACCGGACCTTCGACGCCGTGGCCGTCCTCCTGTTCCCCGCCGCCGTGCTCCAGCGAACCGAGCACACCGAGTTCGCCCTCCACCGAGGCGCCGATCCAATGCGCCATCTCGACCACGCGCCGGGTGATATCGACATTGTACTGGTAGTCCGCGGCGGTTTTGGCGTCGCCTTTCAGCGAACCGTCCATCATTACACTTGTAAAGCCGTATTGGAGGGCGGTGGCGCAGGTCGCCTCGTCGTTGCCGTGGTCCTGGTGCAGGCAGAGCGGAATCTGCGGGTGCATCGCTTCCAGCGCGTCGACCATCCTGGACAGCATGATGTCGCCGGCGTAGGAACGCGCCCCGCGCGACGCCTGGACGATGACCGGAGCGTCGACGGCCGCCGCCGCTTCCATGATCGCGAGCCCCTGCTCCATGTTGTTGATGTTGAACGCCGGCACGCCATAGCCGTGCTCGGCGGCATGATCCAGCAACTGCCTCAAGGTAATCCTCGCCATCGATGCCTCCGTTTCAAATTCTGCGATCGTCGCGTCTCTTGCTTACCCTCCCCTGGAGGGGGAGGGTCGATCGCGCAGCGATCGGGGTGGGGTGATTGTTCATCCGAAGCCTATCGACCTGTCTTTGCCGCCTCACACCCCACCCCGTCTCGTATCGCGCTTCGCGCGAAACGAGCCGACCCTCCCCCTCCAGGGGAGGGTAAGAAAGCAGCGTGGACACCGCGCCTTTCATGCTGTGACCGCCGTCATTCTCGAACGCGCGATGCCGCGCCGCGCCGCCGCCGCGACGGCCGCGGCGGTGATGCCGAATTCGCGATACAGCGTCTCCGCCGGGGCGGACGCGCCAAATCCCGTCATGCCGACGAATTCGCCGCTATCGCCAAGCCAGCGCGCCCAGTCGCCTTCGACCGCGGCTTCGACGCCGACCCGCGGGGCGGAGCCCAGCACCTCGGCGCGATACTGCGCCGGTTGCCGGCGAAACAGTTCGAAGCATGGCGCCGAAACCACGGCGGCGCCGATATTGTCGCTGATCAGCAGTTTTGCGGCTTCGATCGCGACCGCGACTTCGGAGCCGGTGGCGATCAGGGTGACGTCGCGACCGCCTTCCGGTTCGATCACGACATAGGCGCCGCGCGCGACCAGATTGGCGGTGTCGGTCGTCGCGCGGAAGGTCGGCAGCGCCTGCCGCGACAGACACAGGACCGAGGGATTGGCGTCGGCCTGCAGCGCGCAGTCCCAGGCTTCCGCGGTCTCGGCCGCGTCGCCGGGACGAAATACCAGGAGATGAGGGATCGCCCGCAACGACGCCAGATGCTCGACCGGCTGATGGGTGGGACCATCCTCGCCGAGACCGATCGAATCATGGGTCATCACATGGATCACCCGGATCCGCATCAGCGCCGCCAGCCGGATCGCCGGCCGGCTGTAGTCTGCAAAGCAGAGGAAGGTGCCGCCATAGGGGATGAAACCGCCGTGCAGCGCGATGCCGTTCATCGCCGCGGCCATGGCATGTTCGCGGACGCCGTAGTGGATGTAGCTGCCTTCGAAGCCGTCGCGTCGCACCGGGAGCGCGATCTTGGCACGGGTCAGGTTGGAATGGGTGAGATCGGCCGACCCACCCAGCAGGTTCGGCAGAACCTCGGCGATGCCGTCGATCACCAGTTGCGACGCCTGACGGGTGGCGATCGCCGGCCGCTCGCTGGCAAAACGATCGCGAAGTTGCGTCATCGCCGCGGCGTAAGCGATGGGCAGCTTTCTGTTCAGCGCGTCATGGAACGGCGACCGGCCTCGCGCATGATGGCGCCGGCTGCGCTCAAGCCAGGCGCGGCGGGCGCCCTGCCCGCGCGTGCCGATATCGCGCCACGACGCGAGCACGGGGTTTGGCACCTCGAATGCCGGGTGCAGCCAATCGAGCGCATCGCGGGTGCGCGAGATTTCCTCGGCGCCGAGCGGCGCGCCATGAGCCTTTTCGGTGCCTTGACGATTGGGCGCTCCGAAGCCGATCACGGTGCGGCAGGCGATCAGCGACGGCCGGTCACCGCAACGCGCCAGCGCGATCGCGGCGGCGATCGCTTCGGGATCGTGGCCGTCGATACGGCAGGCCGACCATCCCGCTGCCTTGAAGCGGGCCACCTGGTCGTCCGAACAAGACAGCGACGTCGATCCGTCGATCGAGATCTCGTTGTCGTCAAACAGCACGATCAGCCGGTTGAGCCGCAGGTGACCGGCCAGCGAGATCGCCTCGTGGCTGAGGCCTTCCATCAGGCAGCCGTCGCCGGCAATGACATAAGTGTGATGATCGACCAGATCATCGCCGAAGCGGGCATTCATCAGCCGCTCGGCGAGCGCCATGCCGACCGCGGTGGCGAGCCCCTGGCCGAGCGGGCCGGTGGTGGTCTCGACTCCCGGGGTGTGGCCGTACTCGGGGTGGCCGGGGGTCTTCGATCCCCACTGCCGGAAGGCCTTGAGCTGGTCCAGCGTGACGTCTTCATAACCCGTCAGATACAGCAGCGCGTAGAGCAGCATCGAGCCGTGGCCGGCCGACAGCACGAAGCGGTCGCGATCCGGCCAGGACGGATCGGCCGGATCGAATTTCAGGAATCGCGAGAACAGAACGGTGGCGACGTCGGCCATGCCCATCGGCATGCCGGGATGGCCGGATTTCGCCTGCTCGACCGCGTCGATCGCCAGGAAGCGGATCGCATTGGCCATGTCGCGATGCGCGACCTCGGCCCTGATCACAGGACTGCGTGCGGTGACGTTCAAGACGGCCTCCCCTGATTGATGAACGCGTTGGTCATTTCGCACCCCGCTTGCGCTCGATCAGTTGCATGATCAGCGGGGTCAGGATCAGCTGCATGGCGAGGTCGAGCTTCGAGCCATGGATGACGATGGAGTTGGCGCGCGACATGAAGCTGCCCGGAATCATCGACAGCAGGTAAGGGAAGTCGATGCCGCGCGGATTGCGGAAGCGGATCACCACCATCGATTCGTCGGGCGTCGGGATCCATCGCGCGACGAACGGGTTCGAGGTATCGACGGTCGGCACCCGCTGGAAGTTGATGTCGGTCTCGGTGAACTGCGGGCAGATGTAATGGATGTAGTCCGGCATCCGCCGCAGGATGGTGTCGGTGACCGCCTCGGTCGAATAGCCGCGGTCGCTGCGATCGCGATGCAGCTTCTGGATCCATTCCAGGTTGATCACCGGGACGACGCCGATCTTGAGGTCGGCATGTCGCGCGATGTTGACCCGGTCGGTGACGACTGCGCCATGCAGCCCTTCGTAGAACAACAGGTCGGTGCCGGCGGGCAGCATCTGCCAGTCGGTGAAGGTGCCGGGCGAGCCGCCGTGCAGTTCGGCCTCGGCATCGTCGTGAATATAGAAGCGGGTCTTGCCGGTACCGGTGTCGCCATAGTCGCGGAAGGTCGCCTCCAACTCCTCGAACAGGTTGGTCTCGGGACTGAAGTGGCTGAAATGCTTGTTGCCTTGCTCCGAGAGCGCCGCCATCCGGCTGCGCATCTCCAGCCGGTCATAGCGGTGAAAGGCATCGCCCTCGATGTAGGCCGCCGCGACGTTCTCGCGGCGGAATATCTGCTCGAACGTCCGCTTCACCGAGGTGGTGCCGGCGCCGGACGAGCCGGTGATGGAGATGATCGGATGCTTTCGCGACATGGCTGACCCTCAAACCCGGAACAGGCCGCGGCGCGCAAACAACGGCGCCGGCTTGCTGGCTGCCAGCGGATCGGCGTGCAGCAACTCGACGTGCCGCACCTTGAGCAGCGAGCCCAGGATCAGCGGCACGCGCTGATGGATCGATCGGGGCGCAAGGTCGAGGATGCGCGCGCGTCCGGTAGAGGCGCCGCCACCGGCCTGCTCGACGATGAAGGCCATCGGGTGCGCCTCGTAGAGCAGGCGCAACCGGCCGTCGACGTAGCCCTGCCGGGCATCGGCGGGATACAGGTACACGCCGCCGCGGACCAGGATGCGATACGCCTCAGCAACCAGCGAGCCGATCCAGCGCATGTTGAAATCCCGGCTGCGCGGACCGTCCGCGCCGGCGAGGCATTCCTCAACGAAGTCGCGCACCGGCTGCTCCCAATGCCGATGATTGGAGGCGTTGATGGCGTATTCGGCGGTGTCGTCGGGGATCTGCACCCGGCTGCGCACCAGCCGGTAGCTGCGCGCCGCGCGGTCCAGGGTGAAGATGTCGACGCCGGCGCCCAGCGTCAGCACCAGCGAGGTCTGCGGTCCATAGACGACGAAGCCCGCGGCCAACTGGTCGCGACCGCATTCCGAGAATGGCGCCCGGCCGGCCGCATGCGGGACGATGGAGAAGATCGTCCCGATCGTCATGTTGGTGTCGATGTTGGACGACCCGTCGAGCGGATCATAGGCGATCGAAATCGGCGCGGTCGGGTCACCGGCTTGCGCCGTCTCGGCCTCTTCCGACGCCAGCGCCGCGAACCGCACCGATGCCAGGGCGTCGCGGATCAGCCGGTCGGCGCGCAGATCGAGGTCCTTCTGCACATCGCCGTCGGTATTGCGCCCGACAGTCTCGCCGGTGATCCCGGCCAGTACGCCGCGGCCAATCAGGTCGGAGATCTCGATGGTGGCGGACGCGAGGGCATCGACCGCGGCGGCCACGTTCAGCCGGACGCGGTCCTGGCCTGCGAAGCGCGCGGTGTGCTGAAACAGCGTCGGGCCCTGAGACATGTCCGCTTCCCCGTATCTGCGCCGGCCCTCTTTTTCGAGGTTGTCGGCGGCAACGCTCCGGCCGGTGCCGGTGGCTTGCCTGCAGGGATATTGACGACGGCTTCCGAATAAGAGAAATTTTAATATCTTCGGTCAGGCCAAAGTTTTTATTATATGGCAAAACGCTTCGGCGACATCTCACTCCGGCAGTTGCGGGCGCTTGCGGCGGTGGCGCGCGGCGGCAGCATCACCGCAGCGGCGAACAAATTGAACCTGACCCAGCCGGCGGTCACCCTGCAGCTTCGCAACCTGCAGGCGTTGGCCGGCCTGCCGCTGATCCAGCGCAGCAGCGACGGGATGCTGCTGACCGACGCCGGACGCGAAGTGCTGGCCTTATGCGAACGGGTCGAGGCGGCGATTGCCGGCTGCGGCACCGCGCTGGAGATGATGGCGGGAAAGACCGCGGGCCGGATCTCGATCGGCGCAGTCTCGACCGCGAAGTATTTCGTGCCGTTCGCGATATCGGGGTTTTCGCAGCTCTATCCCAAGGTCGACATCTCGCTGTTCATCGGCAACCGCCAGGAGATCGGCGCGGCACTGCGCGGCTATGATCTCGACCTGGCGATCATGGGCCGGCCGCCGGCCGATATCGACATGGAGGTGCATCTGATCGGCGACCATCCCCATGTCATCATCGCGCCGACGGGACACCGGCTGGCCCGCAAGTCCCGCCTCGTTCCGAGCGACCTCGCAGCGGAAACGTTCCTGACCCGCGAGCCCGGGTCGGGCACCCGCGGGCTGATGGAGCAGCTGTTCGAATCCGCCGGCATCCGGCCGCCGATCGGCATGACCATGAGCAGCAACGAGACCATCAAGCAGGCGGTGATCGCCGGTCTCGGCATCGCCTTCATTTCCGCGCACACGGTGGCGACCGAACTCGACGAGCGGCGGCTGGTAACCCTCGACGTCGAGGGGCTGCCGGTGGTGCGGCAATGGTTCGTGCTGTCCCGCAAGGACAAGGTGTTGTTGCCGCCGGCCCGCGCCATGGTGGAATTCCTCAGTGCCAAGGGCGCGCAATTCCTGCCGCGGACCAGCCGCAGGCTGCGGCTGACGCGTTCGTCGTCGCACGCCAAACGCTGAGAGACCACGATCTGTGGCCACGAGCCCGGTGACCATGGAAACATCGGGCCCGATGCGCATTTATGCCAGAACGCGGTTCTTGTCGGGATCGTCGCTAGTCCATACTTAAGCATCACCATACCATGACCATCGCGCCCGGAAGGGCGGCATCCATCCGATGCCGGGCTCCCTTTTGCTTCAAAAATCGACGGAACAGACGAGATGCCGCCCAAAGATCCCATCAACTGGATGCTGTCCGACGCCATCGAGACTCTCGCCCGCGCCGAACGCCTGCAGCAGCGGTTTCTGGTCTTGCAGCCGCTCGCCGGCACGCGTGAGCCGAGCTGGGAGCCACCGATCGATGTGCTGGAAACCGAGGGCGAGGTGCTCATCTTCATCGCTCTGCCCGGCGTCGATCCCGACGAGGTCGAGGCGGTCATCGATCAGGGAGCGACGCTGGTGATCAGCGGACGCCGCGTGCTGCCGCCGGAATTGCGCAACGCGCGGATCCACCGGCTTGAACTGCCCCAGGGCCGCTTCGAACGCCGGATCCCGCTGCCGGTCGGCCGCTACACGATCAGCCGCTTCGCCGAAAACGGCTGCGTCGGCCTGCGCCTTGCAAAATCCAGTTGAGGAGATGGTCATGTCCTCGATCAACGAAGCAAGCCCGCCCGCGCTTGACGCCCGGTCCGCCGATCAGGCGCCGGCGATTCCGTCCGATGCGCTGATCATCGTGCCGGTGCGCAACACGGTGCTGTTTCCCGGCGTGGTGATCCCGATCACCATCGGGCGGCCGAAATCGATCGCCGCCGCGCAGCAGGCGGTGCGCGAACAGCGGCCGATCGGCATTCTGTTGCAACGCGACG
>Ga0209758_1002896_pt1 | contig 16572 bp, 17 predicted proteins | sample AraplaMF_Col_mMF_FD_184258 | JGI IMG/M metagenome (GOLD analysis project Ga0209758, IMG submission 184258) | Arabidopsis root microbial communities from the University of North Carolina, USA - plate scrape MF_Col_mMF (SPAdes) (version 2) | ecosystem: Host-associated > Plants > Roots > Endosphere... | reverse complement strand
GAGAGGCCTCTCCGGCGAGCTTTTTGGTGACGAGTGTGATGAATGGGTCTTCGTTTAACATAGATGTTTAAGTTTGAGGTTTGATCTGCGACTCGCGTCATTGCGAGGAGCGCAAGGCCCCGTGCGTGGGTGCGACGAAGCAATCTCCTGACGTAATCTCCGCGAAGATCGTTTCAGACGATTGTGTTAGGAGATTGCTTCGTCGCGCCTCCCGCTTGGCTCTTCTGCTTCTCGCAATGACGGGGAGGGAGACCTCTATGCTCATCTCAATGATGCGAATCGAGAGTCAAACCAAGAGAAGGACAGGGAAACTGAAAGAATTACTTACAAGGGAAATATTTTTTTTCCGCCGGGTTTGTTATTGGAGAGGTAAGGGCCGATGGTTTCGTTGAGGCGGCGCATGGCGCGGAAGAGCTGTGTTTCTACGGTACGGGGGGAGATGTTGAGGATCTCGGCGACTTCTTTATACTTGAAGCCTTCTTCTTTGATCAGCTTAAATACTTTACGGCATTGGTCGGGCAGGCGGTCTACTTCCTGGTCGAGCTTAAAGAGGATCTCTTTCCATTCCATGCTGCGTTCAGGATCGATGCTGTTGGTGAGCTGGGAGATCCCGGAATCGTCGCTAAGGGGGGCGATACGGAGTGCGGAGTATTGTTCCAGGTAATTGAGGGAGTGGTTCTTGATGGCGATGAAGAGGTAGACTTCCAGGTTGGCTACTTCTTCGAGGGCCTGGCGGCGGTTCCAGATCTTGACGAATACGTCGGAGACGATCTCTTCGGCGGCTTCGCGGATGTGGACGTATTGCATGCTAAAGCGCAGGAGGCGGTCATAGAAATGGCGGAACAGTTCCGAAAAGGCTTGTTCGTTACCATAACGTGCAATTTGCTGCTGCCACTCTTTGATGTTAGCACTGTTCATACGCCTGCGCGGAGGTGGATTTCTTTTATAGACAGCGAAATTGGGAAAAATACGTACAAGGAGGGAAAAAAAGTTTGGGAGGGGGGAGTCGCGGTCCTGACTCCCGTCATTGCGAGGAGCGTAGAGCGGTGTGGGGAGGAGCGACGAAGCAATCTCCTGACATAATCTCCGCGAAGATTTTACTCGATGATTGTGTCAGGAGATTGCTTCGTCGCGCCCACGCGCGGGGCCTTGGGCTCCTCGCAATGACGGCGATGGAGACCCTTTGCCTTTTGGAGAGGGACGTTTAATTCCCCGCCCTTTTCAGCTCGTCCGAGCTGCCCGTTTGCCTTTCCCTGGCGCCTTTGATCTCATTATTACCGAAGCGGTAGCTGAGGGAAAGGGTATAAGTGGTGGTGTTCCAGGTATTTTTGATCCGGGTGTCTACGTTGTTGTAGAGGGCGTAGCCGTTGAACTGGCTGCCGCGGCGGATGATGTTATTGACGTTGCCTTTGATAGTGAGCTTCTTGTTCATCAGGTCTTTTTGCAGGCCCAGGTTGATGTCGTACTGGGCTTTGCCGTGGAAGATGCCTTCCAGGAACCTGGAGTAGTAGTAACCACCTACTTCTGCCTTCATATTGTTGGGAAGGGTGAAGGTGTTGGTGGTGTTAAAATAGTACTGCAGCTTGTTGCCGCTATAGTCAATATTGCTGGTGGTCAGGTCGTAGACGTTGTAGAACAGGCTCAGGTTGGTACTGGAGTTCCACCATTTGGTGACATCAAAGGGCAGGGTGAGCGCCAGGTTATAGTTCCTCAGGTTATTGAAATTGAGGTTGGTGCTGGTGGTAATCTTGGTACTATCGTCCTGCAGCAGGATCTCGTTGATGAGATTTTTGGTATAGGCATAGCCTATGGTGAGGATATACTTTTGCTTAAAGGTGTATGAGAGCTCGGTATTATCCGTGTATTCCGGCTTCAGGTAAGGGTTACCACGGAAATACGTGTATTTGTCGAGGAAGAACAGGAAGGGATTGAGCCAGTTGTATCCCGGGCGTTCTATACGGCGGGAGTAGGCAATGCCCAGTTTATGATCTTCCGTGAATTTATAATCCGCAGAAAAGTTGGGGAAGAAGTCCAGGTAATCGCGTTTGATCGTGCTGTTCAGGCTCATGGAAGTACCTTCAGAGATGGTCTTTTCCAGGCGCAGGCCTGCTACAACGTCGAATTTACCCAGGGTTATCTTGTAGGATGAATAAGCCGCGAGGATATTCTCCTTGTAGATGAAGCGATCGCTCTGGGAGGGAGCGGGCACATAGTCCTTTCCTCTGAGGGAATCGTATTGCAATTTATTATCCGTTTCCACGAAGCTGGCTTTCAGGCCGGCTTCCAGTTTGGATTTCTTATTAAAGGGCAGCACCAGGTCTGCTTTCAGGCTTTTGATGGTTACCTGGGTACGGCCATCGTTCCGGATACCGTTCGGGTTACGTATTTTATCCAGGTGATAGTCGAAGAGGCTGTCTGACAGGTTGAGCTTACGATGGTTGTTAAAACGGCTGAAGTCTGCATCAAAGCTGATCTCCGTACCGCTGGTGTCCAGCTGACCTTTATAGTTCAGGTTCACCGCTACGTTATTGAAACGATTGTTGTTGGTGGTCAGAGTGTTAAGGGTAGAATCCACCTTGCCAGCAGGATCGCCGATGTCGGTATTGCTGTACATGCTGTTGCGGAAGGCATTGAAATAGCCGTTCACCAGCACGCCTACTGTATGCTGTTTATTGATGAAGTAATCGAAACCGGTTTTGAAGTTACGGTTGGTAAAGCGGTTGCGCTGGAAGATGTTCTGGTGAAAGAGCATCGGTTCATCGCCGGAGATATTGCGGTACAGTTCACGCAGGGTAAAGAAGCGGCGGTCGCCATAGTTCAGGTTACCGAAGAGGTTGAACTTAGTGGTACGCCAGTTCAGGTTGGTACCTGCGTTATAGATCGGATACCTGCCGAAGCCCATGCTGGCGTTAACGGTGCCGTTGGTACCGGTGAGCTGACCTTTTTTTGTTTTGATGTTGATGATACCGTTATTACCTGCGGCGTCGTATTTGGCGCTGGGGGTGGTGATGATCTCTATCTGGGAGATGGTCTCTGCCGGGGTGCTTTTCAGCAGGTTGGCCAGCTGGTCGCCGGAGAGGTAGGTGAGCTTACCATCTATCATCACCGTTACGCCCTGGTTGCCTTTAATGAGCACGTTATCATCCTTATCGATGGTAACGCCCGGGGCTTTGCGGAGGAGGTCCAGCACGCTGTTGCCTGCTGAGGTAACACTGCTTTCTACGTTAAGGGTAGTTTTACCGGCGCTGCGTTCTATGAAAGGTTTCTGTGCGGTGACCTGAACGGCCTGCAGGTTCTTGGCCTGCTGGCTAAGCTGCAGTGTGTTGAGTGCGATGGTCTTATGGGATGCGTCAATGGTGAAAGGCGCGCTTTTTCCGGGCGTATATCCCAGCAGGGTTACCTGGATGAAATAGTGGCCGGCGGGGATATTATCGATGGTGGCATTGCCCTGTTCGTCGCTCAGCTCTCCTTTTACCAGGGAGGTATCTTTCGCCTGGCGTACCAGGACGTTTGCGAAGGCGAGGGGTGCGTTCTTATCGTCTGTTATTTTAATCGTGATCTTTCCTTGTGGCTTTGTCTGCGCAAACAACGTATGGAATGTCAGGAGCAGCAAAAGCCCGCTAAGTATACTTCTGGTCATAATTTCACCAATGATAGGAGTGATGTCTTAATGTTAAGCCTACAGTTTAGATTATTATCTTGATTGGTCTGGTCGTCAGATCTTGTTAAGCGTGTTATTCCCGTTGCATTTTTTAGGTATTGAATTGAAGCCGGCAATGCTGAAAGTGACCATATAAAAAGGCACCATTTCGGGGCGCAACTCTTCACTGACAGGGGTTGGTGACTGAATAGAGCGATCTCTCCAGGTACTGAATGCCAGGATAACAATACATAGCAATAACAGGAGCATTATCTTTCGCATTTTTGCCGTTTATTCTAAAGACGAGCAAGTTAAAGAAAGGTTGCACTGAGTGTGGAAAAAAGTGATAAAATGTAGGAAGGTCGGGATGAATAGCAGATTATGGAGGATGGTTTGAAAGGGACCAGCCTTACTTCAATATGCGCTGTACGGTGATAGGTGATCTCTGTTCCAGCAACACCGTTCTGCCGTTGCTCAGCTCCTCCAGGAGACCGTCTTTCGTATAGCGTACAGTGAGCAGTTCCAATCCTTCGTTATAGGAGAGCTTAAAGCCCTGGTGGAGGGCCTTGATGAGCTGTTCTATCTTTTCCGGGTTGTTGTCTATACAGCAGGAAAAGCTGATGGCGGCGTTCTGCATGAGGTTGATCTTGATCTTCAGGCCGTGGAAGATCTCATAGATGTCACTGATCTTATCTTCCGTGATAAAGGAGTAATCACGGGAGGTAACCGTGATCAGTACCTGGTTCTTTTTAAGCACGATGATAGGCGGCAGCTGGGTATGGTCCACATCTTCCCTGATCAGGGTGCCGGGCAGGTCTTTGTTCAGGAAACATTTTACATACAAGGGGATCTGCTTGTTCTGCAGGGGCTTGATGGTTTTCGGGTGGATCACCTGGGCGCCGTAGTAAGCCATTTCTATCACTTCGCTATAGCTGATCTCGGGTATGTTGATGGTATTCGGGAATTGTTTGGGATCGGCGTTCTTGAGCCCTTCCACGTCTTTCCAGATGGTCTGGCTTTCGGCGTCGAGCATGTTGGCGAATACGGCGGCGGAGTAGTCGCTGCCTTCGCGGCCCAGTGTTACGCTTTCGTTCTGGTCGGTACTGCCGATAAAGCCCTGTGCGATCACGATATCGGTGTCTTTGAAGAGAGGCAGCACTTTTTCGGTAACGCTCCGCTGAGTGAAGGCCCAGTCGATATTGGCGTCGCGGAAATTATCATCGGTACGGAAGATATCCCTTACATCCACCCAGGTATTTTTGATACCGGCCTGGTTGAACCAGGCGCTTACGATGGCGGTGCTCAGCAGCTCGCCCAGGCTTACCAGCTGATCGTAATAGTAATCGTAGGAGCGCAGGGGCTTTTCTCCCAGGGTCCATTCGGCCTCGGTAAAGAACTGCTGGAGCTGCTGGAAGAGGGGATGTTCGCGGGTACCCAGGAGGGCGGCGGCCAACTCTACATGTTGCTGTTCGATATTGAACAGTAGCTGGGCGGCGATCTCCCTTTTACGCAGGAAGAAGTTCTGGGCCACCTTTTCCAGCTCGTTGGTGGTCTTGCCCATGGCGGAGATCACGATCAGCAGCTGTTCGTCCGGGAACGACTGCACAATAGCACCCACATTACGGATACGTTCAATACTTTCTAAACTTGCACCACCAAATTTGAAAACCTTCATAGGGCAAAACTTCTTCTGTTAAAAAAATATTTCGCAAAGTAAGGCAACTTTGAAATTGTTTAAAAATCTGTTTTACAAGAAATGACAGTTTCGTTAAAATAGGTATTTACGTTATATTCGTTCTATTCAAACCCGTATAACGCTATGAACAACAAGCAGAAAGTAATGACCTTAGATGAATTTACTATCCAGGAGCTAAGGAACTATCCCGGCGCCACAGGACAATTATCCGGTTTGTTGCGGGATATTGGACTGGCGGCCAAAAGGGTGAATGTAGAAGTAAACAAGGCCGGTATTGCGGATATATTGGGAGAGGCCGGGAAGACCAATGTACAGGGGGAATCTGTGAAGAAGCTGGACGAATTTGCCAATGACCAGTTCATCAACTCCCTGCAGACCAGCATTTATTGCTGCGGGGTGGCTTCTGAAGAGAATGAGACCTTTATCCCCTTTGAGGACGAATATTCCAAACAATCTAAATATGTGGTGCTGCTGGACCCCCTGGACGGGTCGGGCAATATTGATGTGAATGTTTCCATCGGTACTATCTTTTCAGTATACCGCCGCCTGAGCCCCAACGGCAGCCGTTGTGAGCTGGAGGACTTCCTGCAGCCGGGCACCCAGCAGATAGCGGCGGGGTATATTATTTACGGATCTTCCACCATGCTGGTGTATGCTACCCGGCGTAGTGTGCAGGGCTTTACGCTGGACCCTTCCATCGGGGAGTTCTGTTTGTCGCACCCGAACCTGAAATGCCCGCCGGAGAGCGATATTTTCTCTGTGAACATCGGTTATTACCATCTGTATGACCAGCCGATCCGCAAGTCTATTGACCATTTCCTGGCCCGGACCGACCATGACAAGATCTACCGGCACCGTTTTGTAGGGTGCATGGTGGCTGAAATACACCGTACCCTGATACAGGGGGGCATCTTCATGTATCCTGCCTTTGGCAAGTTTGCTGCGGGGCGTTTGCGCCTTTGTTATGAATGTAATCCCATGTCCTTCATCATGGAAAAAGCCGGTGGGGTGGCGATGGCCAATGGCCGTCAGCGGTTGCTGGAGCTGAAGCCTGCCCAGCTGCATCAGCGGGTGCCTATTTTTATAGGGTCGAAGGGGATGATGGATACGTGGCAGCAGATTGTTACGAAGTAAGTTTTTAGTTGTTAGTTATCAGATGCCAGTTGGGGTAAATGCGCTTTTACTTGAGAGGTATGCGCTTTTACCTTAACTGGCATCCGCTTTTAATATGGGTGGCATATGGATAGGACTAAGCTATGACTAAGCTTCTACTAAGCTTGTACTAAATTAACACTAAAGGCATTCGGCGTGTAAACGGCCAGGAAAACCCATGTAGAACTGAAGTTGAGGTGGACATGAGGTGGACTTAAGGTGGACTTGATGCGGGTTTAAATTGTATCGGTTTTGGGCGGGGGCAGGAGGGGACGCGGAACAAATTAAAAATAGGTACAATAGTTGCTAAACCTGAATCGTTTTAAATCGTCTAAGGTTAGAGCGTTTATTATTCACTATTAATAAGTATATGGTTATCAGTAAGCAACGTAAGATCGTACTGTTATTAGTCTCCCTTTTTATGAGCGTACAGGTATGGGCTTGTCATCGTGCAGCCGTACCGGGGGATAGCACCGCCACCAGGGAAGGCGGCGGAAGCATGGAAGAGCAGATCCTGTATTACACCAACAAGTTCAGGGCGTCTAAAGGGCTGGCCCCCTTAAAGCTGGTGGATATGATCAGCGACGAGGCAAGAGATCATAGCAAGGACATGGCCAACGGCAGGACCGGTTTTGGGCATGAAGGGTTTGAAGAGCGGGTGGACCATGTGAGTAAGAAACTGGGACGGGTGTCTTCTGCGGCGGAAAATGTGGCGTATGGGAACCTGGATGCGGAAGGTGTGGTGAATGGATGGATCAAGAGCCCGGGGCATCGGAAGAATATGCTGGGGAGTTATAATTTGATCGGGATAGGTGCAGCGAGGGGGAAAGGGAATATTATTTTCTTTACGCAGGTGTTTATACAGAAGTAAATAAAGAAAGTAAAAGCCGGGAGATGATCTTCCGGCTTTTTTTATTTGATACATTTCAAGTGTCAGGAAAGCTCAGCTAACTTTACCGGAACGGAGCGCCAGTCCGCCAAGGCTGATACCGATCAAGCCGAGCACCAGGCCAACGATGGCTCCTGCTTTTCCACTACCGGAGCCGAAGACAGCGCCAGCTGTGATGACCAGGTGAATCCCACTCAATACAATGCCGGTTATACCCAGAAGCAGCGCGATGATGGCGCCGGTTCGTCCATTGCCTGTTCCGCCGGATGCGCGTTTTTGGGCCCACCAGCCAATGCCTACACTCAAAAGGCACACTGCAGTTCCTGCAAGGGCTCTGGCCCGTCCGGGGGTGATGCCCTTAACAGGTGCTGAAGCTTGTTGGGCATCTGTTTGTGAAAATACTTTTAGAGGCGCCAAAAATGTTAACCCTATGATCAGCCAGGCAGATAGGATGTACGGAATAAACTTGTCCATAGTAAATGTTCTTTGAGGGCAAAACTATTGTTTAGCGCCGCAATACCACTGTAAAAAAGCGACATTTTACATTTAGAATTGGACCGTACCTCTATCACTCGCAGCTAAGATGCCCGGTTTAAAATATTCTTTCGGGTTGCAGCCGGAGAATTTTTGAAAATCGTGGATGAGATGAGATTCGTCATGATACCCGGATTCACAAGCGATCTGAAACAGGGATTTGTTTTGAAAAGTTTTATTGAGCAGGGAATTGAACCTTGTGATCCTCAAAAATAATTTTGGGCTAAAACCGGAGAACTCTTTGAATCTTCTTTCAAATTGTCTCAGGGATAAATAGTTATGCTCTGCCAGTGCTTTTACAGCAATCGGCTGATAGGAATTCGAAATCGTTTTGATGGATGAAAGAATATTTGCGTATGCAGTGCTGGCATTTTTCAACCGTGCTTCCAAAAAAGCAGATACCAGTTTAACCCGTTGGTAGTTGTCTGATGCCAGCATTATTTTTTCTTCAAGGATTTCTCCTTCTTTGCCGCAGAGTGCCTTAAGATCTATAGATTGATTGCTAAGTTCGTTTGCCGGTATGCAAAATAATTGTGGAAAGGCATGGGGGTATAAATAAAATCCAAAGATGCCGAAATCAGCGCTTGCTGCGGCATTGCTGAAACTTTGCGTTTGTCCGTAAATCCCGGGAACCAAGATACTTTCCGCTTCAAACGCGGATGAATAGCTGAATTGACCTTTGTAACAAAAGATCAGCTCAGGACAAGTATAAGCAAATGCGTGATGAGCAAATGGCTTATCCAAGGAAGCATTGCCTTCTGTAAACCAAAAGAACTTTACATAATCAGCAAGCTGCGGCGCCGGTTGTATGATATCAAAGTTCATTTCATCGTGAATTTATGGAATTTCTGTATGCCGTCCTTATTTTATAAAACCACTTTAATTTTTTTCTCCTTGTAAAGGTATTCCTTTGCAGCAAGCATCTACACTTAAACAACAAAGAAAATGGAAAGAACAACGGAACTCAACGCAGCCATCGTATCAGCAACAGAACAGTCATTTCCTGCAGATACGCCTGTATACATGGTAAACTTATTACGTTATAAAGAACATGCAGACTACGATAATGCAGCAGGCGCCTCTCCATGTTCGGGAAGGGAAGTTTATTTTCAGCGCTATGCAGGGTGGTTTAGAAAAATTGCTGCAGACAAAGGGGTGAAGGTTTTATTTTTGGGGAGCGTCAGCGCCGGGATTGCGGTTCCTGAGGGAGAACAGTGGGATGATATAGTAATTGTAGAATATCCATCCTATGCCACTTTCCGGCAGATCGTTGAAAGCGAGGAATATCTTGCAGATGCAGCGCCGCACAGAAAGGCCACATTGGAGGACTGGCGGCTGATCGCTACGAACAGGATCGAGCTATAAAGAAAAATGCGAAATCAATGTATGAACTTATCCTGAGCAACTTTGCAATGCACATTTCATTAACGGCTTCGGAAACGGAATTTGTTAAGTCGATATTAGTGCACCAGGTAATAAAAAAGAATACGGTCGTCCTGAAAAGCGGCGATGTATGCAGGAACTTTTATTTCGTGACAAAAGGCTGCCTGCGTATGTATCATACAGATGAAAAGGGAAAGGATCACATCGTAACTTTTTCTCCTGAAAACTGGTGGGCTGTCGAACTGTCCAGTTTTTATTCCCGCGGTCCGGCGGTTTATTCAATAGATGCCCTGGAGGATACCGAGGTGTTCTACTTTACCCCGCAGCACCTGGAAACTTTGTATGAGCAGGTTCCAAAATTTGAACGTTTTTTTCGCATCTTTTTACAAAATGCGGTTGTGCTCTACCAGCGTCGTATGACCGCTGTGTTATCACTGCAGGCAGAGGACCGGTATATGCGGTTCCGGAAGCTTTATCCTGGTCTTGAGCAGCGGATCGCTCAGAAACATATTTCGTCATATTTAGGTATTACCCCGGTGTTTTTGAGTATGTTGCGGAAGCGGTTGTATTAATTGACAGTGACATTTATCTTTTGCTTATCTTAGTTGGTAATAAAACTAACCCTATGTCCCTTTTTGAAAAATGGTTCAAAAGAGAAAGAAAAGAAGCGCCAAAAGAGGAACCCAAAGAAGCATCACTGCCCTGGATCGAACCTGCCAAGAACCCCTTTGGAGTAAGGCTTTTAGATCTGCGACCTGTTACAAAAGCAATGCTTGCCACGTCCAGCGATCCTCAATGTGCAGCCAATGCTGTTTCTTACAATACGGAAGATGGCACTACGTTTATAGATATGCCACCGGCTGTTGATACTTCGATCAATAGCAATATTATCATACCTATTGATAAAATGCTGGCTCCCGGCGTATTATTTACTCCGCAGGCCATGGAGCATAAATGGGCCATATACTATCATAATAGTACCCTGATATTTGTAAGGAGTTGGTTAAGGCAGGTCTTTGTTACTGCAAAAACGGTACAAAAAGAAAACACGCTCATTATTGAATCCATCACAGGTAAATTTATCAATGATAATGACAGCCCGGAGTTTACACGAAGGATTATCAAGTTCTTATTGATAAGTCATTGTACCAACCAGATCGTTCCGGCCCCATTACCACCTGAATTAGCATCCGGCACAAAAGATGCGGCATTGTGGGCATTTTCTGCCTTTGGCAATATGGCGCTGGCAGGGATCTTTGACGAGGCTTTTGACCCACCGGTAGACCGGCCGCTTCGCTCTCATTCACTCCTGCACATTGCAGTAGCGCAGGGCAATATTAATGAGATCGATCAGCAATTTCGAAATGGCCTGAGCCTGGAACTGCTGGCTGGCGACGGACTGGCTCCATTGCACTGGTCAATGGCATCAGATGAAATACAGGTGATGGAAAAGTTATTAGCACTGGGCGCAGATCCGGATTCCCCATCTGCAGAAGGAGCAACACCGCTAATGAATGCGGTGCAGTCTAATAAGATACATCATGTAAACCTGCTTTTGCAGTCAGGCGCCAACGTTAATGCTATAGATAAGCGAGGCTTTACATCGCTTCACCGGGCTGCTGAAATGGGGCATTTGGATATTGTAATTACGCTGTTGAATAATGGGGCGGATAAAGATATTTCTTCAGGTGGGAATACGGCTCTTTCTTTTGCAGAAAGCAGGGGGCATGAGGAAATAGTTAAGGTGTTGCGTGGGTGAAGCAATGTTCAGGACAACGGATTATTTCTTAATAAATTCTAATTTCATCGTAAGGCTTTCCACTAGCCTATCTGCCAAAAAATCAATCATTGGTTTAATATCAGCGTCTGATTGTTCGAAACGTTTTAGGTATTCTAATCTATCAACGTCTTTAATGAATATTGGCGGGTATCCTTGTTTTAATAAGATAAGATTGGTAAATAGTCTTCCTACCCGCCCATTCCCATCACTGAAAGGGTGTATTTTATTTAAAAACTCCTGATGAAAAAACGTTGCAATAGTTAAAGGGTGCTTCTCAAGATCTTGTATATCTATATCAGCTAATTTTAAATTAATGTTACTGATTAACTCAGCCATTGCTGCAGGTACTTCAGCCGGAGGTGAGTAACTATGTATTTTCCCATTGCTCCTGGTTGTGTAATTTTCGAAAAGCTTATATCGACCAGGGCTATAATCACCATCATCTGCCCACTGGGCAATATCTTTCATAAGTTCTTTATGAATAGCTTTTATATTTTCTTCTGAGAAACTTTCAGCATGATAACTTTTGAATACGTTATCTAAAACTTTCTGGTGATTGATTAAGTTTAATAGCTCTCCAGGAGCTGCATTTTGTGGGGTAACGAAATCTTTGAGTAATTTAACGGTCTGCCCGTAGCTGAGTGTAATACCTTCTATTTTGTTAGAATTATACGTGAAGTCAATTTTTACTTTTTCAAGAAATGAGTCATCCCAATCTTTATCCGTTTTAAGCGCAGATATTTGACTCTTTAGAAAATTAATTTCTTCTATTTTCTTTTCAATCATTATTTAAAATCAATCTCGTAATCAAATCCTTTAGATTGTAGTTTACTAAGCCATTTCTTATATAGATTCCTGCCAATTATAAGCTTACCTTCTTTCATACGGAGCGTCTCTCCTATTATAAAAGTTTGGAGATCGGGTTTAAATTTTTGTTCTAAATCGTCCAGGTAGATAGTTTCCTTCTGTGATAATCTCCACAGGGCACTAATTTTTTCAGAAATTGAAGCAAGCTGATTCATAATCAGAATAATCTGTATGTAATACAAATATAAGAAATTTTGTTTGTCAAGAATGCCTTCCTAAAAGGTATTCAACGACAATGGGAAGGGGTTCCGGGGCAACGTTAAAATCCTTCTTCTACCTTAAAACTAACCTTTTCCTTGCTTTTTGGGTGTATAAACTCGATATGAGCAGCATGGAGGTACATCCTTTCAGATGCAGTACCATAAAGATCATCTCCAACAATTGGGGCATTCAACCCGAGCTCATGAGCGGAGTGCATACGTAATTGATGCGTTCTTCCTGTAAGTGGCCAAAAATTGATCTTGGTCATGGATTCATATCTCTCAACCACTTTCCACCTGGTAACGCTTTTTTTACCTGACGTGAAACATACCAGCTGTCTGGGACGGTTCAGCAGGTCGGCACACAATGGAAGATCGATCTCTCCTTCTAACTGATCAATCACTTTAGAAAGCAGGGCGGTATAACGTTTACTTACTGTGCGTTTCAGAAATTGTCTCTGGAGATGCATGTGTGCCTCCTTGGTGATCGCTACTACCAATAATCCCGAGGTATCCATATCCAGCCGGTGAACCATTAGCGGCTCCGTATCCTTCAAAATATGTTTCAGCCTGGTATACACTGAATCACTGACATTCACTCCCGGAACAGAGCGTAGTCCGGCAGGCTTGTTGACTACCACAAAACTTTCATCTTTATAAACTATTTCCAGTTTGCCGCCCTCTTGCGGGGCGTGTAAAAGCGGATTTTCGTCGACCGGCATTCCGTGAAGCATATGTTCCAGGATCGGCTTACATTTACCTGTACAAGCAGGATAAAAATGTTTATGTTTTCTAATCTCAGACTTCGGAGAAGCTCCCCACCAGAACTCTCCCATGGCAATGGGTTTGTAGCCGTTTGCAAATGCAAATTGCAATAGCTTGGGTATGGCGCATTCACCTGCCGCAGAAGGTGGTTTACGAAAAACGGTCTGGCTGAAGATTTCCTGTAAGCTTTTGCTTTTGCCGTCTTTGTTCAGGAATACGTATTGTTTGAAAAGCTGTTGCTGTAATGCGGCTGATCTTTCCTTACGTTCATTCTTTAAGGCCTCGATAGTAGTCTCAAATTGAGCTAATCTTGTTCTCTTCTCTTCCAGCAGTTGTTCCCATTTGTCTGTAAGCGCCTTCAGCTGCCGTTTGTCAAATAAGCTCTGTTTAACAAGCTCTGCTTCAGCAAGCGCATAACCGGGTTGATCCAGGCTGTTTATCAGCTGTGCACGAAGTGCTTTCCGTTTATCTTTATTGTTCTTTAAGTGTTTCTTTAAGGTTGTAATTTCCCGTAAGGATGCGGCAGATAATTGTTTAATGTCGTGATCCAGTCTTTGATAGTTTTCGTCTGAGCATATTTCCTCAATCCGCGTATTAATGGTGCTGATAATCTCCTGCTCTTTGAGAAAAAAGCTATTTTCAACCAGCATATCAAAGACAGGGGGAACAAATTTCGGGTGATCATTTGTGTCTGCCAGTTTACCCGAGAACGCTGAAAGATAGCCCAGCTTCCCTTTGGTATCCTGCACCACCAGCACGCCGAACATTTTTCCGATGGCATTTCCATCGCTGTTGCCATTGAGCCCAAAGTTATGCTCCAGGTCAGTCTGTGTTTCCAGGTAATGCTGCAGGCCGGCTGCGGCTAATTTTGTTAAGGGATGTGGTTCGTAATAAAATGGAAAGGTAAACCGTTCAGGTAACGCAATTTGATTTATCGAATCATCCAAAAAATAAGTAATCTTACTTTCACCAATGTCTCCCAAAGTTTTGACTTTATTTAGGGCGCAAAATTACCACTTCTGCGTTAAATAAATAGTATTTTTGGATGGTATTATATCCTTATAATGCAATCAGTTAAATCCTCAAAAACCATTTTTAACCCGTAAAATCGCGATTATGAAAAAGAAAACCTCGAAAACCCTGCAATTGACAAAGATTAAAATTGCAAGCCTTTCAACATCTCAACAAGGCAATCAACTGAGGACTGATGACGGCTGCTGGAGCAATCGCCAGACCTGCGCCTCCTGCGTGTTAACCTGCACAACGAACTTGTGTTAGTTTAGCATAAGCCCAGGGCTGTCTCAGCAGGAGATGGCCCTGGGCCTCCTTCAATGGGTATCCTTCCACATAACAGGCCGAATCCCTTCCTTTTCCAGCAATTTTTTAAAGCCCTCACCCGTCACGTAGTTGAAATCGTTCTGCCGCCAGGCAGCACCAAAATCAGGGTGGTCAATGGTAACAGCCTGCATCTCGTCATTATCATATGCGAGATGGAAGATGATCTCGTTCAGCCCGGGTTTTAGCCGCTGCAGCGCCTGATCGTAATACTCATGCCATTTATCGGCAGGAGCGGCTTTAAAGGCGGTTATAAACTGGTTGACGATCACATTGTTCACGGTATCGATGTAGGGCAGCAATTGCGGAGCCATCATGCGTACCATATTCATCGGGATCATGACCGGTAAATTAAATTCTTTGCCCAGCTCCTGGTATATTTTAACCATTTCCGGGGAGCCGAAAAGGCTGCCCATGTGGGTATCCAGGTGGGATAATCTGATACCGGCTGCCATTGCTTTGCGGATCTGGGCCCGGACCTCTTTCTTTACTTCTTCCGGTTTGGCATGTTTGGTAAATTCTTCTACGGAGGCATAGAAGTAGCCATCCTTATCTAAGAGGCTTGCAATCTCATTGGAAGAAGATACGCCGCCCCATTTATAGTTTTTCCATTCTGAAGTTAAGGTGATATGGATGCCCCAATCCAGTTCAGGATGGGCTTTTGCATAAGCGGCTATTTCCGGAAACCAGGGACATGGCACCATCATAGCGGCCGAGGTGATGGCCTTTTTTTCAAATGCGGCAATGATAGCAGCGTTTGTAGAATGAGATACCCCTGCATCATCCGCATGGATGATCAGCAGCTTGTCTTTAGGCTGTGCAGCTGCAGTAAAGGGTATTAAAAGGATGGCGGCAAGAAGCATCCGGTAGCTGAAAATTTTCATAGTCAGTTTTTAAGGGTTATTCTGGCTGTTTGTCCAGGACTTCTTTCTTTTCGATGCGGTAGGACGCAATAAGGCCAATGCCTCCAAAGATAGCAATGAGCGCAAAATAGATGGAGGCGTTGTCTTCCCCGTTGATGGCGGACGAGGCCACATCTACGAGGTATGCCAATAGCAAGCCAATACCGCAACCTGTCAGCAGTAAGCCATATTTGAGACTGGTGTAGGGAGCGGGCCGGTGGATTTTAGGGTTCATGCCCTTTTCTATCATTGCCAGATTCTCTTTTCTCAAGAGGTATACGATCCCGAAAATTAAAGCCATAGCGGCCAGGGGCACCAGCACGGCCGTTAGCATTTCATTACTACCCATGATAAAATAATTGTTGTGAGTATTTAAGTTTAAGCTGTTTGTACAAGCTATGACTACCGGTAAAAAGACAAGGTTACAGGAAACGCAATAATTATTTTAAATTCGGGTGTAACCTCAGGGTCAAAACAGTAGTCATACCTCTCATCTATGCAAGCTGGAACGGATGACATTCAGATTATCAACCGGGTACTACAAGGTGATCAGCAAAGCTTTGAGGAATTGATAGAACGGTATCAGCACTTTGTATTTACCATTGCACTACGTTATGTCCGCAACCGGGAGGATGCTGAGGAGATCGCGCAGGATGTATTTGTGAAAGCTTATCGCTCGCTGGCGGATTTTAAAGGCAATGCGAAGTTCAGTACATGGTTGTATACGATCGCGATGAATACTACGAAGACCTTTTTACGAAAGGTGAAACCGCCTGTTGATTCCCTGGATCATGTAAAGATCTCGGAAACGGTGGATAAACAACATAACGGGAATGGCGCTGATCTGACGGAACAACGTTCCATGCAGCGGTTGATCAACCAGGCGATCGGGCTGTTAAGCCCGGACGATGCAATCGTCATTACCCTGTTCTATAAGGCGGAGCAAAGTATTGAGGAAACCGGGCTTATCATGGGCCTCACGCCCAATGCAGTAAAAGTAAGACTGCACCGGGCGCGGTTAAGGCTAAAGGAAAGGCTGGAATTGTATTTTGCGAATGAGATAAAAGAAATTATACATTAGTGTTCGAACTGCTTAAGTGAATTGATATGGAGCAACATTTTGACATAGAGAAACATTTACGCGAAGACCTGGAACTTAGCGTTCCATCTCCTGACTTTTCTAAAAAAGTAATGGGGACTATTGAGGGCGTGCGAATAGCGCCTCCATCCCGTACTTATATCAGTAACAAGGTGGTGTACGGCTTTGGGCTGTTCTTCCTGTTGCTGATAGCGGCTGCCGTAGTCTGGGCGCTCGTTTCTTTTAACTGGTCCGCAGCTGGTAAATTTGTCTCCGCTATTGAGCTGCGTAAACTTAACCTGAGCCAATACATTACTCATAAAACCCTGAATAGCCTGCTTTTTCTGAATA
>Ga0209758_1002892_pt1 | contig 16578 bp, 21 predicted proteins | sample AraplaMF_Col_mMF_FD_184258 | JGI IMG/M metagenome (GOLD analysis project Ga0209758, IMG submission 184258) | Arabidopsis root microbial communities from the University of North Carolina, USA - plate scrape MF_Col_mMF (SPAdes) (version 2) | ecosystem: Host-associated > Plants > Roots > Endosphere... | reverse complement strand
TCCGACAACTATTTCGCCTGCCTCAACAGCGCGGTCTTCAGCGACGGCTCGTTCGTCTACATCCCGCCGGGCGTGCGCTGCCCGATGGAGCTGTCGACCTATTTCCGCATCAACGCCAAGGACAGCGGCCAGTTCGAGCGCACCCTGATCATCGCCGACAAGGGGGCCTACTGCTCGTACCTTGAGGGCTGCACGGCCCCCATGCGCGACGAGAACCAGTTGCACGCCGCCGTGGTCGAGCTGGTGCTGCTGGAAGACGCCGAGATCAAGTATTCCACCGTCCAGAACTGGTACCCGGGCGATCCGGAGACCGGCAAGGGCGGCATCTATAACTTCGTCACCAAGCGCGCCGACTGCCGCGGCGACCGTTCCAAGGTGTCGTGGACCCAGGTCGAGACCGGCTCGGCCATCACCTGGAAGTATCCGTCCTGCGTGCTGCGCGGCGAGGGCTCGTCGGGCGAGTTCTACTCGATCGCCGTGACCAACGGCCACCAGCAGGCCGACACCGGCACCAAGATGATCCATCTGGGCGCCAACACCAAGTCGCGGATCGTCGCCAAGGGCATCAGCGCCGGCAAGTCGACCAGCACCTATCGCGGCCTGGTCTCGGCCCACCCGAAGGCCAAGGGCGCGCGCAACTTCACCCAGTGCGACAGCCTGCTGATCGGCAAGACCTGCGCGGCCCACACGGTCCCGTACATCGAGGCCCGCAACGGCCATTCGGTGTTCGAGCACGAGGCCACGACGACCCGCCTGTCGGACGACCAGCTGTTCTACTGCCAGCAGCGCGGGCTTTCGCAGGAGGAGGCCGTGGCCCTGCTGGTCAACGGCTTCGTCAAGGACGTGCTGCAGCAACTGCCCATGGAATTCGCCGTCGAAGCCCAGAAGCTGGTGGCGATCAGCCTGGAAGGCAGCGTGGGATGACCCTGGTCGCCATCGACCATGTGCAGCTGGCCATGCCCCCGGGCGGCGAGGACGCCGCGCGCCGGTTCTACGGCGACGTCCTGGGCCTGCCCGAGACGCCCAAGCCCGAGCACCTGGCCCGGCGCGGCGGCTGCTGGTTCGAGGACGGCGGCCTGAAGATCCACCTGGGCGTCGAGGCCGACTTCCGCCCGGCCCGCAAGGCGCACCCCGGACTGCTGGTGAGCGACCTGCCGGCGCTGAAGGCCAAGCTGTCGGACGGCGGCTTCGCCCTGAAGGACGACGAGCCACTGGAAGGCTACGACCGCATCTATGTCGACGACCCGTTCGGCAACCGCATCGAACTGCTGGAGCCGCTGAGCGGCGAGGAGGGCGCGTGAGCACCGTCACCCTCTATCGTCCCGTCGGTTCGGCCGAACTGAAGCTGATCGAGGCCTCGGGCTGGAAGGCGTTCCCGCCGCGCCTGCCCGAGCAGCCGATCTTCTATCCGGTGACCAACCAGGCCTACGCGGCGCAGATCGCCCGCGACTGGAACGCCGTCCACAACGACGACAAGCGCGGCTACGTCACCCGCTCCGACGTCTCGGCAGAGTTCCTGGCCGGCTACGACCGCAAGGTCGTGGGCGGCAGGGAGCACGAGGAATACTGGATTCCCGCCGAGGAACTTTCGCTGTTCAACGCCGCCATCGAGGGCCAGATCGAAGTGATCGAGACCTTCGTCGGCGGCGAGCGGTTTGGCCTCGACGGCGAGCAATATGAATACGTGCGCCAACTGGCCAATGCCGCCGGCAACGGGGCCTGGTCAAACGATGCATCTGTCGTGACCGCAAGTCGCGATTTTCTGAACGGCGAGTTGCTTGATCCGAGCGAGCAACGCCGCCTGCTTACCGATCTTCTCCGGCTCGCCGTGGAAGACCCTAGTCACGAATGGGAGGCTCCGATCCTGACGGGCCAACCCACGAGCTTCGCTGTTGCGGCGCTCAAGAAGATCAACGAGACCCATGCTTAAGATCGAAAACCTCCACGCCCGCGTCGAAGACAAGCCGATCCTGAAGGGCGTCACCCTCGAGGTGCCGGCCGGCGAGGTGCACGCCATCATGGGGCCGAACGGGGCCGGCAAGTCGACCCTGTCGTACGTGCTGAGCGGCCGCGGCGGCTACGAGGTCACCGAGGGCTCGGCCACGCTGAACGGCGAGGACCTGCTGTCGCTGGAGCCCAACGAGCGGGCGGCCAAGGGCGTGTTCCTGTCGTTCCAGTATCCGCTGGAGATCCCGGGCGTTCCGGCCCTGACCTTCATCCGCACCGCCCTCAACGCCCAGCGCCGCGCGCGCGGCGAGGACGAGATCGCCGCCCCGGCCTTCCTGAAGCTGGCCAAGGAAAAGGCCGCGACGTTGAAGATCGACTTCGACATGCTCAAGCGCGGGCTGAACGTCGGCTTCTCGGGCGGCGAAAAGAAGCGGATGGAAATCCTGCAGATGGCGATGCTTTCGCCCAAGTTCCTGATCCTGGACGAGACGGACTCGGGCCTGGACATCGACGCCCTGAAGATCGTCTCGGAAGGCGTCAACGCCCTGCGCGCGCCCGATCGCGGCATGCTGGTCATCACCCACTACCAGCGCCTGCTGGACTACATCAAACCCGACCGCGTCCACGTGCTGGCCGCCGGCCGCATCGTCGCCTCGGGCGGGCCGGAACTGGCCCTGCAGTTGGAAGCCGAAGGCTACGACAAGTACGTCGGAGCGGCCGCCTGATGAGCCTGGCCTCCGCCCTCAAGACCGGCGACCTGACCCAGCTGCCGTCGCGCCGCGACGAAGACTGGCGCTGGACCGACCTGCGCGGCCTGATCCGCGCCGTCCCGCCCGCCTCGCCGGCGGTGGACGGCGACGTCGCGCCCGGCCCGTTCGACGGCCTGGCCGCCGACGAGATCCTGTTCGTCAACGGCCGCCAGCGCCACGCCGCGACCAGCGGCGCGGGCGACGTGGTGGCCCTGCGCTTCGTCTCGGCCAGCGAAGGCACGGCCCACGCCGCCGCCTACGCCATCGTCGTCGAGCCCGACACGACCCTGGTCCTGCTGGAAAGCCATGAGTGCCGAGCGGGCGGCTATTTCTCGGATGTCACCCTGGACATCGCGGTGGGCGAGGGCGCCCGCGTCGAGCGGATCGTGCTGATCGACGACCACGCGGAAGCGATCGACGTGGTCACCGCCGAAGTCGATCTGGCTCCCGGCGCGGTCTTCAACCAGACCGTCCTGACCGCCGGCGCCCGCCGCCAGCGGATCGAGACCCGCATCAACCACCCCGGCGCCCACGCCAACGTCAGGCTGGACGGCGTCTATGTGCTGGCCGACCAGCGCCACGCCGACCAGACCACCGTCGTCACCCACGGCGGCGTCGACGGGATCACCAGCCAGCTGACCAAGGGCGTCGTCGACGACCAGGCGCGCGGCGTGTTCCAGGGCCGGATCGTGGTCCAGCCTGGCGCCGACCAGACCGACGCCCGCATGGGCCACCACGCCCTGATCCTGTCGGACCGGGCCGAGGTCGACGCCAAGCCCGAGCTGCTGATCTTCGCCGACGACGTCTCGTGCGCCCACGGCAACACCATCGGGGCCCTGGACGACGAGCAGGTCTTCTATGCCCGCCAGCGCGGCATCCCCGAGCTGGAAGCCAAGGCCATGCTGACCCAGGCCTTCCTGGGCGAGGTGGTCGAGCGCATCGAGCACGAGGGCGCGCGCGACATCGCCGCCGCCTGGGTCGCGGCCAAGCTGGGGAGGGCGGCGTAGTGGCCCTGGACACGCCCTTCGCGCCCGCCTTCGACGTCGAGGCGATCCGTGCCCAGGTCCCGATCCTGGCCCGTCAGGTGCACGGCAAGCCGCTGGTCTATCTGGACAGCGCCGCCAGCGCCCAGAAGCCCGAAGCCGTGCTGAACGCCATGACCGGCCTGGCCCGCACCAGCTACGCCAACGTCCACCGCGGCCTGCACACCCTGGCCAACGAAACGACGCAAGCCTACGAGAACGCTCGCGAAACCGTGGCCCGGTTCATCAACGCCGAGCCGTCGGAGGTCGTCTGGACCAAGAGCGCCACCGAGGCGGTCAACCTGGTGGCCGACACCTTCGGCCGCTCGCTGAAGGCCGGCGACGAGATCGTGGTCTCGCAGATGGAGCACCACGCCAACATCGTGCCGTGGCACTTCCTGCGCCAGCGCTACGGCGTGGTCCTGCGGTTCGTGCCCGTCACCGACGACGGCCGCCTGGACATGGAGGCCTACAAGGGCCTGCTGTCCGAGCGCACCCGGATGGTGGCCATCAGCCACATGTCGAACGTGCTGGGCACCATCAACGAGGCCGCCGAGATCGTGCGCCTGGCCCATGCGGCCGGCGCGCCGGTGCTGCTGGACGGTTGCCAGGCCATCGTCCACAGCAAGGTCGACGTGAAGGCCCTGGACGTCGATTTCTACGTCTTCTCCGGCCACAAGCTGTACGGGCCCACCGGCATCGGCGTGCTGTACGGCAAGGCCGAGCGCCTGGCGGCGCTGCCCCCGTACCAGGGCGGCGGCGAGATGATCGGCTCGGTCTCGGAAGAGGCCATCACCTACGCCGACCCGCCGCACCGCTTCGAGGCCGGCACCCCGGCGATCCTCGAGGCCGTCGGCCTGGGCGCGGCCATCGAATGGCTGAACTCCATCGATCGCGACGCGGCCCTGGCCCACGAACACGCCCTCTATCAGCGGGTCGTCGACCAGCTGGACGGCGTCAACGGCGTGCGGATTCTGGGCACGGCCCCGGGCAAGGGCGCGGTGCTGAGCTTCGTGGTCGAGGGCGCCCACGCCCACGACGTGGCCCAGGTGCTGGACCGTTACGGCGTGGCCGTCCGCGCCGGCACCCATTGCGCCGAGCCCTTGATGAAAAGGTTCGGCGTCACGTCGAGCGCCCGCGCTTCCTTCGCCCTATATAACACCCTGGACGAGGCCGACGCGTTCGTGAGCGCGCTGGCCAAGGCCCGTAGTTTCTTCAGTTGAGCCTCATGACCGAACCCGCCACCACGTCCGCGATCCCTCAGGCCGAACTCGACCGCCTGACCGACCAGCTGATCGAGAAGCTCAAGACCGTGTTCGACCCGGAAATCCCGGTCGACATCTACGAGCTGGGCCTGATCTACAAGGTCGATGTCAGCGACGAGAAGGACGTGGCCATCGACATGACCCTGACCGCTCCGGGCTGCCCGGTGGCCGGCGAGATGCCGGGCTGGGTCAAGGACGCGGTCATGGAGATCCCGGACATCAAGTCGTGCCACGTCGACCTGGTGTTCGAGCCGCCGTGGGATCCCTCGCGGATGAGCGACGAGGCCAAGCTGCAACTGAACATGTTCTGATCGGTTCGAAAGCCATGGAAACCGCCGTCACCCCGCGCGTTCGTCGCCCCCGACCCAAGGTCGTCACCCTGACGCCGGCCGCCGCCGCGCGGGTGAAGGAGATCATGGACCGGAAGGCTGTCGAAGAGCCGGGCAAGCCCTATGCCGGGCTGCGGGTGGGCGTGAAGAACGGCGGCTGCGCGGGCTCGGAATACATCTTCGAATACGCGGCCGAGAAGGGCCCGATCGACGAGGTGGTCGAGGACCAGGGCGTCACCATCCTGATCGACCCCAAGGCCGTGCTGTTCCTGATCGGCACCACGATCGACTACGAGACCACCAAGCTGTCGTCGAAGTTCGTGTTCAACAACCCGAACGAGACCGACGCCTGCGGCTGCGGCGAGAGCGTGACGATCCAGCCCGCGCCGGAGGCTTTGGACTGATGCTGGCCCGCACGCCGTCCTGCGTCGAATGCGGCCTGCCGTGGGGCGCGCCGCGCTTCCGTCACGAGGACGAGGCGCCGCTGTACTGGTCCGACACGGGCCTGCTGTGTTCGGCCCCGTGCGCCCAGGCCCATTTCGCCAGGCGCCGGGAGGACGGCACCTTCGTTCCCGTGCCGGCCGAGTGTCCGGTCGAGGTCTAGGACCTCAGGTCGTCGGGGCCGTCCCCGCGCCGAAGGCGATCGCGCCGAAGGCCACCGCCAGGGCCACGAAGGGCAGGACCGAGCCTATGGCCAGGAACCGCATCCGCCCGGTGCCCCCGCTGACGAAGCCGCCGATCGCCGCCAGCAAGGTCGTCAGCGGCAGGGCGAAACAGGCGTAGACGAAGGTGTAGATGGCCGCGTTCACGCCGCCGTCCGACGCCATCACCGACATGGCGGCCAGGCCCAGGGCCGGGACCGTCAGCACCAGCCAGATCGCCCCGACCACGAAGGCCAGGATGCGGCGGCCGCGCGACGCCCTTGCCGGCCGAAGCGGCGCCGCTGCGTCGATCGAAGTGTAGGTCGAGCGCATGAAGACCACCTATGGAAGTGATTTGAGAATTATCGACCTCAGGAAGAATCGCAAGTCTTCGATACGGCTCTTTCCGCACGACCTCAGAGGCAGCCTTTCCCGAACAGGCAGGCGCCCGTGATGCAGGGGAACGGCGTGACCGCGAGGACGGCCATCACGCCGCTCGGGATCGTGACCCAGGCCAGGCCGCCCACGTCTCGAAAGGCCCGACGCACCAGGCACAGCCAGAAGATCGCGGTGACGCCCGTCGCCGCCATGATCGCATAGGCCATCCCGTCGCTGGTCGATAACGCGATCACCGTGGACAGGCCTAGGGCGAAGACGGCCGCTCCGTAGGGCGCGGCGAGATGGAACGCACGGCTGGATGGAAGTTCGAAGGCCGGCCCACCGCGACTAGACAACCGCCGTCTCCGGCCTCGTCGGAATGTTCTTCCGCCCGTTCCATTCGACCAGCACCGACGGCTTGACCGGCTCGCCGCGCGCCTGGGCGATCAGCTGGTTTGTGCGGGTCTCGATGACCTCTTCCATCTTGGCCATGAACGCGCTCTTGGACAGGCCCTGGGGCAGGGGCGGCAGGAACTCGATGGTGGCCGTGCCCGGGGTCTTCGTCTTGTCCTGCTGCTTCCAGAAGCAGCCCAGGTTCGTCGCCACCGGCACCACCGGCAGGCCGAAGTCCTGGCTCATGTGGTAGACGCCGGTCCGGTAGCGGAACCGCTCGCCCGGCGCGGCCAGGTGGCCCTCCGGATAGATCAGGATGCGGCGCCCCTCGGCGGCCACCTGGGCGGCGCTCTGCGACAGGGCCTTGCGGGCTTCGGGCCCGCCGCAGCTGTCGACCACGATGGCGCCGAACTTCTTGAGGATCGCCCCGACCAGCGGGAACTTCTCCAGGTGGTCGCCGGTCACGAAGCTGAGATTGTCGACTTTGGCGAACATCACGAAGCCGTCGCCCCAGCTGTGGTGCTTGGCGGCGATGATGAAGGCGCCCTTGGGCAGGTTCTCCTGGCCCTTCAGCTCGATCCTGACCCCGGCGAAGACGCGCAGGGCCCAGATCATCCGCTGGCTGTAGAGCCGCAGGGCGAAGGCGATCGGCTTGCGGCCCGGGAGCAGGGCGGAGAGGGCGGCCGACAGGCCGTAGAAGATCGACAGAACCCAGTAGTAGGCGTTGAACAGCGCGCTGCGCATGGTTCGTTGTCCCAAGGAGCCCTTCGGGGCGGGGTTATCGCGCGGAAAGCACGGCCTGGACGGCCGCCGTCATCAGGGGAGCATGAGCGGAAAGGTCGTCGTCGCCCAGGCGGCCGTAGGCCTTGTTCTGGGCGGTCTGGGTGATCACGCCCATGGCCATGGCCGCGACGACGCGCGGGTCGCCCGGCGGCAGTTCGGCGTCCATCATCGCGCGCTTGATCAACCCCTCGACCACCGACACCGGGTCCAGGCCGTCCTCCTGGTAGTAGGGCAGGAAATGGTGCAGCTGCAGCAGGTGGAAGGCGAACAGCAGCCAGTCCTCGTCGGCCACGGTGCAATAGGCGCGGACCACGGCGGCGGCTTTGGCCTGGATACCCGTCGCCATGTCGGCATTGACCGAGATCAGGTCGGAAAGCCGCCGGTGCGTGGTCATGAACAGGCCCACGGCCAGTTCGTCCTTGCTCTTCCAGTGACGGTAGATCGCGCCTTCCGACACGCCGGCCTTGGCGGCGATCAGCTTGGTGGTGGCCGCGTCGACGCCGCGCTCGACGAAGACCTCGAGGGCGGCGCGTTCGATCTTGGGCTTGGCGTTCATGGCGCGAAGCTAGCACGCCTCCCACGCCTTGCAAGTGATTACTCACATTCGCCGTTCCGCGTTGACCTGGACGCGCGCGGCGGCCTAAGGCGGGCCATGGTCCAGACGATCCTGATCTATTCCATGGGCGAGGTGATCGGCGACGGGCTGATCAAGCTGCCGTTCATCGCCGGCCTGCGCGCCGCCTTTCCCCAAGCCAGGATCACCTGGTGCGCCGCCAAGGGCGAAACGGTCTATGCCGGCCCGCTGAAAGGCGTGGTGGCCGGCTATGTCGACGAGATCCTGACCGACGGTCCGACCGGCGACGCGCCGCTGGACGTGCTGCCCTGGGTCAAGCCGTTCGGCGGGCGGACCTTCGACCTGGTGATCGACACCCAGGAGAACCTGCGCCGCAGCCTGGTGGCCCGCCGCGCGGTCGCAAATGGGGGTTCGTTCGTTTCGGCGGCCGCCCAGGCCCGCAAGCCCGGCTGGCCGGCCGCCGTGGTCGAGCGCCTGGCCCGGCTGCTGGCTCTGGCCACCGACGGGACGGGCGCGCCGCGTCCCCTGACCCTGACCGATCCCGCCGCCGCCGACGCCGCCCGCGCCCTGCTGCCCACCGCCCGTCTCGGCGGACCGGTCTATGTCGGCCTGGCGCCCGGCGCCGGCGGCCAGGACAAGCGCTGGCCGCTGGAGCGCTACCTGGAGCTGGCCCGCCGCATCGAGGCGTCCGGCCGCAAGGCGGTGTTCTTCTTCGGTCCCGACGAGGCGGCCGACGCCCAGGCGGCGCGCGAGGCGGTCCCCGAAGCCCTGTTCCCCGAGAAGGACCGCACCGACGGCTTCCCCCAGGTGAAGGGGCCGATGCTGGCCATCGCCCTGGCCGGACGCCTGACCGCCGCCGTCGCCAACGACGCCGGCCCGGGCCACATGCTGGCGGCCGGCGGCGCGCCCCTGCTGTCGCTGCAGAAGACCCACCGCAAGGCGGTCAAGTTCCGCCCCGCCGCGCGCCGTCTTGAGCTGCTGGTCGCGGAGGACTACGGACAGGACATGGCCGCCCTGCCGCTGGACGTGGTGGAGGCCGCCCTGCAACGCCTGATCGCCGGAGCCTCCTGACATGCCCATCCTAGCCCCCGTCTCGGCCGGCGAACTGATCGACAAGATCACCATCCTGCGGGTCAAGGCCGCGCGGATCGGCGACGCGGCCAAGGAGGCCAATGTCCGCAAGGAGCTGGCCCTGCTGGAAGAGATCGCCGCGCGCGAACTCACGTCCTCGCCGGAGCTGGACGACCTGACCCACCAGCTGACCGAGATCAACGCCGCCCTCTGGGACATCGAGGACGGCAAGCGCGACTGCGAGCGTCGTCAGGACTTCGGCCCGCGATTCGTCGAGCTGGCCCGCCGCGTCTATGTCGACAACGACCGCCGCGCGGCTGTGAAGCGCCAGATCAACACCCTGGCGGGTTCCGACATCGTCGAGGAGAAGAGCTACAAGCCGTACCTGGCCGGGTAGGGCGGTTAGGACGCCAGGCGCGCGATCAGCGGGGCCAGGGCGTCCAGCAGGGCGTCGACGTCGCCGGGCGCGCCCGTCGCGGCGAAGACATCCTCGAACTCGGCGATCTCCAGGCCGATCACCCGGTTGCGGGCCAGGACCGCGCCGGCTTCGCGCAGGTCGGCGAAGGAGAGACCGTTCTCCACGCTGTATTCCGTCGGGACCAGCCCCGGGTCCAGCACGTCGCAATCCAGATGCACATAGACCGGCCGGTCGCCGATCGCCTCGGCCAGGCGCTGGCCGATCCCCGGGCCGGCCGCCACCAGCCGGGGTCCGCCGCCGGCGATCAGGGCGGCCTCGCACGGATCCAGGTCCCGCGCCCCGACCAGCACGACGTCGGCCAGGTCCAGCCCGCGACCCAGGCCGCTGTCCCAGATCCCGGCGGCGGCGGTCAGCACCATGCCGCCCAGGTAGCCGGTCGTGGAATGGGCGGGCTGGTTGCAGTCGCCGTGGGCGTCGAACCACACGACCAGGGCGTCGGGATGGTGGCGCAGCACGACGGGCAGGGCGGCGATCGAGGCCGCGCACCGCCCCTGGGTGACCAGCGACGCCTTGCCGTCGGCCAGCACGGCGTCCAGGCGCGCCGCCAGGGCCTCAAACCCGGGACGAGCCGCCTCCAGCTCGTCGGACCAGCCGGCCGCCAGGGGCGGGGCCTGGGCGCCCACGTGCTCGGCGGCCATGCCCAGGCGGGCCTCGAGCGCCGCGCCCGCGGCCAGGGCGCCGGCCGCGCCGCGCGGATTGCGGTCGCCGGCGCGACCCTGGAAGACGGTGAGGGCGAGAGAAGACATGCCGCTTAGCTAGTCGCTGACCCGCGTTCGCGCTAGGCGCGCTTGCCGACGGTCTCCTCGACCCGCTCTTCGAAGTCGCCGAGGTTGCCGAACAGGTTCTCGATCGCGAACACCAGGCCGAAGACCCGCGCCGCGTCGTCGAAGGCCAGGGCCCGGGTGCCGCCGCCGGCCCGCAGGATCTCGACCGCGCCCTGGAACGCCTGGTGGGCCTCGGCGAAGGCCAGGCGGTCGGGGCGGGGGCCGCCCGACAGCAGGGCGGCGCAGGCCCTCAGGAACACGGCGCTGGCGTTCAGCATGGCCGCCGACGGCAGGGCCAGGCCGGGCGACGGGAAGGCCTCGCGCAGCGCCCGGCCGATCATCACGCTGTCGTTGCGCAGCCGCCAGAGGGTGCGGGGCAGGGCGTCGGTCACCGAATGGTCGCTGAGCCGGCTGGCGCTTTCGCGATCGGCCTCGGTCATGGCCGTCTGCAGCTTGGACAGGGCCTTGAGCGTGTCGTCGTAATGGCCGCGCGCCTCCAGGTCGGTCGCGCCGCCCTTCAGCTTCAGGGCGTAGTGCTCCAGGAGGTCGGCCAGCAGCTCGGCCACCTTGTTGGCGTTGTCGACCACGGTGGCGTGGGCGCGGGCGGGGAAGATCAGCAGGGTGGCGGCGATGCCGACCACGCTGCCGACCGTGATCTCGGCCACCCGCAGGAAAGCGGCCACCAGCGGGTCCATGTGGGTGGTCGTGCCGATCAGCATGATCACGGCGGTGACCGGCGCGACCTTGAAGGCCGGGCGGACGGCGGCCAGGAAGGCCAGCAGGGCGGCGGTGACGGCCAGGATCGGGCCGCCGGCCTCGGGGAAGCGGGCGTGGACCATGGCCGCTCCGGCCCCGACCGCAGCTCCGACGGCGGTGCCCATCAGCCGCTCGATCGAGGCCGTGATGGTCGCCCCCAGGCTGGACTGGACGATGATCACGGCGGTGAACACCGCCCAGTAGCCCTGGGGCAGGCGCAGCAGGGTGGCCAGGGCGTAGGCGGCCACCACGGCCGACGACACCCGGATGGCGTGGCGCAGCTCGGTCTGGCGCGCGGCGGCCTTGGCCAGGGCGGTCCGGGAAAGCTCCAGGCCGACGAAGCGTCGCCAGTCGCTGGGCGCGGTCTCCGGCATCTAGGCCACGGCCTCGCGCAGCATTTCCAGGGCGGTGCGCACGGCGGCCAGTTGCACGCCCTCGCGCGTCTCGCCGTCGAACAGCTCGTGACGGTGGACGACCGAGCGGTTGGCCCGGGCCACGGCGAAATGCACCGTGCCGACCGGCTTCAGCGGCGAGCCGCCGCCGGGTCCGGCCACGCCGGTGATGGCGACCGCCACATGGGCGTTGCTGGCCTCCAGCGCGCCCTCGGCCATCATCCGCGCGACGACTTCCGACACCGCCCCGTGGTCGGCGATCAGGTCGCCCGGCACGCCCAGCATCTCGCTCTTGGCGCGGTTGGTGTAGGTGACGAAGCCGCGCTCGAAGACGTCCGACGCCCCGGCGATGTTGCAGATCGCCCCGGCCACCAGACCGCCGGTGCAGCTCTCGGCCGCGGCCAGCCGCAGCGACCTGCCGCGGGCTTCGTCGATCAGCAGGCGGGCCAGGGTCTGGATTTCGAGCGGGAACATCGGGCCTCGCGAAATGCAACTATGCAGAGCAACCCGTCCATGATCTCGTCACGGAACCGAGTCTCTGGAGCAGGTTACATGAAGATGCGTCTCGCGGCTGGCGTCGCCATCGTTCTGACCTTCGGATCCGTCGCCCTGGCCGGGACCGCGCCCGCCGGTCGGGCCTGCCGGGAAGTCTCCGGCGGCGTGCCCGCTTCGCCCTTGGCGTCCATCTACGACACCGGCCAGGTCCGGATCGAAAAGCAGCGCGGCTCCAGCGTCTGCGACGGCATGGACGGCGGGCTGTATTGCGTGATCAGCGATCCCGGCCGCTTCTCGGTCGTCTCGGGCGGGGTATCCAAAACCTTCGCCCTGCCGCTGTGGGCCAAGGCGCGACTGAAGGTGCGCGGCGGCCAGATCGACTGCCTCGTGCTCTAGGCCCTAGGCCGGCGTCTCGACCACGGCGATCGCCTGCGCCGCCAGGCCTTCGCCGCGGCCGGTGAAGCCCATGCCCTCGGTCGTCGTCGCCTTGACGCTGACCCGGTCCAGCGGCAGGTCCAGGATCTGGGCCAGGCGCTCGCGCATCGCCGCCCGGTGCGGTTTGATCTTGGGCCGCTCGCAGATCAGCGTCACGTCGACATTGACCAGACTTCCGCCGCGTTGGCGGACCAGATTGGCGGCATGGATCAGGAACTTGTCCGAGGCCGCGCCCTTCCATTGCGGATCGGTGGGCGGGAAGTGGTCGCCGATGTCGCCTTCGCCGATCGCGCCCAGGATGGCGTCCGTCAGGGCGTGCAGGCCCGCATCGGCGTCGGAGTGGCCGATCAGGGTCTCGTCGTGGGCGATCTCGACGCCGCACAGCCACACCGACTCACCCGGGCCCCAGCGGTGGGCGTCGAAGCCCTGGCCCATGCGGGTGATGCGCGCGCGGCCCGCCAACGTCTCGGCCATGGCGAAGTCCTCCGGATAGGTCAGTTTCATAAGCATCGGGTCGCCGGGAACGACGACGACGCGGCCGCCGTGGCGTTCGACCACCTGGCCGTCGTCGGTGGGCTCGTCCGGTCCCGTCCAGGCCGCGTAGGCGGCCAGCAGGCGGTCGCGACGGAACGCCTGGGGGGTCTGGGCCCGCCACAGGTCGTTACGCGGTTTTGTGACGACGCTGGAATCCAGCGCCCCGCTTTTCAGCGTATCGGCGACCGGCAAGGCCGGAATCGCGCCGTCGGCGTCGTCCAGCGCCTTCAGCACCGCTTCGATTGTTGCGGCGCCGAGGAAGGGGCGGGCGGCGTCGTGGATCAGCACCGGTTCGTCGGCCGGGCGGTCAACGAGGGCGGCCAGGCCGGCCCGGACCGAAAGGGCGCGAGTCGCGCCGCCGGCGGTCGTGGTCCAGCCCTGGAGGCCGTCCAGCGCCTCGTCCAGCCGTGGGCGCGCCTCGGGATCGGCCACGATCACGAGCTTTTGCGCGCCGCCGGCCAGCAGGGCTTCCGCCGACCATCGCAGGACGGTCTTGCCCGCCAGGACGCGCCATTGCTTGGCCTGGCCGGGGCCGGCCCGGGTACCGGAACCAGCGGCGACGATGACGGCGGAGAAGGTCATGCGGGCTGTTTATCCGCCCGAAGAAACTTGTCCAGAGAAGAGCCTTTACGGCGCCGCACAAATTGCCTAAAAACAGTGCGGTGGGGATGCATATAAAATGAGCAACAGTCTCGCAGTCGGCAAGGTCGAGGTGCCCGGGCGTGTTTGGATCGCGCCGATGACGGGCGTTTCCGATCTGCCTTTCAGGGAAACCGCCACCCGCCTCGGCGCGGCCTATGTGGCGACCGAGATGGTGGCCTGCGCGGAATTCGCGAAGGGGCGGCCCGACGTCGTGCGCCGCGCCGCCGTGGGCGACGGCCTGCCGCTGATGGTTGTCCAGCTGGTCGGCCGCGATCCCGGCTTCATGGCCCAGGGCGCGAGGATGGCCGCCGACGCCGGGGCCCAGATCATCGACCTGAACTTCGGCTGCCCGGCCAAGGAAGTCACCAAGGGCGCGGCCTCGGGCTCGGCCCTGATGCGCGAGCCGGACCTGGCCGAGGCCCTGGTCGCCGCCGCCGTCGAGGCCGTCGACGTGCCCGTCACCGTCAAGATGCGCCTGGGCTGGGACGACGACAGCCGCAACGCCGCCGACATCGCCCGCCGGGCCGTCGACGCCGGCGCCCAGGCGATCACCGTCCACGGCCGCACCCGCTGCCAGTTCTACAAGGGCCAGGCCGACTGGGAGGCCGTGGCGGCCGTCAAGGCGGCGGTCGGCGTGCCGGTCCTGGTCAACGGCGACATCGTCGACGGCGACACCGCCCGGACGGCGCTGGACCAGTCCGGCGCCGACGGCGTGATGATCGGCCGGGGTGTCTACGGCCGCCCCTGGATCGCCCAGGCCATCGAGGCGGCCCTGCGCGGCGAGGGCTTCCGCGAGCCGGACGCCGAGGAGCGCCTGGCCATCGCCGTCACCCATTTCCGCCGCAGCCTCGACTTCTACGGCCAGAGCCTAGGCCTGAAGATGTTCCGCAAACACCTGGCCTCGTACATCGAAGCCGCGCCGTGGCCGGACAGCGAGGAGGCGCGCCGCGCCGCCCGCGCCGCCCTGTGCCGGCTGGACGATCCCTCCGCCGTCGAGGACGGCCTGGCCGCCCTGTGGCTGGGCGATCGGAGGCTGGCCGCATGACCGACCACGCCCGCATGGCTCCGACCAAGGTTTCCGACAGCCTGAAGATCGCGGCCTTCGACCTCAGCCCCGAACCCGCCCTGGTGATCGACCGCGACGGCGCGCTGGTGGCGGTCAACGAGGCCGCCGAGGCCCTGTTCGGCCAGGGCCTGTCGCTACTGGCCCGCGGTCGCTTCCGCGCCGCCCTGCCGCCGGGCTCGGTGCTGGTCTCGATGATGGACCGCGCCCTGTTCGAAGGCGCCCTGGTCCGCGAGCACGGGGTCGAGGTCAATCTGTTCGGCCAGCCGCCCTTCGAGGCGGACGGCGCCGCCGCGCCGCTGGGCGACGGCTCGGTGATGCTGACCCTGCACGTCAAGGGCGTGCTGGGCGTCGAGCGGGCCACCGACGCCGCCGGCCTGCGCTCGGTGGTGGGCCTGGGCCGCATGCTGGCCCACGAGATCAAGAACCCGCTGGCCGGCATCCGCGGCGCGGCCCAGCTGCTGAAGACCGGCGCCAGCGCCGCCGACCAGCCCCTGGCCCAGCTGGTCATGGACGAGACCGACCGCATCCGCCGGCTGGTGGACCGCATGGAGGCCTTCTCCGATCAGGTCCCCGGGCCGCGCGAGGCGGTCAACATCCACCAGGTGCTGGACCGGGTGCGGGCCCTGGTCGTCAACGGCGTGGCCGACGGCCTGATCCTGCGCGAGCACTACGACCCCTCGCTGCCCGACGTCTGGGGCGACGAGGACCACCTGATCCAGGTGTTCCTGAACCTGGTGAAGAACGCCGCCGAGGCCGCCCATTCGCGCGGCGACGGCCAGGGCATGCTGTCGATCCACACCGCCTGGCGCCCCGGCGTGCGGGTGCGCGGGGCCGACGGCAAGGCCGCGGCCGGCGCGCCGATCGAGATTCGCGTGCAGGACAACGGTCCCGGCGTGCCCCAGAGCCTGCGCGACCACCTGTTCCAGCCGTTCGTCACCACCAAGGCCAACGGCACCGGCCTGGGCCTGGCCCTGGTCACCAAGCTGGTGACCAGCCACGGCGGCCTGATCGACTTCGAATCCGAGCCCGGCCGCACCGTGTTCCGCGTGCTGCTGCCGATGGCTTCCGAGAAGCTTGCCCCCTCCACTGGAGACGCCCACGCATGAACGCCGCCAGCAAGAAGATCCTGATCGCCGACGACGACAGCTCGGTGCGGCTGGTGCTCAGCCAGGCCTTCACCCGGCTGGGCTATCAGGTGCGGGCGACGGGCAACGCCACGACCCTGCTGAAGTGGGTCATGGACGGGGAGGGCGACCTGGTCGTCACCGACGTGATGATGCCCGACGAGAACGTCTTCGACGTGCTGCCGCGCATCCGCAAGGAACGGCCCAAGCTGCCCATCATCGTGATGAGCGCCCAGAACACCCTGCTGACGGCGGTCAACGCCGCCGACGCCGGGGCCTTCGAATACGTCTCCAAGCCGTTCGATCTGGACGACGTCACCGCCGCCGCGCGCCGGGCCCTGTCGCGTCCGGCCGACGCCGAGGCCTCCAAGGCCCAGGCCCGGGCCATGCGCGACGAGCGCCTGCCGCTGATCGGCCGCTCGGCCCCGATGCAGGAGGTCTACCGCACCATCGCCCGCCTGGTCGGCGCCGACCTGACGGTGCTGATCCTGGGCGAGAGCGGCACCGGCAAGGAGCTGGTGGCCCGCGCCCTGCACGAGCTGGGCCGCCGTCGCGATGGCAAGTTCGTGGTCATCAACCTGGCCGCCGTGCCGCGCGAGCGGGTCGAGGCCGAGCTGTTCGGCCGGGGCGACGGCGACAACGGCCGCCTGATCGAGGCCGACGGCGGCACCCTGTTCCTGGACGAGATCGGCGACATGCCGCTGGACGCCCAGACGCGCCTGCTGCGGGTGATCGACGGC
>Ga0209758_1002891_pt1 | contig 16602 bp, 19 predicted proteins | sample AraplaMF_Col_mMF_FD_184258 | JGI IMG/M metagenome (GOLD analysis project Ga0209758, IMG submission 184258) | Arabidopsis root microbial communities from the University of North Carolina, USA - plate scrape MF_Col_mMF (SPAdes) (version 2) | ecosystem: Host-associated > Plants > Roots > Endosphere... | reverse complement strand
GTCGAAGCCGCAGGTGAAGGCGGTGACCGGCCGTCCGTTCAGGCGGGACATCAGCGTCGCGATCGCCGCCGAGTCGATGCCGCCGGAGAGGAACAGGCCATAGGGCACGTCGGAGCGCTGGTGCACCCGGACGCTGTCTTCCAGCACGGCGTCGAGGCGCTGAAGCAAATGTTTCTCACCCGCGACAGCGGGGGAGGGGGACCACGAAGTGGTGGAGGGCGCGTCGGATCGTCCACCACGCTCCGGCAGCGCCCCCTCCGTCGGCTTCGCCGCCACCTCCCCCGCCTTGCGGGGGAGGAACGACATGCGTTTTCCCGAGACGATCCGGCCGTCGCGGACCTCGGCCACCTCGCCGGGGGCCAGGCGGCGCAAGCCCTGGAACGGGGTGCGTTCGGCCAGCACGTAGTTGAGGTCGAGCAGCTCGCGGGCCGCGCCTTCGTCGAGGGCCTTCTGCATCAAGCCGGCCGCGAAGAAGGCCCGCGGCTCGGAGGCGAAGGCCAGGCCGCCCGCGTGCTCCATGATGTAGAGCGGCTTGATGCCGAAGGGGTCGCGGGCCAGCCAGGCGCGGCCGTCCGATCCGATCAGGCACAGCGCGTACATGCCCCGCAGCCGCCGGAACGCCGCCTCGCCTTCGCGGGCGTAGAGGTGCAGCAGGGGCTCGAAGTCGGAGCCGGTCACCGTCTGCAGGCCGAACTGGGCGGCCAGCTCGACGTAGTTGTAGATTTCGCCGTTGCCGATGACCGTGCCGCCGGCGGCGTGCAACGGCTGCCAGCCCCCCTCCAGGTCGATGATCGACAGCCGAGCGTGGGCCAGCGTCGCGCCCGCCGCCTGCTCGACGCGGATGCCGTCGGGCCCGCGATGGGCCAGCGCATGGATCATCCGGTCGGCCGAGACGTGGTCCGTCCCGCCGAGCTGGCCCGCGATGCCGCACATCAGGCGGCTCCGAAGTCGGCGAAGAGCGCCTTCCACTGGCCGACCACCGCGGCCTCGGAGAACTCGGCCTCGACCCGCGATCCGCCCGCCGCGGCCAGGCCGGCGCGCAGCATGGGGTCGCCCAGCATCCGCCGGACGGCCGCGGCCAGGGCGCCGGCGTCGTCCACGGGGACCAGCAGGCCGTCGTCGCCGTCGCGGATCAGCGCCTTCGGACCCTGGCTCTCGGCGGCGATCACCGGCAGGCCGTGCGCCCAGCTCTGGATCACCACATTGCCCAGCGGCTCGTAGCGCGAGGGGAACACGCAGACGTCTGCCGTGCGATAGAGCGCCGAGGCGTCGGTGCGCCAGCCCAGGAAGCGCACGCGGCTCGCTACGCCCAACGCCTCGGCCATGCCCTTGAGCTTGGCCTCCAGCGGACCGACGCCAGCGATCCAGAGGAAGGCGTCCGGCAGTTCGGCCAGCGCCTGCAGCGCCACGTCATGGGCCTTGTTCTCGTGCAGCCGCCCCATGGCCAGCAGCAGCGGCGCGTCCTCGGGCGTCTGCAGGCTGGCGCGGTCCACCGGGCCGGCGTCGGGCGGCGCGGCGGCGAAGTTGGGGATGCAGGTCACCCGGCCCGCCGGCCAGCCTTGGCTCACCACCCACTCGGCGATGTCCTCGGTGTTGGCGACCAGGTAGTCGAAGCCCTTGTAGTACTTGAGGCTGTAGTAGCCGCCGAGCCGCCCGATCCGCGCCCAGGGGCCGCGCGGCGTGTGCCGGGCCGCCCGGTTCATCCAGGCCACCGCCACCTTGGTCCGCTGCAAGGCCGCGAAGCCGGCCGCTGCAGGACGGGTCAGCATGTCGATGGGGCCGCCGAAGCGCAGCACCTTGAAGGGCACGCCGGCCTTCTTCAGCCGGGCCTCGCGCCCGGCGTTCCGGCGGATGGCCGCCGCCTCGGGCACGCCCGCGCGCTTCAGCGCCTGCACGAGGTCGACGAAATAGGTCTCCGCGCCGCCTTCGCCGGCCGTTCCCAGGAGGTGCAGGACGCTCATCGCGGGTGCGACCCTAACGGCAGATCGTCCTTTGCCCAAGCGCTTGAAGCCGAGCCGCTCTGCCCCTATAACCCCCGCCTCGCGCGGCGAGCGCCCTGGCTTGGCTGGGTAGCTCAGCTGGTTAGAGCGGTGGATTCATAACCCACAGGTCGGCGGTTCGAGCCCGCCCCCCGCCACCAGGGCGTCGCCGCGCGATCATCCCCTCATTCGTCCAGCATCTCGCCCAGGCGGCGGATGGTGTTCCACGTACGGATCGTGCCGATGCCCGCCCGCTCGCGCGACAGCATCGCGACCAGCCGCGACTTGCCCGGCGGCTCGGGCGCGTAGAGCCAGAGGTCGCCGCCCACGATCGCGACCTTCTCCCGCGGACTGGCTCGCCCGGCGAATCGCGAGAGGTCGGTCTCGGCGAGCGGCCGGCGCATCACCCGCACGGCGACGTGCGCCGGATCCTCGGCGGTCTCGGCGGGGAACGGGTTGGCGGCGACCAGCGCCCGGAACGCGGCGGCCGTGCGCACGATGTGGTCCACCCGGCGGCCGAAGGCGGCCTCGTAGGCGCCCTCCAGGCGTTTCTCCAGGGCGGGAACCGACAGCCGCCCGGCCTGGAAGACGACGTTGCCCGTCGAGAACAGGGTGCGGGGCCCCTCCAGACCGAGGCCTTCGAGCACTGGGATCCACTCGGCGGTCCGCAGCCGTCGGCCGTCGCCCAGGCCGATCGAATAGAGCAGGGCGACATAGGCGGGCACTACGCGGCGTCGCGGTCGGCGGCCTCCGGCTCGGGCGGGGTGTTGATGGTCAGCATCGCGTCGTAGCCCTGGACCTCGGCCTTGCGCGCGGCGTTGCTGGCGGCGGTCACGGCCGCGTCTAGGGTGGAGTAGGGCCCGAAGTGCTTGCCGTTCAGGCCCACCTTCCAGACGCCCTCGATCAGGTCGACCGTGTAGTTCACCAGGGCCATGACGCGTCCCCTCGCCGATTGATTGCGGAATCGAATCCGATTCGCGCGCGGAAGGCGAGTGTTCGGCGAACATCGAAGCGCAGCCGAATTCCCACAGCAGCGTTCTGCGTCTGGCACGCCGTTTGTTGCGTAACGCGTTAGGCGAGCCAAAACGGCACGCTGGCCCCGAGTGGAGACCTACCGATGGTGTCTTCCGTTGTCGTGGCCCGGACCAAGTCGGACGGGCTTGAGTACCTCGCTGAAGCTGCGCCGGTCGCGTGGACCGCCGCTTCTGAATCCGCCCAGCATTTCCAGAGCGTCCGCGACGCGACCCGTGCGGCCATGCGCCTGCCGAGCCGCTTCCGCGCCTTCGCCCTGCCCGTGACGGACCTCGCCAACTAAGGCGTCGCTTCGCCCCATTCGTTCCACCCCGCGAAGCGCGGGGTTCCGGGCACGTACATGCTGTCCTGCCGCCGCACGGTGAAGCCGGCGGCCTGGATGGCCGACGTGACCGGGCGCGTGAGATGGCAGCCACCGGCGATGCGCTTCCACACCGGCTCGATCCGCCGTTGCCACTTGGCGACTCCGGGTTCGGGCGAGAGGCCGTGCTCGCAGTAAAGGAACCGTCCGCCGGGCTTCAGCACCCGGCGCGCCTCGGCGAGCGCCGCGGCCGGCGTATGCACCGAGCAGAGCGTGAAGGTGCAGACCACGCAGTCGAAGGCGCCGTCCGCGAAGGGCAGGGCCTCGGCCGTCCCGTCCTCCACCCGCACTGCCAGCCGAGGATCGCGCGGCGCGGCCTCGGCGATGGCCCGCAGCTCGGGCGCCGGATCGACGCCGGTGACGCTCTCGACCTTGTCGGCGTCGTAGAAGCCGAGGTTCAGGCCCATGCCAATGCCCAGCTCCAGCACATGGCCGGACGCCTCGGGCACGACGTTGGCCCGCTGTTTCATCATGGGCTTCGCCGAACACGCGCACTTCAGCAGTTTCGGCAGGACGAACCGGTCGTAGAGCGAGGCCATGCGGCCAGCATGGCTCAGCTAGTTGGGTTCGTACACCTTGGGCGCGGGCGCGATCGCCACTGGCCCCAGAGTTGTCTGGCCGGCCTCGAAGTTGAGGGTGGCGCGGGCCACGTCGCCATCCTGGCGGGCCTGGGCGACAGCCGCGGCGGCGTCGGCCCGGTCCTGCGGGATGGTCCCGGTCGAGCCCATGGCGTCCAGCGCGCGCGGCGCCTGGCGCAGCGAGACGTCCAGCACGCCGACAGCGCGGCCGTCCGTCCCGACCCGCAGCGTCCCGGAGTTCACGCCGATCAGGGCGTCGCCTGCGGTGAGGCCGCCGCGCTTGACGCTCATCTGCCCGCCGGCGGCCGTCCAGTTGCGCACGGCGCTGGGCCAGTCGTTGCCGTGGAAGGCGCTGATCTTCGACATGCGGCCGTCCCACTCGATGGAGATCGGCTTCTCACCGGCGATGCGGCCCAGCAGGCCCGACAGCCGCGCCTTGCCATCCTTGACCGTCAGCCAGACGCCGCCCTCGTCGCCCACCTCGCTGGGCGCCTGGCGCAGGTGGAACTCCACGCGCTCGGCCGCCTGCAGGCCGAAGGGCTGGGCGCCGGCGGCGGGCTGGAAGCTGAGCCCCACGCCCTCGAAAGACAGGTTGGGCGGGGTGTTGGTTAGGTGGCTCAGGCTGGCGCGGATCAGCTTGCCGGTCACCTTCACCGGCCCGCCGACCGGGCGCACGAAGGTCAGGCCCTGCGGCGCGGCGATCAGCCAGGTGGTGGGGGCGTGCATGAACGCCTGGCCCTCCAACTCGGGCGTCTCCAGCGCCCAGCCCGAGCGGTCGCGGATGCGTGCGTCGGTCAGGGTGACGTTCAGGCGGAACGGATAGCCGCCGATCGCGCGGTCCTTCCACGAGACCTCGTAGCCGGCGCCGCGCAGCGCCTCGGCGCCGGCGTCCAGGCGGGCCTTGGCCTCGCCGCGCGCCCAGATCCAGACCGCCGTCCAGGCGATGACTGCGGCGAAGGCGATCCCGAACGCGATGTAGATGCGGAGCGGGCTGAGTTTGCGGGGCGCGGACGGATCGGGCACAGACAACCGGAAAGGGTTCGAGGGGCGTATGGCGTCGGAACGGTGGGTCTTCGGCTATGGTTCGCTGATGTGGCGGCCGGGATTCCCGTTCGCAGAGCGGCGAGGCGCTACTTTACACGGCCGACGCCGGGCGTTCTGCATCTATTCGGTCCACCATCGCGGCACCTATGAGCGGCCGGGGCTGGTGCTGGGTCTGGCGCCGGGCGGCGCGTGCCGGGGCGCGGCCTACCGCATCGACGAGAAGGACTGGGCCGAGGTCTACGCCTACCTCCTGGAACGCGAGCAGCCGACCGAGACCTACATCGAGGCCCGCCGCTTCGTGCGTCTCGACGACGGCCGGCGCGAGGAGGCGCTCTGTTTCCTGTCGGATGTGCATCACCCGCAGTGGGCGGGGGCGCTCAGCCTGGAGCGGCAGGCCGAGCTGATCGCGGGCGCGGCCGGTCTTTCCGGCCGCAACGTCGACTACCTGCGCGATCTCGTGGAGCACCTGCGGGAGATGCGGGTCCGCGACGTGGGCATGGAGCGGCTGCTGGGCATGGTGGAGGCCCGCGAACTCGCGGCCTAGAGGGTGTGCCTATAGGTCGGCAAGGTCCGCTTCGGGCCACGAGGCCGACTTCCGCGATCGACCCATTGCGGACAAATCGCGTTCCCGCGAAGGTGCAAGGTGCACAACAGTAGAGCTTGTATGAGAAGATGCGCGCAGTTGGGGTCGTGGCCGCCTTATCTCTCCTTATGGTGCCGGGACTGGCTCACGCACGGGAGGGTGTTGCCGGATTGGTCGCTCAGTTGAACGAGATGGTCCGAAGCGAAAAAACGGCCTATTCCCTCGCTGTGGTTGGGCAGGCAGGAAATAAGGTGCTTGTTCTCGATTCCATATCCAAGTTGGACGGTAAGCACTTTCGATATTCCGCCGCCGCAAATGATTTAAACCCGAGCAAAATATACTGGGCACCGGATAACACTATATTCGTCGAGTGTGTCGCGAGCGCAAGGTGCGTCAAATCCATAGATGCGACTAGCGGACAAAAGCTGATTTCGTTCGACTTCGTATCGATTGGACCGTTCTCGACTACGCCAGCCAGCCGTGAGAACGCTCTAGCAATCGTGAAACAGATGGTGACGCTGGCAAAGGCGACGCCGCAGTAGGCGCGTCGGAGGTCCGTAAACCACCCCACGCTGATGTTCACGACGTCCGCTTCCCGGCCCAGCGGTGAACGTCCGCTGTCAGGCGCGGCCTAGCCTTCTGGAACCGACCTATCTCGGACGTTCAAGAGTGGATCACTCGGCGGACCTTGACCCATCGAGACGTGGATAGGCCACACAGGTGCCGCCTCCTGGCTGTGTCGTCAGCACGCTGGTTTCGAGATTGTCTAGGGCGACTTTAGCATCAAGAATCCGCCGCCGCCGTTGCTCGTTCGTGGTTGACCCGGTCGCGCGCTCAAGGACAGCGGCCATTCCTGACCTCTCACCCTCCGAAATCTTGAAGGGGCATGGTTGGCCGCCGCCCATCGAAGGCTCGGAAGGGTGGAATGGAAACCTCGCGAGTCCGTCGCCGAACCAAGAAAGGACGCGTCCGCCCCCTTTTTGGTTCTTGCTACACTCTAGAACTGGATACAGCGAAAAGCTGAGGCCAAGTCGTTCGGAGCCGCTCCATCGGATGCTCCCATTTCCCAAGTCCTCGCACCACGTCCAAGTCACGCCATTCAGTAGTGTGAACCCGGCTCCGACGGAGTCGGGCACGCCCGATGGCTTGGGGAGGAAGTGGAGCAACGCTGCGTAGCCCAGCCCGCCGCACAACATCACCGCCACTACGATCGCAATGATGCGCAATTCGTCCCCGCTTCCATTATGGTGAAGCTACAGCCCCAAGCGACCGCTTTCCACCCTCGGCAGACGCTGACGACATCTGCTTCAGGGCCATGCCGCGAACGTCCGCCGTGGGACCTAGAGCCTGAGACCGCTACCGACCCATTGCGGAACCTCGGCCTTCCGATCCAAGGTTAAGCTAGCGCGACGGAGTGCCGATGCTTGGCTTCGAAATCTTCCGCTTAGCGGTGCTGGTCATGTTTGCGTACATGGCGGCGTTTGCCTGGACGTGGCATCGCGCCGAGAGGCTGCGTCATGTTCCAGGCAACAAGAGCGCCCTTCCAACGTCGGCTGGCTTCTTCACCGGTGCAGCCTTCCTGTGGCTATGGGGCGACCGGCATCGCGGGCTGAAAGACGGGCAGCTGACTTTGGCCGTGTGGCTCGCCAGAGCGTGTTTCGCGTCCGGGATATTACTCTGGGCGGGCTCAATATTCCTCGACCGCTGAAGTCCCCTTTCCACCCTTCGCCGACGTTCGGAATGTCCGTTTGCCAGCGGTCGGGACCATTTATGAGTATAGACCCTAGTTCCCGAGCAGCGCCCGCGACTTCGTCTCGATCCGTTCTTCCAGGAGCCGCATGAACTCGGCCCGCTTAAGGCCGGGCGGGATGGGCTCCAGGTATTCGTAGACGATCAGGCCGGGCTTCAGCTTGAGCCCCTTGGCCGACCAGTGCTCGCCGGCGTTGGTGGCGACGGGGTATACGGGCACGCCCAGTTCCTTGTAGAGCGCGGCGATGCCGGGCTTGTAGTCGGGAGCGGCGCCGATCGGCTGGCGGTGGCCTTCGGGGAAGATCACCACCTGGGCGCCCCACTTAAAGCGCTCGATGCCTTCGCGGATGAGCTGGCGCATGGTCTTGGCCGCGCCCGCGCGGTCGATGACGATCGCGCCGGCCTTCTTCCCGTACCAGCCGAACCAGGGAATCCAGGCCAGTTCCTTCTTCATCACGAAGGCGTTCGCCGGCAGCCAGGTGAACTGGGCGAAGACGTCCAGCATGCACTGGTGTTTGGGCGCCACCAGAGCCGCGCCCTTGGGAATGAACTCGCGCCCACGCACCTCGACGCGAACGCCCACCAGCGCCAGCAGGCCGACGACACCGTGGCCCCAGACGTTGAACATGGCATGGCACCAGCGCCGCGGGCCGAACAGGATCGGCGTGCAGCCAACCGCCACCATAGCCGTCCAGAGGCTGAACAGGATCAGGTAGACGAACGAACGGATGGCGTTCACGAGCCGGCCTTCTGCTGCGCCGCGGGACCATCGCGGGGGCCGAGCCCCAGCACGGCTTCGCGGCCGAGGATCGCCAGATACTTGCAATACTCCACCACCATCAACCGCGCGGCGCGGGGATTGCGCCACCAGCGCCGCGCCTTCAGGGCCGGCGTGGGGACTGCGTAGGTCTGGGCGGTGATGCCCGTGCCGCGCAGCACGGCGTTCAGCTCCAGCATGGCGCGGGGCATGTGGTAGTCGGCGGTGACGACGATCAGGCTGCGGTAGCGCATGGCCTGGGCCCAGGCGAGCGTCTCGCGGGCGTTGCCCACGGTGTCGGCGGCGGTGAAGCCCAGGTCGACGCAGCAGTCGTAGAGGCGGCGCACGGCGCGCGAGACGTTGCGGATGTCCTCGCGGCTGGCCTTGCGGTTGACGCCCGAGACCAGGACGCGCCGGCCGTAGTCGTCCTCCAGCAGGCTCATGGCGGCGGCCAGCCGCTCGTTCGAGCCGGCGCCGGTCAGCACCACGATGCCCTGGGCGGGCGTCGGGGCGCGGGCGGGCGTCTGGTGCTGCACCCGGCCGGCATAGGCCAGGAGGCCGGAGAACCAGACGAGCGCCACGACCAGGAAGGCGGCGATCGACTTCATCAGAGCTTCTGTATCAGCCGCCGGGCGGTGACGCGCGCCGCGACCGCCGCGACCAGCGCCGCCAGCAGCGGGCAGGGCAGGACGGCCAGGAGGTCGATCCAGGCGATGGGCAGGGCCGGCGTGATCCCCTGGCCGCCGCCGATCAGCCGCAGGACGGCGCCCAGCAGTGCTGCGGCGGCGGCTCCGGCCGCCCCGGCGAGAGCGGCGACGCGGGCGAACCGCAGCTCGAACAGGTTGGCGATCTGGGCGTCCTCGGCGCCGGTCAGGTGCAGCACCTCGACCACGTCGCGCCGGGCGGCAAGGCCTGCGCGGGTGGCGTAGGCGACGACGGCCGCGGCGGCCCCCGCGATCAGCAGGAGGAGCGTCGCCGCCGTCCAGCTCACCACGCCGGCGGCGTGGCGGATATCCTTGATCCAGACGCTGTGGTCGTCGACGACGGCGTCCAGCCCGTGGCCCTTCAGCGCCGCCCCCAGCGTGGCGGCGGTGGCGGGCTTCTTGTCATCCAGGCCCACGGCGACCAGGCGCGGCACGGGCAGGTCGTCCAGGTCGGCCACGTCGCCCAGCCACGGCTTGATCAGGGCGTAGGCCTTCTCCTTCTCCAGCGCGCGGGCCTCGGTGACGCCCGGCACGGCGGCCAGGGCCTCGGCGGCGCGGGCGGCGGCGGCGTCGGGCGTCTCGCCGCCGCGGGCGCGGACGATCACGGTCGCCTCGCCGGTGAGCTGGCTGGCCCAGCCGTTGGCGGCGCGCGTGCCGGCGATCACGCCCAGTCCGGTCAGGCAGGCGAGGAAGCAGAGCACCGCCACCACGAACAACAGCGCGGGATCCCGCGCGTCCTCGTCGGGCAGGAACGACGCCGGCCGCCAGCGCGAAGGATCGAACGGCTCGCTCATTCGCCCGGCTCCGCGAGCGGGCCTTGCGGCGGCATGGGGCGCAGGCGGCCCTTGTCGAGGTGCAGCACGGGGCGGGCCGAGCGGGCGACCAGGTCCTGGTCGTGGGTGGCGATGATGACGGTGGTGCCCAGCCGGTTCAGCTCCACGAACAGGCGGTAGATGCGCAGCGCCATCTCGTGGTCGACGTTGCCGGTGGGCTCGTCGGCCAGCAGGATCTCGGGCCGGTTCACGACGGCGCGCGCGATGGCCAGCCGCTGCTTCTCGCCGCCGGCGAGCGTGGGCGGCAGGGCGTTCATCCGCTGGCCCAGGCCCACCCAGGTCAGCAGCTCAGCCACGTCGTTGCGGTACTCGGCCGGCTTGTGCCCGGCGATGCGCAGCGGCAGGGCGGTGTTGTCGAAGGCCGAGAGGTGGTCCAGCAGCAAGAGGTCCTGGAACACCACGCCGATCCGGCGGCGGATGCGTGGCAGGTCGCGCGCGGCCATGGCGTCGATGTCCTCGCCGAACAGCCGCACCTGGCCCGACGACGGCCGCGCGGCGAGATAGATCAGCTTCAGGAGCGAGCTCTTGCCGGCGCCGGACGGGCCCGTGACGAAGTGGAACGAACCGCGCGGCAGGGACAGCGAGACGTCGCTGAGGACCTCAGGGCCGCGCCCGTATCGCATGGACACGCCGGCGAAACGGAGGATCTCGTCGGCCGATGGTTCAACCGGCGGCGTCATGGGCGTTTCTGGACATGGAGGCCGAAATCGGCGACCTCGGAGTGAGGGTGCTGGAGCGTCCGATTCGACCTCATGATACTGACCTGTCCAGAGTGCGCCACCAGCTATTTCGTCGACGACCTGCGCATCCCGCGGGGCGGGCGGATGGTCAAGTGCACGACGTGCGGCAACCGCTGGCGCGCCTTCCAGGACCGGTCGCTTCCTGAACGGGAAGAGCCCGAGGAAGAGATGCTGGTCGAGGGGCCGCGCACGCCGCCGCCCGAGGACGACCTGGAGTTCGTGGCCGCGCCGGTCACGCCCGTCCGCAAGTCCGAGCCCGCGAAGAAGAAGTCCTCGCCCGCCCTGGTCGCGACCATGGGTGTCGTCGCCGCGCTGGCCGTGGCCGCGGGCGCCGCGGTGATCTTCCGCCAGCAGGTGGTGGGCTTGATCCCCGCGTCGGCGCCGGTGTTCGCCGCCATCGGCCTGCCCGTGAACACCCTGGGCCTGGTGATGGACGCCAAGCTCCAGGCCGGCTTCCAGGCGGGCAAGCCGGTGCTGTCGGTCACCGGCAGCATCCGCAACGTCAACAAGGTCCCGACCGAGGCGCCGCCCATCCGCATCGGCCTGCTGGATCGCAACGGCAAGGTGCTGGCGGGCATGCTGGCCCAGCCGCTCAACGCGAAGATCCCGCCTGGGGCGATCCGCTATTTCGCCATCAGCCTGCCCGACCCGCCCTCCGGCGCGCACGACGTCGACATCGCCTTCGAGCCGCAGGCCAAGGGCAAGGCGGCGGCCGGCAAGGGCCACGCCGCGCCCGCCGAAGCGCACGCCGCGCCGGCCGAGCACGCGCCGCCGCCGGTCGAGGCCCAGCCGCTTCCCGCAGATTCCCCGGACGCCCTGAAGAAACATGAGCAGCACTGAGACGCCGACCGTCCTGATCTCCGAGGCCGAGATCGCGAGCCGGATCGAGGCGCTGGCCGCCCAGATCGCGCCCCGGATCGACGACGAGACGGTGGTGGTCTGCCTGCTCACCGGTGGGATCTGGTTCGCCGCCGATATCACCCGCGCCCTGGCGCGCCAGGGTCGCGTGGTCCGCTTCGACGCGCTGTGGCTGGCCTCCTACAAGGACGAGCGCCAGTCCAGCGGGCGCTGCGAGGTGCGGGCCGACCTGCAGCGGCCGATCGCGGGCCGCAAGGCGCTGGTGGTGGACGACGTGTTCGACACCGGCCTGTCCCTGTCCGAGGCCGCGCGGCTGGTGAAGGATTCGGGCGCGTCCGAAGTGCTGACTGCCGTCTTCGCCCGCAAACCCTGGCCGACCCCACGCGCCATGGAGCCCGACTTCGTGGCGTGGGAGGCTCCCGGCCGGTTCCTCGTGGGCTATGGCCTCGACGTCGCCGGCACGATGCGCGGCCTGCCCTACATCGGCGCAATGGACTGACATCTTGCCAAGCTGCCATGCGTCTCTCATATGAGACGAATGGACAATGTAGTAGACGATCCCTCGGCGCGGCTCGCGCGCCGCATCCAGCTGGAGCGCGAGGCGCGGGCCTGGTCCCTGGCCCACCTCTCTGAACGGTCGGGTGTCTCGAAGGCCGCCATCAGCAAGATCGAGCGGGCCGAGGTCAGCCCGACGGCCGTCATCCTCGTCCGCCTCGCGACCGCCTTCGACCTGACGCTGGCGGGCCTGCTGCTGCGGGCCGAGGGCGACCTGGGCCGCGTGACGCGCGCCGCTGACCAGCCGGTCTGGCGCGACCCCGACACCGGCTACATGCGCCGCCAGATCTACAACCGCCCCGACCACCCGCTGGAGATGGTCACCGTCGAGCTGCCGCCCGGCCGGCAGGTCGAGTTCCCGGCCTCGGCCTATGCCCGCATCCGCCAGGCCATCTGGGTCACCGCGGGCGAGCTGGTCGTCCACGAGGGTTCGGAGCGGCACGTGCTGCACACCGGCGACTGCCTGGGCTTCGGCCCGCCGGCCCCCGTCGTCATCGCCAACCAGAGCACCCTGCCGTGCTCGTACCTCGTCGCGCTCGTGAGGAACTGACCATGGACACCGCCGTCGCCCCTCTCGTCGTGCGCGAGGACGACCTTTCCAGCGGCCAGACCCAGGACCTGCTGCGCCTGCACCTCGCCGGCATGCGTGACAGTTCCCCGCCCGGCCACTCGTTCGCCCTGGACCTCTCGGGCCTGAAGGCGCCCGGCGTCACGGTCTGGAGCGCCTGGCGCGGCGGTTCGATCGCCGGCATTGGGGCGCTGAAGGAGCTGGGCGGCGGGGTGGCCGAGATCAAGTCGATGCGAACCCATCCCGACCACCTGCGGCAGGGTGTGGGCGCGGCGATCCTGGAGCGGATCATCGAGACGGCGAAGGCGCGGGGCCTGACGCGGCTCAGCCTGGAGACCGGCAGCGGCGAAGCGTTCGAAGCGGCGCTTTCCATGTACCGCGTGCGCGGCTTCAAGTCGGGCGGCGCGTTCTCGGACTACGTCGCCAGCGAATTCAACCAGTTCATGCACCTGGACCTGTAGGCGGCCCTCAGGTCTCGTAAGCCGTCGCCAGCATCAGCAGCAGGCGGCTCAGCGCCTTCTCTGCGTAGAGCCGCGCCTTCGGCCGGCCTTCGGCCTCGTAGCACTGGATGCCCACGACGGTGTCGAGGGCGGGCATCACCACGATGTAGCGCCCACCGTTGCCCGCGGCGGTGTAGCAGCCCGGCGGCAGGCCGCTGGCCGCGGGATCGGCGTCGATCCACCAGAGATAGCCGTAGCCCGACATGATCCCCGTATCGCCGGTGCGGGAGATGGCGCGCGTGCTCTCGGCCACCCAGGATGCGGGGACGAGTTCGCGGCCCTGCCACTGGCCTTTCTGCAGGTAGAGCTGGCCGAACTTCGCCATGTCGCGGGCCGATAGCCACAGGTTGTAAGCCGGGAACCGCGGCTGCTCGGCGTCGTAGCCCCAGCGGGCGTGTTTCAGCGGATCGAAGTCCTGGAAGTCCAGCGGCCGGGCGATCTGGTGCTCGAACGCCGTGAACAGCGGGACGCCCGTCAGCCGCTGATAGGCCTCGCCCAGGGCGTTGAAGTCCCAATTGTTGTAGTACCAGAACGTCCCGGGGGCGTGGCTGCCCCGCGCCGGCCGCGCCGCCTTCATCGCCGGGGTCTCGGCCGAGGAGGGGATGTAGACGCCCGAACGGGCCTCCAGCAACTGGCGGATCGTGGCGCCGCGCTCGACCGAGGTCAGCGGCGTGTAGTCGTCGATGCCCACCTGGGCCAGCGTCTGGTCCAGGTCGATCTTCTGGTCGCGCGCCGCGATCCCGTAGAGCGCCGACAGGAACGACTTGCGCACCGAGGCGATGCGGTCGGCCGCCGAGACGTCGCCGTCCGACACCAGCGGGCGCCCGCCGTGCAGGACCACCAGACCTTTCACCTCCAAGGCCTTCGCCTCGGCGCGGAAGGCGTCCAGCTTCGGCTGCGACCAGCGCCCCTTGGCGTGCGCCGGCGCGGCAAGGGCGGCGGCGCCGGTCGCGAGCACGGCGCGGCGGTCGATCACGCCAGCCACGGCGCCGAGCGCTCCCGCTCCAGCATGTCCTCGTAGGTCGGCCTGGGCCGCACGACGGCGAACTGGTCGCCCCTCACCAGCACCTCGGGGACCAGCAAGCGCGAGTTGTACTCGCTGGCCATGGCCGCGCCGTAGGCCCCGGCGCTCATGAAGGCCACCAGGTCACCCGTCTCCAGCGGCGGCAGGATACGGTCGCGGGTGAAGGTGTCGCCGGTCTCGCAGACCGGACCGACCACGTCGTAGGTCTTCTTCTCGCCCTCGCGCGGCCGGACCGGGCGGATGTCGTGGTAGGCGTCGTACATGGCCGGGCGCAGCAGGTCGTTCATGGCCGCGTCCAGCACCAGGAACTTCCGCCCCTCGGGTCGCTCGTGGACGTGGTTCACGCGCGCCAGCAGCACGCCGGCGTTGGCGGCGATCATCCGGCCGGGCTCGAAGGCCAGCTGCACACCCAGGCCCTTGGTCACGCGCCCGATCATGGCGGCGTACTCGGACGGCGCCGGCGGCTCGGGCTGGTTGAAGTAGGGCACGCCCAGGCCGCCGCCCAGGTCGAGGCGCTCGACCGAGAGGCCCTCGGCCTTCAGCCGCTCGACCAGGCCGCGCATCTTCGTGAAGGCCGCCTCCATGGGCGCCAGGTCGGTGATCTGGCTGCCGATGTGGCAGGCCACGCCCGCGGGCCGCACGCCGGCCATGTTGGAGGCGTTGGCGTACAGCCGCTCGGCCTCGGAGAAGCTGACGCCGAACTTGTTGTCGGCCTTGCCCGTGGCGATCTTGGCGTGGCCGCCGGCGGCGACATCTGGGTTCACCCGGATCGCCACCGTGGCGCGCTTGCCCATCTGCTGGGCGACGCGGTTGACCAAGTGCAGCTCGGGCTCGGACTCGACGTTGATTTCGGCCACGCCCGCGTCGACGGCGAACGCGATCTCGCCCTCGGTCTTGCCGACGCCGGAGAAGACGATCCGCTGGGGCGGCACGCCGGCGGCCAGGGCGCGGCGCACCTCGCCCTCGGAGACCACGTCGGCGCCCGCGCCCAGGTTGGCGAGGGTGCGCAGGACCGCGACGTTCGAGTTGGCCTTCACCGCGAAAGCGATCAGCGGATCGACGATCCCCGCACCGGTCAGGGCGTCGCGCAGGACGGTGAAGTGCCGCTCCAGCGTGGCCGACGAATAGACGTAGACCGGCGTCCCCACCGCCTCGGCGATTCGGGACAGCGGAACGCCTTCACACGCGAGCTCGCCCTCGGAAAGCTCGAAATGGTTCATCGCGGATTGGAATAGGGGTCGGGAAGGGCGCTCTGCGGGGCGACGGCGCCGGGGCCGCGGCTGGTGCCGGGGATCGGCAGGGTGCGCGGCGGCGCGGGATCGGTGGAGCGGTCGCGCGGGTCGACGGTGTCGACCGGCCGGGTCGGATCCTGCTGGCGCTGGGCGTCGTCGGCGTCGCGGGTGCGGTTGCGTTCGGCGCCGAACAGCGGACCGGGCCGCTCGAGCTGGCCGACCTTGCCGCAGCCGGCGAGCGTGGTCGCCAGGATCAAACCGCTCAAGAGAGCGAGGGCTCGACGGCTCATGCCAGGGCTTCCTTCCAACGCTTGATCTGCGCACGGACCTGGTCCGGCGCGGTTCCACCATAGCTCTTCCGGCTGGCGACCGAGGCCTCCGGCGTGAGCACATCGTAGATGGCCGGCGTGATCCGTCCATCCAAGGCCTGAAGTTCGGAAAGCGGCAGCTCGGGCAGGCCCACGTCCAGCTCCTCGGCCTTCTTTACCGCGGCGCCCGTCACGTGGTGGGCGTCGCGGAACGGCAGGTTCAGTTCGCGCACCAGCCAGTCGGCCAGGTCGGTGGCGGTGGAGAAGCCCGCGCCGGCCGCGGCGGCCATCGTCGGGCGCACCGGCTCCAGGTCGGCGACCATCCCGGCCATGGCGCGCAGGCTGAGCTCCAGGGCGTCGAAGGCCTCGAAGGTGGGGACCTTGTCCTCCTGCATATCCTTCGAATAGGTCAGCGGCAGACCCTTCATGACCACGCTGAGCTGGGTGAACGAGCCCAGCAGGCGGCCGACCTTCGCCCGGATCAGCTCGGCGGCGTCTGGGTTCTTCTTCTGCGGCATGATCGAGCTGCCGGTGGTGAAGGCGTCGGAGAGCCTGATGAAGCCGAACTGCGGCGTCATCCAGATCACGATCTCCTCGGCCAGCCGCGACAGGTGCGTGGCGCAGATCGTGGCGGCGGCCAGGCTCTCCAGCGCGAAGTCCCGGTCGGCGACGCTGTCCAGAGAGTTGGCGGTGGGCCGGTCGAAGCCCAAGGCCTTGGCCGTCATGTGGCGGTCGATGGGGAACGGTGATCCAGCCAGCGCGGCAGCGCCCAGCGGGCTCTCGTTCATCCGCGCGCGGGCGTCGGCGAAGCGGGCGGCGTCGCGGCCGAACATCTCCACGTAGGCCATCAGATGGTGGCCGAAGGTCACCGGCTGGGCCGGCTGCAGATGGGTGAAGCCCGGCATCACCGCGTCGGCATGCTGCTCGGCCTTGCTGAGCAGCGCCTTCTGGAGCGCCTGGATCTGGCCGGCCGTACGGTCGCAGGCGTCGCGGACCCACATGCGGAAGTCGAGCGCCACCTGGTCGTTGCGCGAGCGGGCCGTGTGCAGGCGGCCGGCCGCCGGGCCGATCAACTCGCGCAGACGGGCCTCCACGTTCATGTGGATGTCTTCGTACTCGTCGCGGAACGCGAAGGTCCCGGCCTCGATCTCGGCCTCGATGGTCGCGAGGCCGCCCTGGATCGCCGCCTCGTCCTCG
>Ga0209758_1002885_pt1 | contig 16629 bp, 17 predicted proteins | sample AraplaMF_Col_mMF_FD_184258 | JGI IMG/M metagenome (GOLD analysis project Ga0209758, IMG submission 184258) | Arabidopsis root microbial communities from the University of North Carolina, USA - plate scrape MF_Col_mMF (SPAdes) (version 2) | ecosystem: Host-associated > Plants > Roots > Endosphere... | reverse complement strand
GACCGCGTTTAGCGCCCAATCGAACGCGTCCGGCGGCAGGAACATATCGTCGAGCCAGGCCGCCCGGACGGCCGGGTCGGCGTTGTGGGCCAGCATCGCGCCCGGCAACAATAACACCCCATCGCTGACCACCAGCACGTCAATCTCGCCGATCTTCAGCGCGTAGCGCGACGGAACAAGCTCGCTGGGCACCGGCCCGGCGGAGTGTGAGGCGTTGTCGAGGTTCATGTTTGTCTTCTGCCCAGCGTTGCGGATCATCTCATTCATCTTTGAAAACTCCTGTGCTTGATGTGGACGTTCGAACTTGACGTTTGGTCTTCACGTTTGGTCTTGAGCGGGCCGCGCTTCCTGCGTGGCAAGCGCGGTCAATGCCGGTGTCAGAGATTGGTGACGCGCTCCGGATCGGCCGACGCCAGCGCAGCGGCGCGCTCGGCCTTCGGGGGATAGATCCAGACGGTGTTGATCTCCTGCTTGGTCTTCTTGGCGATGTCGCCGACCATCTCCACCTTGCGTTCCCAGCCGCGTGTGAACACCGCGCCGGCTTCGCCGAGGTCGAGGCAGGTGACGTAGGCCTTCTGGTGATATGGCCTGGTCGGCACGCCGAGCAGTTCGGCGGCGGCATTGTTGCCGGCGAAGGCGCCCATCCGGGTGGCGTGCTGGCAGGACATCAGCGCGTGGTTGCCGATATCGTCGCTGGCCGCCTTGGCGGCATCCCCGGTGGCGAAGACACCGGGCACCGACGCCACCCGCAAATCGCGGTCGACCAGCAGCCGGCCGAAATTGTCGCGTTCGGCGGGGATTTGCGCGGTCAACGGCGCGGCGCGAATGCCGGCGGCCCAGATCACGGTCTCGGTTTCGATGCGTTCGCCGTCGGACAGCGTGATGCCGGATTCGTCGAGCGCCGCGACGCTGGCACCGAGCCGGGTCTCGACGCCGAGCTTGCGCAAGGCGTCCGCGATGACGGGACGAGGACCCTCGCCCATGTCCGGGGCGATCGCACTGTTGCGCTCGACGATGATGACGCGTGGTTTGGCGTCCTTGCCGAGGATGGCCCGAAGCCGCGCGGGCAGCTCCGTCGCCGCCTCGATACCGGTGAAACCGCCGCCTGCCACCACGATCGTGTCGCGGCCATTCACGGCAGGCCGATCGGCGAGACCATGCAAATGCCGGTCGAGCGCAATCGCATCGCCGAGCTGATCGACGCTGAAGCCGTGCTCGGAAAGGCCGGGAATATCCGGACGGAACAACCGGCTGCCGGTGGCGACGACCAGCCGGTCGTAGGCGAGCTTGCTTCTTGCGCCGTCTGAGGTGGCGATCTCCACCACCCGGGATTGGGTGTCGATGGTCTCGGCACTGCCTTGCACGTAGACGACATCGATGGCGTTGAGCACATCCAGCAGCGGCGCCGTCAGCGTTTCGGGCTTCGATTCATACAGCCGCGGGCGAACCACCAACGTCGGCTCCGGCGCGACCAGCGCGATTTCGAGCTGGTCGGGCGAAACGCCCTGGATGTCGCGGAGGCGCGCCGCGGATAATGCAGCGTACATGCCAGCGAAGCCGGCGCCTATGATGACAAGTCGCATGTCGTTCACTCCTTTGGTTGATTGTTGCCGGATTTGGTCACTGGGGTTCACATGCCGCCGGCTGCTTCTGAAAACTCAGCGACCGACGGTGGAATGCGATCGGCTCGACAAAGCTGAAATTCCAGTTTCTGCGAAACCCCTGGGCGCCATCCTTGATCATGATGGAGGTCATGGGACTTTCAGCAGCTTGCGCTTGAACTTCGGTTTCTTCGCCCGTCGCCGAGGTGAAGCGCACCGTCAATGAAAGCCCGTACATCAGGGCAGCCGCAACGACCCTGCGTCGCGGCGCAATCGCGAGAGGACTCGCGAGATTTCTCCAGATCATGGTTTGTCTCCGTTCGTTGTCGTCGTGGTCTCTGATGGTATTTAGCGAACCATCTTTGCGACTGCCCAAGAGCGATTGAGGTACCTGCAGAGCGATTGCTGCTAACGGGCGCGGCGCCGCCAGTCGCTCGGGGTTTCGCCGGCCAATCGCCTGAACGCGGCGGCAAACGCCGTTTGCGAGGCATAGCCAAGCTGCATTGCCACCGACACGATCGATGCGTCGGTGTTGCGCAGCATGTTCATGGCCTGCTCGAGCCGGTGCTGGCGCAGCCAGGCGTGAGGCGAAAGCCCGGTCGAGTCCTTGAAGGCGCGACAGAAGTGAAAGCGCGACAGGCCGGCTTCCGCCGCCAGCGCGCCGAGCGAAACATCCGCATCGCTATCGGAGCGCAGGCGGTCGATGGCGCGGCGCAACGCCATCGGTGCGAGCCCGCCCAGCGCCGGCTGGATCGTCGCGGACGAACCCGCATGCGCCACCAGCAGGCGTGTGGCCAGAAGATCGGTCAATTGCTGCCTGAACAGCGCATCCAGCGCCGCGCTGCCTTCGAGCGCATCCGCCGCGCTCATCAGCAACCGCGATGTAATGGGATCGGGATACCCGGTTCGCTCCAGCAGGTCGCCGGGAGCCGAGGTGCGGGCCTCGCCGGCAACGCGTTCGAGGGTTTTATGCGGCAGGTAGAGTTGAACGACATTCATCGGCTGGTGAATGTCCCATCGGGAGGTCGAGCCGGCCGGAATGATTGTCACAACCCCGGAACGCGCGGTTGCGACCGCGACCGACTTGCCGGTGCGCCGCTCCAGCCGCTGCATCGAGCCCGCGGGGTAGGTCATGACGACGTGATCGAGCATGGGCTCGACGACATCGTGCAGGGCATCGTGCTTCCAATGGGCAATTACGCCACTGGACGTGTCGGCAGCGATGCGAAGCGGCCTGGTCCTCAGAACGCGCGCCATCTCGACATCGTTAGGACGCCGCCCGGCAACCGGCTCGCCGCTCTCGCGCGCCCGGGATGTGGCCGGCAAGGTCTTTGAAGGGTCGAACCTAATCAGCTCGTTCATGGCGGTGTGCTCGTTCCCGAGAAGTTATGCACGCGCGCCACTGACGGTCTGTATGATCCGATGAGCGCCGCGAGCGTTCGGCGCGCGTTCTAGGCGCTGCCCCGGTGCGACGTCTTTCCCAAAGCGGCCATGCGTTGCCGGAACCTGCTCCAGGCCCGCCGCTGCGACATGATGTGCCCGGTCACCGCGACCATTCAGCCGCAGATAATCGAGCAAGCACGCGGCGTTAGCCGCGCGAAAGGAAACCACGGGTGTTTTTCACAAACGCACGACGACATGGATTGGTGATTGGACAGCCGCCCGCTGATCGCCGATAACGCGTGTGACCGTGGGACAAGGATGACCCACCCGGTCCACGTTCACGGATGAGGCCGATCTTTATGACACAGACGGGCGTCTACGGCGCGAGGCTCGGGCGGCCGCTGCATTTGAAGGATGCGCCGTCGCTGATCACCCAATCGCTGCGCAGCGCCGAACTCGCGGTCACCGAATGCCGGGATGACGATCCGGTGTCCGGTCTTTCCGGCTCACTGCCCGCCGAGGATGCCTATCTCGTCAGTCTCAAATTTCGCGATTACCCGGAGTGCGAGTGCTGGGAGGACGGCCGGCACGTCATCACGGCGGATGTCCGCGGCGGCGAAACCTATCTATACGACCTGAAGCGCGATCCGCGCTACGTGATCGACAAGCCGTTCCATTCGCTGTTCTTCTATCTGCCGCGTTCGGCCCTCGACAGCATGACCCATCAGGCCGGCGCGCCACGCATCGACGAACTCTCCTACCAGCCGGGCATCGGCCATGACGACGCCGTGGTCCGTCATCTCGGCGCAACGCTGCTGGAAGGGCTGCGGCGGCCGGACGAGACCAACCAGCTGTTCATCGATCACATGATGCTCGGGCTCACGGCCCACGTCGCCCAGGCCTATGGCGGAGTGAAGCGCATCAACGAACCGGCCCGCGGCGGGCTTGCGCCATGGCAGGCGAAGCAGGCCTGCGAAAAGCTCGAGTCCGACCTCGGCGGAAAGCTTTCGCTGGAACAGATCGCAGCCGAGCTCGACCTCTCGGTCAGCCATTTCTCACGTGCGTTTCGCGTCTCGACCGGCCTGCCGCCTCACCAGTGGCTGCTGCGCCAGCGCGTCAAGGCGGCCAAGCAGTTGCTGACCATCCGCGACCTGCCGCTGTCGGAGATCGCGATATCGGCAGGGTTTGCCAATCAGAGCCATTTTACGCGGGTGTTCTCCGCCATGGTCGGCGTCAGCCCGGGCGTGTGGCGCCGCGAGGCGCAGGGCGTTCCGGAAGGCGAGGCGTGACGCGGCCACGGCGCCCTGGCTGGTCAGCTACGCTTAGCCAGTGAGATGGCGTAGGCTGCGCGGCGTGCCGCAAAGATCTCGTCCGGCGGATGACCGATGCCCTCGGCGAGAGTTGCCGGATTGAAGATCGACGCGTCGCACACGTCGTTCGCTTCAAGGCTGGTGATGACGATTGTTCCAAGCCGCAGCATGTCGCGACGGTCTTCATCCGGCCATCGGACAGTGACGTCCAGGGTGGGATCGCCGGGGCGGTCGAGCAGCGCCATGACGTTGAAGCGCACGTCGCCCGCGGCGATCCGATTGTCGAGATCGTCGTGCAGGAAGTCGGCCGACTTCGCTTTGGCCTCGTCCTGCGTCAGCGTCACCTCCCCACCGACCGGTACGACCTTGAACTTGATGAACCGCGTGTCGCCTTTCGAATTGGTTGCAGGAAAGGCGTGCACGCCCCAATAGACCGTGCGGGCAAAGCTCGCAGGCAGCGACCGCGCGGCGATGTAGTTCGCCTGATGCAGCGTTTCGGGATTGGCGGCGGAGAACACCTTGACGTTCGCCATGTCCGGCTTGCCGTCCGGCCCCGGGACACGTGCCTTGAGGAAGGCCAGCATCTGGTCGAGCGTCCGCGCAAAATGCACCGGCGCACTTTCCGTCAGAATGTCCGAGCGGTGGTCGTCACCGCCGAGCCTGAAGCTGAAGCCGCGCAACACGAGATTGTTGGTATCCGCCACCCCGGGGTTACCGCCGCCCATCGAGAAGCGCGCCAGCACGCGCGATGGCCTCGTGAAGCTGAGGGACCTTGTAATCTCCTCCACCTGCTCCGAAGGAACATAGGTCCCGCGCACGCATCGGCCCTTGGCAAAGCTCGCGCGGGCCTTTGGCGGATTACCAGCCACGGCTTTCAGGGCATCGACGATGGAGGCGGGCGTGGCGGTACCGGTCGGGAACTGGGACACGACATTCCTCGAGTTCGAGCGTTAGCACGCGTTCTAGGCGCCCTGCAGCGCCGACGTCTTTCCCAAAGCGGCCATGCATTGTCCGATCCTGCGGCAAATTCACCGTGGTCATTTCGAGAAGTGGCCGCGCGCCCTCCCAACCTCTCCCCGCTCTTCTGCGGGCAGAGTTCAAAAGAGCATGCTTTTCCGGATCATTGCCTTACGGCAGCACTTCGCGACGTTCGCCTAGCCGTTCGTCCAACTCGGCGCGTTTGTCCGCGAGCAGGCCGTTGTCGGCAGCCTCGATCACCGTAAACAGCTCATGGGCGTCGCTGAGGCGCGTCACGGTGACGTAGTCGGCGCCGGCGGCGTACTGGTCGGCGACGTCGGCCAGCAGATCGGCGGTCGAGATGATCCTGGCCTTCGGGTTGAGGGCGCGGACATGGCGCACCAGCTTTTCGTTGTCGGCGCCCTTGAGCAGCGAATCCGGCACGCTGAGGATGATGATCTCGGCGTTGCCGACGCCGGCGTGAACCAGCGTATCGACGTTGCTGATATCGCCGTAGATCACGTGCAGCCCGCGGTCCGCCAGCGTCCGAAACACATTCGGGTTGAAATCGACGACGGTGATCTGCTCGAGCAGCGACTTGTTCTGCCGCTCGATCTCGCTGAGCAGCGCGCTGGCCGCCCGGAAGAAACCCAGGATCACGATCCGCCGAGCTTCGCCGTGGCCGGCCTCATGCCCCGCCTCGGCCGCATGGTCGTCGTCGAGGTCGCGAACGCCGATGCGCTTCAGCGCGGCGATTGCGATCCGGGTGATCTGGTCGCTGCGCACGATCAGGAAGGTCGACAACACCGCCAGCAGCACGAAGGCGAACGATGCCGCGCTGGCGGTCTGGGTCTGGATATGGCTCGCGGCGACGCCGGTCTGGATCACCACCAGCGAGAACTCGCTGATCTGCGCCAGATTGATCGCCGGCAGCAGGCTGGCGCGCAAGCCCTGCTTCATCAGATAGAGCGGCACGAAAGTGGTGACGACCCGACTCACCACGGTGAAGGCGGCGATGATCAGCGCGAGGCCGATTACCGACATGTTGGGAATCGGGATCGTCATGCCGAGCGCCACGAAGAACAGCGTGATGAAGAAGTCGCGTAGCGTGGTGACCTTGGCGGTGACGTCCAGCGCATAGGGGAAGGTCGACAGCGACACGCCGGCGACCAGCGATCCCATCTCGCGCGACAGATGCAGTCGCTCGGCGATCTCGCCGATCAGGAAGCACCACGCCAGCGCACCGAGCAGCACCAGTTCCGGACGGCGTGCGATCTGGTGGAACAGCCGCGGCAGCACGTAGCGGCTGAGCACCAGCGCGGTCGCCACCAGCGCGCCGACGCGGCCGACCGAGAGCAGGATGACGCTGATCTGCAGATTGGCCAGGCTCGGCTGCACCGCCAGGAACAGAATGGCGAAGATGTCCTGCAGCACCAGTACGCCCAGCGTCAGGCGGCCCGGCAGGGTGTCGAGCTCGCGCTTCTCGTAGAGCACCTTCACGATGATCACGGTGCTGGACAGCGCGCAGGCGATGCAGAGGTAGAGCGCGTCAAATCCGCCGGCCCCCATCGAGAGCCCGATCGCGGTGAAGAACAGGATGCCGAGAATGCAGCCGCCGACCAGCTGGCCGCCGGCGGCAAACAGGATGACGCGGCCGGCGCGGATGATCTTCTTCAGATCGATCTCCAGCCCGATCATGAACAGCATGAAGATCAGGCCGAGCTCGGAAATGACCGCGATGGATTCCTGCGACTTGACCCACCCGATGCCGAATGGACCAATGATGAAGCCGGCGATAAGGTAGGCCAGGATCAGCGGCTGGCGGAAGAAATGGGCCAACAGCCCAAGGCCCCAGGCAAACAGGATGCACAGCGTAATGTCGCGAATCAGTTCATGCATGCCGAAAAAGCCACTCTCTCGCTCCCCTAGCCTTAGCCCAAAGGTGCCTGCATGCTCAAAGCATTAGTTGGGCGAGCGGCTTGCGCGATGTGTCGCAGCCGGCTGCCGATCTGGTTGTGGGCCGTCCTGTGCTGCCTGGCGGCTTTGCCGACGTCGCCGGCCTTTGCGCAATCGGCCCCGAGCATCGAGCAGGCCTTCGCCGCCTCGCTGATCGCGATGCCTGCGGAAAGTCTCGCCGTCACCGGCTCGTTCTACGTTCCGGCCTATTCCAGCGTCTCGCTGAGCCAGGGCAAATTGCGTGCCGATTTCTCGGTGACGCTGAGCATCCACAACGCCTCGGAAACCCGGCCGCTGGTGCTGAAAAGGATCGCCTATTTCGACACCGCGGGAAACCTGGTGGAAAGCCATCTCAAGACGCCGGTGGCCCTGAAACCGTTCGCCACCGTCGAGGTTTTTGTTCCGACCACCGACGTGCGCGGCGGAACCGGCGCCAATTTCGTGGTGGACTGGGCGGCGGCCGGCGAGATCGCCGAGCCGGTGGTCGAGGCGTTGGTGGTCGGCAGCGTCGGCAGCGGGCATTATGCCTTCATCAGCCAGGGCCGGGCGCTGCGGAGCGCCGGCAAGAACTAATCCGGCCATCCGGCAGGCGGACGACAGAGGAAGCCCGAAAAGAGGCTTCCCTGAAAAGGAGAGACGTTCATGACCACCGCGCTATTCGACTTCGCCCCGTTGCTGCCCGCCGGATTACCAGCGCCAGCGGCGAGATGGACGGGGCTTGCGAAATACAGTTTTGTCGGCGGCAACAACGATCCGGACCAGGTGCCGGTCGACGGGCTGCTCGAGGCCATCACCGCGGTACTCAAGCGCGAGGGCCGGACGCTCGCCACCTACGGCCTCGCCAGCGGGCCGCAGGGCTATCTTCCGTTGCGCCAGTTCCTGACCGGCAAGCTGAAACGCGATGCGGACATCCGTTGCGAGGTCGACGACATCCTGATCGTCTCGGGCTCGCTGCAGGCGCTCGACCTGGTCAACCACAGCCTGTTGGCGCGCGGCGACACCGTGATCATGGAGCGCGACACCTACCAGGGTTCGCTGAACCGGTTGACGCGGCTCGGCGTCAACGTGATCGGCATTCCGCTCGACCAGGACGGCATGCGGATGGATGCGCTGGCGGCGGCGCTCGACGACCTCAAGCAGCGCAACATCCAGCCGAAATATATCTACACCATTCCGACGGTGCAGAACCCGACCGGCACCATCATGCCTGAAACCCGCCGCGCCGAGCTGCTGCGGCTGTCGGAAGCCCATGGCGTGCCGATCTTCGAGGACGATTGCTATGCCGACCTGATCTGGACCGGCGACCGCCCGCCGGCTCTCTACGCCATGAGCAAGACCGCCAGGGTCATCCATATCGGCTCGTTCTCCAAATCGATCGCGCCGGCGCTGCGGGTCGGCTTCATCGTGGCGCCGTGGCAGATCATGTCGCGGATGATGGCGCTGAAGACCGATGCCGGCTCCGGCGCACTGGAGCAGATGGTGCTGGCGGAATACTGCGCGCCGCATTTTGCCACCCACGTGCCGAAGCTGACGCGCGGGTTGCGCGCCAAGCTGGAGACGCTGATGGAAGCGCTCAACGCGCAGTTCGGCACCTCGGCGGAATTCGACGATCCGAAAGGCGGCATCTTCCTCTGGGTCAAGCTGCCGGACAACGTCGATACGCTGAAACTGTCCGAGGCGACGCTGGCCGCCGGCGTGTCAATCAACCCGGGGCCGGAATGGTCGACCGACAAGACACATGCCGGCAGCCGGCTGCGGCTGTGCTTCGCCAGTCCGTCTCATGAGGAAATCCGCGAAGGCGTGGCGGTGCTGGCGGAAGTCTGCCGCAAGGAGTTTGGGGTGCCGGCGCGGATTGCCAATGTGGCGACGCATGTGGGGTGATGCGGCGCGCGCGATGACCGCAGCACGATGGCCAATGGCGTTCACCTCACCTCGCGCGGGAAGAGAAGAGCCGTGACATTGAGCTAACCTCTCCCCGCTCTTTTGCGGGGAGAGGTTAAGGGGGGCGCCATTGCGCATTTCTCCCGGGCCAGCAATCGTGTACGCTCGCCTGAACTCACGAGCCAAACCCGATGCCAAAGTCCGTTGCCAAGTCGTTGCCGTCTCTCAGCCTCCGGATCGATCTCGATGCCGACGACCGGATTGGGCCTGGGAAAATCCGTTTGCTGGAGAGCATCCAGGCCTGCGGCTCGATCTCGGCGGCCGGCCGCGCGATGGAGATGTCGTACAAGCGGGCCTGGGATCTGGTCGACGAGATCAACCGTGTTTGCCGGCAGCCCGCGGTGGAGCGCCAGACCGGCGGCAAGAACGGCGGCGGCGCGATGCTGACGCCATTCGGCATCTCGCTGGTGGCGCGTTACCGGAAGATCGAGCGAGACGCGGCAAAGGCGGTCAGCAAGGATCTCGAGGCATTGCGCAGCGACATCAGCCGTCCAAAGAAGCGGGCCTGATCAAGAAAAGAATGGCGGCCGAAGCCGCCAATTTCGCCTGAGAAGGCTGATCGATACGCGGCAGGGCTAACCCGTCTTGATCCAGACCGCCTTGACGTTGAGATACTCTTCCAGGTGCTGCTTGCCGGACTCGCGGCCGTAGCCGCTCATCTTGTAGCCGCCGAACGGCACCGCCGGGTCCATCGCCTGATAGCAATTGACCCAGACCGAACCCGCGCGCAGCGCCTTGGCGACCTTATGCGCCTTGCTGACATTGGTGGTCCACACGCCGCTGCCGAGGCCGAAGGTGGTGGCATTGGCGCGCTTGATCAGGTCGTCATCGTCCTTGAACGAGATCGCCGAAATGACCGGGCCGAAGATCTCTTCCTGCGCGATGCGCATGTTGTCCTGGACACCGGCGAACACCGTCGGCGCCACGAAGTAGCCCTTGGACAGTGCGCCCTCGGTCAGCGTCGCGCCGCCGGCCAGCGCGGTGGCGCCTTCCTTCTTGCCGATCGCCAGATAGCCGGAGACACGCTCCATCTGCTGCGCCGATACCAGCGGCCCGATCTGGGTGTTGGGGTCGAGGCCGTTGCCGACCTGCAGCTTCTTGCCGTATTCGGCGACACGGCCGACGAATTCGTCGTAGATCTGCTGCTCGACGAACAATCGCGTGCCGGCGCTGCAGATCTGGCCGGAATTGGCGAACACCGCCATCGCTGCGCCGGGCACCGCCGCATCGAGATCGGCATCGGCGAACACGATGTCCGGCGATTTGCCGCCGAGTTCGAGTGACACCCGCTTGAGGTTGCCAGCCGAAGCGCGAACGATGGATTGTCCCGTGACGTGCGAGCCGGTAAAGGCGACCTTGTCGACGCCCGGATGGGAGGCTAGCGCCGCGCCCGCGGTCTCGCCGTAGCCGGGCACCACATTGACGACGCCGGGCGGAATTCCGGCTTCCATGCAGAGCTCCGCCAGCCGCAACGACGTCAGCGGCGCTTCCTCGGCGGGTTTCAGCACCACGGTGCAGCCGGTCGCAATCGCCGGCCCAATTTTCCAGACGCTGGCGCCGAGCGGACCGTTCCAGGGAATGATGGCGCCGACGACGCCGACCGGCTCCTTCAGGGTGTAAGAGAAGATATCGCCGGGCAGCGAGTTCTCGATGGTTTCGCCATGCAGCGCTGTGGCCTGCCCGGCGTAATAGCGCAGCATGCCGAGTACACGCAGCTTGTTGCCGCGGGTGCGGCTGATCGGCGCGCCCATGTCGAGGGTGTCGAGCTGCGACAATTCCTCGAAATTCTCTTCGACGAGATCGGCGAGCCGCAGCAGCAAGGCCTGCCGCTCGAACGGCTTGACTTTGCTCCACGGGCCTTCGAAGGCGCGGCGCGCCGCGGCGACCGCGCGGTTGATATCCTCGGCGTCGCCTTCGGCGACGGTGGCGAGCAATTCGCCGGTGGCGGGGTTATGCGTCTCAAAGGTCTTTCCGGAGACGGCATCAACCCATTTGCCATCGATCAGCATCTTCTTGTAGGACCCGTCCGCGTAAGCGTGGGGCGTGATCGAAATTGCTTGCGTGACAGCCATGTGAACTCCCGTTGGTATCAATCCGTTTGTCCTAGGACCTGCAGGCTCGGGATCATTATGTCCCTACAACGCAGGTCCTACATCGTAAGAACACGAACCGCTACAGGCAAGCAAACCGCGAATACCTTCCATGCCGGTCAGCGCATATGGGCTTGATGGGCGGAAAACCGCCGCAGCTAGTTCGTGCGTAGCGCTGCCTTCGGGGCAAGATGAGCCACCAGCGCTTCGCCCAGTTCGCTCTGTTGCTCGCGCGGGATCGAAAAACAGACACTGAAACCGTCCACGGTCTTCGGCGTAACCATGATCTCGGTCGGATCGGTCGACTGCTCCAATGCCCAACGCGCCAGCGGATAGGCATAGCGCAGGCTGGCGTCGCCGAAGCGAGCCTGCAGCGCCTTGTCGATCAGCCCCAGCAGCGTCATGGCCAGCGCGCCGACCTGGTTCAGCGACAACCGGATCGTCGCCGGCTGCCCTGCGGCATCGACGAAGCCCAGCAAAATGGCGCCGCCATCGGCTGCGACCTCGCAGGTGGTGAGCGCCTGGGTTTCGATCTCCATCGTCGGAACTCCGGATCATTTCATCGTTATATCTAATGATATATATCGGCAATTCTCCAGCCGCGTCCACCCCTCTTGAAAGCGAGCACCCCCGTCGCCAAAAGCTGCTCTGTCGCAACTAAACCGGGTGGCCCGCCTCTGGCAACCGTGATATATAATTTAATATAACGAGACCTCCTGAGGGGTCCGTTCGATAGGGAGAGAACAGCCAATGAGCGCCCGCATCGACCGGAACAGGATTGCAGCATGGTCAACAGGGTCGAAATCACCGACGCGGCGGACGAGGTCGTTACCCGGCTCAAGGCGCAACACGGCGACCTGATGTTTCATCAGTCCGGCGGTTGCTGCGACGGATCGGCGCCGATGTGCTATCCCAAGGGTGATTTCCGCGTCGGGCCGCAGGACGTGCTGCTGGGCGAGATTGCCGGCTGCAAGTTCTATATCGGCGCCACGCAGTTCGACTATTGGCGCCACACCCAGCTGATCATCGACGTGGTACCGGGGCGCGGCTCGGGGTTCTCCGTCGAAGCGCCGGAGGGGGTCAGGTTTTTGACGCGTAGCCGGGTCTTTACCGACGAGGAAGCAAATGTGCTCGACGCGGCCGGACCGCCGCCGCGGGCAGCCTAGACGAAACAGCAGAGGCCTCTCATGTTCGACGCTCAATGCGATCTCGCCGCCCTGGTCTATGAGCAGCATCAGGATCCCGACGCCTTGCTGCGCGAATTCGCCGACGACCTGAAGCGCCGCGGCCATCGCGCCGTCGGCCTGGTGCAACTCGGCCATCACTGCGTCGACGCAAACCTGTCTGCCATGCTGCTGCATACCGGCGAGCGGCTGCCGCTGGTCCAGGATCTCGGCGGTTGCTCGGCCGGGTGCCGGCTCGATGTCGGCCAGTTGCTCGAAGCCGGCCAGCAGATCGCGGCGGCGATGGACCAGGGCGCCGATCTGTTGATCGTCAACCGGTTCGGGCGCCAGGAGCGCGAAGGCAAAGGGCTCTCGCATCTGATCGAACGGGCGTTCGATGCCGATATTCCGGTGGTGATCGCGGTGCCGACGCACCGGTTTGCCGACTGGATCAAGTTCGCCGACGGCATGAGCGTCAAGCTGCGCTGCGATCGCGGGTCAGTGGAAGCCTGGTGGCAGGCAGTCTCGGACCGCAACGGCAGGTTTGCCGGGCGGGAGCATCAAACGGTGTGCGAAGCGCTGAAGTAATCGGCGCTCACACGGTGCCGACAATTCCCTCGACCAGGTAGTCGGTACTCTCGAGCGAGGGGTCGTAAAGCCCGGTATCCTTGTCGGTGATCAGCTTGCCGGTGTTGCTCTTGACCTGGCCGGTGAAGATCGGCTTTCCCGCCTTCAACTCGGCGATCGCGGCGGTTGCGGCGTTCCTGCCCGCCTCGCTGACGCCGGCGCCGAATGCGGTGCTCGCGACCATGTCCTTGTCGTAGCCGCCGATCACCATGTTGGGCAGCTTCTCGCCCTTGGCGATCATGCCCGCAAAACTCTTGTAGATCGTCTCCCATTTCAGTTCAGCGCCGGTGATAAAGCCCCTGGGCGCAAGGTCGGCCTGGCTGGCGTTGTGACCGCAGCTCTTGACGCCGCGCTTTTCGGCGGTCTCGATCACCACCTTGGGACTGTCGATATGGCAGGCGATGACGTCGCATCCGGCATCGACCAGCGAATTGGCGGCCTCGGCCTCTCGGACCGGCAACGACCAGTCACCGGTGACGATCAATTGCACCGTGGCGTTCGGATTGACCTTGCGCGCGCCGAGCATGAACGAATTGACGTTGCGCAGCACCAGCGGAATCGGTTTCGCGGCGATGTAACCGATCTTGTTCGACTTGGTCGAAAGTCCGGCGGCGATGCCGTTGACGTAGTGTCCCTGGTCCAGATAGCAGAAATAGCCGCCGAGATTGGCCGGGTGTTTTTCGGCTGACCACAACGTGGTCGGATGGCGGAATTCGACCTTGGGAAACTTTTTCGCCGCGTCGACCGTGAACGGATTGAAATAGCCGAACGAGGTCGGAAACAGCAGTGCGGCACCGTCGATGTTGATCATCGACTCCATGGTCTTCTGCACCGCCACGGTCTCCGGCACGTTCTCTTCCTCCACCACCTTGACGCCGGGAATTTCCTTCAGGGCCTTGGCTGCAACGGCATGAGCCTGGTTCCAGCCGTAGTCGGCGCGCGAGCCGACATAGATGATGCCGACGGTGATCCCGGCCGCGCGAGCCGGCGCGGCAACGCCGGAGAGCACGAACGGACTTGCGGCAACGCCGCCGAGGAAGCTGCGTCGGGTCAAACAATGCCTGGTCATCAATGCACTCCTTGAAGGTCCGGGGGTTCGGAAGTCATTTCATCACGCGATTCTTGCCTCGGGGCAGCCGCGAAACCTTTGCCTGGCTGCGACCGTCGGCGACCTCGGCATAGCGCGACAGCACGGCACCAAGGTCGAACCGCGCATCGCGGCCATGATCGACCAGCGCGCGATGCTCCACCGCGCCGAGATGATGCTCCATCACCGCGACCGCGGCGTCGGCATCGCGTGCGCGCAGCGCCGCGACGATCTCGCGGTGCTCGTTGACGGCACAATCAGCAGAATGCGGACGGCCATAGAGCGCCAGAATCAGCGAGCAGCGCGATACCACTTCGCCGAGATAGCGCCGCAGCAGCGCGTTGCCGGCCATTTCGCCCAGCCTGGTATGAAATTCACCGGCCAGCCGGATCGAGACCCGCGCCTCACCGGCCTTGCGCGCCGCCTCCTCCTCGCGGACGTGGCCTTCAAGCACGGCGCCGAATTCCGGCTGCCAGCGCGCGATGACCAGGCGAACCACCTCACGCTCCAGCGTGCGGCGGACCTCGAAGACCTCCTTCGCTTCTTCCAGGGTCGGCTTCGCCGTCGTCGCGGTGCGCCGTGGCGGCGCATCGACCAGACCCTCGGACTGCAAATGAGCCAGTGCGGCGCGGACCAGCGTGCGGCTCATCGCAAAGCGCTGACCGAGTTCATCCTCCGGCAGCTTGGTGCCCGGCGGTAGCGCCTGCTCGATGATCGCCTGGCGCAGCACCTTGCATGCGAAATCGACGCGGCTGGACTTCTTGCTCATCCGGAGCACTCGCTGCGGCCAATCAGGAGCTGATCGGCATCAATCGCGCATACGATAATCTCGAATTTCGTGCACAGGATGCGAGAATATTGGTCGACGCGCTGGAATAAAGGGCGGCACGACGCACAAAATTTGCGCTTCGGCTGCGCCGAAAAATCGAGATAATTGCAGCAAGCGCGTGCCGAAGGCGATCACTTCCGGACCGGCTGTCGTGGCCGGGACTCTCGAAACCCGGCCGATTAGCAACAATCGGCGCGTCAATTCTGTATACAGGATTTGAACTTCGAGCCTTCTGGAGGGCCCCCGCCATGACCGAAACGGTCATCACCTTGCGACTGAACCAGCAGCAGCTGGAGCTGATGGATCGCACCATCGCACAAGGCGTCGCGGCGGACCGGGTCGCGCTTGTACGCCTGGCGTTGCGCGAATATGCGGCCGTCCGCCAGGCAGAGATCACGGCGAAGCCCGCGCCATGACCGCGCGCACCGTGATCTCGGAATATGTGCTGGAGCCCGGCACCGGCAAGGCGATCGAGCTCCTGACCGGCCAGATCCTGCGCATCGAGCAGGTCGAGGGCGGCCAGTGCGCCGATTTCAACGCCTTCAACCTGCACGACTACAAGGAGTTCATGCACTGCGGCCGCACCCGCACGGTGCACGGCTTCCACCCGACGGCCGGCAACTTCCTGTGGTCGGCGCCGCCGCGCGAGCGCGCCATGCTGTACATTCTCGAAGATACCGTCGGCCGCAACGACGTGCTGTTTCCGCGCTGCAGCGCCTATGTCTATGAAGCCGCCTACGGCTTTGCCGTGCATACCAACTGCCATGACATCCAGGCTGAAGCGCAGCGCGAATACGGCCTGACGCCGGATGACGTGCACGATTCCTTCAACCTGTTCATGTGCACCGGTGTCGATCAGGATGGCCATGCCTTCATGACCCGGCAGACCACCCAAGCCGGCGACCATGTCGACCTGCTGGCGCTGATGGACGTGCTCGCGGTGCCTAACGTCTGCGGGGCCGACGTGATGAAGACCAGCAATTTTGCGCTGAAGCCGCTGAAGCTGACGGTGTTTGCCGCCACGGCGGCTGACATGGCGCTGGTGCCCAGCACGCCAAAACTCGAAAGCCAGCGCACGCCGAAGGATTTCAAAATCTCCGCGATCAAGAGCGACCGGCCGCTGCGGCGCGATCCCGCCTACCGGGCGGAATTCCCCAATACGCCGATCCGGATCACCGACCTGCCGGTTGCACTGTCACCGGATGAGGTCGCGCTGTTCAACGCCGTCAAGCGCAGCGACATTTACGGCGACGACGACGCGGCGGCGCTGCGCGACCTCTTGTTCTCGTGGTGGGAGGAGCGCTTTCTGCAGGCCCATGCCGGCGCGCCCGCGATCGGCGGCAAGTCATGAGCGACATTCCGGACGCCGGCGACGCCGTGACGTTCGACTTTCGCGCGCTGTCGGCGCGTGATCGCTACAAGCTGATGATCGGCACGGTGACGCCGCGGCCGATCGCGCTGGTGACCACGGTCGATCTCGAGGGGCGGATCAATGCCGCGCCGTTCAGCTTCTTCAACTGCCTGTCGGCCGACCCGCCGATCCTGGCGCTCGGCGTCGAGAATCATCCGGACATGTCGTTCAAGGACACCGCGCTCAACGTCCGGCTGACCGAGGTGTTCACCGTGAACATGGTATCGCACGCCATCGCCGAGGCGATGCATATCTGTGCGGTGCCGTTCACGCC